>WNFU01002065.1_pt1 | contig 74084 bp, 74 predicted proteins | sample 5400121 | NCBI WGS metagenome assembly WNFU01 (sample SAMN13153360, study PRJNA577476) | soil metagenome | isolation source: 100 cm soil or saprolite under grassland replicate 1 | place: USA:California | collected 2016-06-15
GCGCCCGTCATCCAGCCCCAGGATGTAGCCTCCGCGCTCAGGAGTGACCGACCGGACGGCGCTCACGACGCGGCCTTCTCGCCCCGAGCCTTGACCTGCTCGGCAGAGAAGAGGGCCCGGAAGTCCGCCCGGTGGAGCCTCTCGAGCTCGCGTAGCGCACGTTGACGTGCACGCTGCCGAAGGAGTTCGTTCGGTGGGGTCTTGCGCTCGGCCATGGAGCCTCCCTGTCGGGCGACTCCTCCGAGCTAGGAGAGCCGCGTGGGAGGCTCCGGATCGGCCTCAGACTTTTGTAATTACAGGAGATGTTACCATCTTCCCGTGACCCCGTACCGCGTCGTCAAGTGCCGGACCTGCAATGTGACGGTCGGGGTCCTCCGCCTCGAAGGCGATCAGGCGTTCTTCCTGCCGTGGCGGAAGGGGCTCTCCACGATCTTCGTCCTGAAGGTGCGGACGCCGCTCCGATCGTTCGACGACATCGCACTGAAACGCAAACGCGGTCGATCGATCGACGGCGGCGGACTGCGGATCAGGTGCCCGCGGGGCCACGATCGGCGGGTGGCCACCGACCGCCTCATGGCCGACCTCGCCGGCCGGCCCCCCTCCGCACCGTACCCCGTCTAGATAGCCATTCGGCCCGGCCAACGTGTACGTGTTCACTGCGGACCCTGTCACGCTGTTCGACTGCGGTCCGAACACCCCGGCCACGGAGAATGCCCTGCTGCTCGGCCTGGCGGCCATCGGAGTGGCTCCGGAGCAGGTCGCCCGCATCGTCATCTCGCACGGCCACCCCGACCACTACGGGATGGCGCCGAGGCTTCGCCAGATCGCAGGTGCCCAGATCCTGGTGGGGGAGCGAGACCTCCCGACGCTGGCCGACGGGTCGATGCTCGTGGCCACCGGGCGGCTTCTCCTGCAGGCGGGGATGCCGATGGAGGAGCTCGTCGAGATCGGCGAGCGAGAGCGAAAGCTCGGACCCGGGATCCGCCCCGAGATCGAGGAGGCGACCGCCCTGCGGGGCGGCGAACGGATCGCCTTCGATGGTTTCGAGCTGGAGGTCCTTCACCTGCCGGGCCACACGGCCGGCCACATCTGCCTGTACCACCAGGCGAGTGGGATCCTCTTCTCGGGCGACACGCTGTTGCTGGACATCAGCCCCAATCCACTCCTCGAGCCCGATCCCATGGACCCGACGGAGCGACGCCGCAGCCTGATCGAATACCTGGCCAGCCTGGACCGGCTTTCCACGCTTCCCCTGACCAGAGTGTTTCCCGGGCACGGTCCGCCCATCGAGGATCCGCGAGCGGTCATCGAGGAGATGCGATCGCACCACCGGCGTCGGACGGAGACCCTGGCGCACATGCTCGACGAGGAGGGAAAGTCCGCCTGGCAGTTGGCAAACGAGCTCTTCCCGCGCTTGGAGGGGTTCGACAACTTCCTGGCCGTGTCCGAAGTCGTGGCGCACGTCGACCTGCTCGTGGATCAGGGGGTGGCCGAACCGGTGCAGCGCGACGGGATCACCTTGTACCGGCGAACAGCCTCCTGATCAGTATGGCTCCCATCGCGCTAACCCGCAGGTCCTTCTACGTTCACCACGACCTCGCCCGTACCGGATCGGAGGATGACCGCGACTGCCTGCTCCGCGCCAGGGTTGCTCTCCCGATGGATGGCTCCGCCGGGGACATAGATGAAGTCGCCGGCGCGAACCTCGTCGGAGGGTTTCGGCGTCATGGGTTGCGTGCGGCCACGATCCGTTCGGCGATGGCCTTGGCCTCGGCCAGGCGGCCCTTGTCCACGAACAGCCGCACGCCGAATTCCCAGACCTGGCTCAGCCACCCGGGCTCCTTATACCACCAGACTATGCCCGCCTTCTCCAGCTCCCCGGCGATCTCGTTGGCGGTCTCCCGCGTGTACTGGCCGAGATGGACCGTGGTGACCCGCTCGCTGCTGGGGTTCATGGACCCATTGTCCTGCGCCGGAGCAATCGCCGCCGACCCTACGGCACCGACGGACCGCAGTCCGCGCCCAAGAACACCCTGAGTGCCAGCAGGGTCCGACCGTTCATCAGGGTCTCCACGCAGGCTTTCGCTCCAGCGGTGACGACAGCCCTGGGATCGGCGGCTTGCCACGCTCCGCCCGAGACTCGGAAGAAGGCGCTGGCGTTCCCGCCCAGGAGGCGCAAGGTGACCACGGACCCGAACGACTCTTTCAGCTCGAGCCGGTCCGCCCTCGATTCGGTGAGCCTGCCCCCGATCCAGACGATCGGTGGCTGGTTCGGGCCGAGGTTCCGGCCGGAGGACGAAGGTATGGCCGGAAGCGTGGAAGGAGCGGTCGAAACCGGGGGCGACCCCACCTCGGCCCGAGGCGACGTTCCCGTCTCCTTGTGAGACCTGGTGCACGCCACCAGAAGCACGGCGAGCAACACCACCCGCGCGACAGTGGAGAGCCCTTTCGCCTACGAACCTTTCTTCGCCTTGATGGCCGCGGTGATCTCGGGCAGGACCTTCAGCGCGTCGCCCACGATGCCCAGGTCCGCGTACTGGAAGATGGGCGCCTCCTTGTCCTTGTTGATAGCGATGATCCGCTTGGACGTCTTCATCCCAACGAGATGCTGGATGGCGCCGGAGATGCCCACGGCGATGTAGACCTCGGGGCTCACCGTCTTCCCGGTCTGCCCGATCTGCATCGCGTACGGTACCCACCCCGCATCGACCACGGCCCGGGAGGCGCCTACCGCGGCGCTGCCGATGGCCCCAGCCAGCTCCTCCAGGAGCTTGAAGTTCTCGGGCTGTTGAAGGCCCCGGCCCCCGGCGATGATGACCTTCGCCTCCTCCATCTTCGGCCCGGCTGCGGCCTGCTCATGACGTTCGACGCGGGCGGCCTTCCTCATGTCGTCGGAGATCTCCACCTCGACGGGGACCACCCGCGCGGGGCCGCCCCCGCTCGGCTGGGGCTCGAAGGACTTGGGCCGGACGATGACGAGCTTCGGGTTCGGCCCGGAGAGGGTGACGTCCACGATCTGCTGGCCCCCAAAGATCTGGGTCTGCGCATAGTCCGGGCCGAGGATGTCGGTGGCGTTGGACATGAGGGTGGAACCGGTCCTGGCCTGGAGCCGGCCCGCAACGTCGCGGGAGTCGTAGGTCGAGGAGAAAAGGATCAGCTCGGGCTGGTGCTGCTGGATGAGTTCGTGCAGGGCGTGCACGGCGGGCTGGGCGATGAAGTCGGTGTACACGGAGTCGTCGCTCGCGTGGAGGGTCTGGGCGCCGTACTGGCCGACCGTCTCCGCCGCCTGGCTGGCTCCAGGGCCCAGCGCCACCACGGCCACCTCCGTGCCCAGATCCCGCGCCTTGGCGAGGTTCTCCAGCGCCCCGGATTCGACCTTGCCGTCGGAGCCGACCTCGGCGTAGACCCAGATCCCGGGCATGGTCAGATCACCTTGACCCTCGCCAAGAGCTCCACCACCCTGGCCGGGGCCTGGCCCGGGTCCTCCAGGATCTCGCCCGCCTCCTTGGCGGGGACCGGCTCCACCCCCATGACCTCCTGGGTGGCTTTGGCGTCTTCGGCCGAGACTCCAAGGTCGCCCAGCGAGAGGTTCTCCATGGGCTTCTGCTTGGCCTGCATGATGCCCTTCAGCGTCGGATACCGGGGTTCGTTGGCCCCGGCCGTCACCGTGACAAGAGCCGGCAGAGGGCACTCCACCACGTCGTAGCCCATTTCGGTCTGGCGTTCGATCCGGATCGAGCCGTCCTTCAGCTCGATGTTGCGGGCGAAGGTGGCGTTGGGGATGCCCAGGAACTCGGCCACGGCCATCGGGAGCGTGCCGGTGTATCCGTCGGTCGACTCGACGCCGCCGATCACCAGGTCGAATTCACCACGCTTGATGGCGGCCGCCAGGACTCTCGCCGTCACCAACGTGTCTGCACCGGGGAGAGCGGCATCGGTGATCAGTACACCCTTGTGGGCACCCATCGACAGGGCACGCCGGATGGCGGCCAGCGCCGGCTCCGGTCCCATGCTGAGGACGGTGACCTGGCCGCCCGACTGCTCGGCGAGCTGCAGCGCCGCCTCCACCACGTGCTCGTCTCCGGGGTCCAGGGCTCCCTCCACTCCCTCGCGGACGAGGCGATGGTCCGGTCCCATCTGCGGCGTGCCTTCGGGGTTCGGTATGTACTTGACCAGGGCGATGATGTTCATGGGCCGCCTATCCTACCGAGGGGTAGGTCAGAGATACCACTGGACGAAGCAAGGGAAACGTCCGGTGCCTGCTAGCCTCGCAGCCGTGAGCCGAACGCTGTCTGTCCTGGTCGCCATGAGCGGGGGAGTCGACTCCTCCGTCTCCGCTGCGCTGCTGCACGAGCAGGGTTATCGGGTGCTGGGCTCTCATATGAAACTCGTGCACATGGACGGGGTGGATCACGGATGCTGCGGGCCCCAGGCGGAATCAGACGCGGCGGCCGTCGCCGAGCTCGTGGGCTTCGAGTTCGAAGTTGCCGACATGAGCCGCGCCTTCGAGCGAACGGTCCTGGCCGACTTCTTCGCCGAGCATCGCGCGGGACGGACTCCCAACCCGTGCGTGCGCTGCAACCAGTTCATCAAGTTCGACGCGTTCCTGGATCGGGCCGACCGGCTCGGGTTCGACTTCGTGGCCACGGGCCATTACGTGCGGACGTGGAGGGACAGGGAGGGCAGATGGCATCTCGGTCGCGGCGTTGACCGATCGAAGGACCAATCCTATCTCCTCCACATGCTCGGCCAGGACCAGCTCGCCCGGAGCCTCTTCCCAGTGGGTGGACAGGAAAAAGCGGAGACGCGGGCGCACGCCATGCGCCTCGGCCTCCCCGTGGCCGGCAAGCCCGACTCCCAGGAAGTGTGCTTCGTCCCCGGCGCCGACCACGGCGCGTTCCTGGCTCGGCACGCTCCCGACCTGGTTCGACCCGGCGAGGTGGTCGACCCGCGCGGGCGCACCATCGCCCACCACGACGGCACGTTCCGCTTCACCATCGGACAGCGCCGGGGCCTGGGGGTCTCCACCGGGGAGCGGGCCTATGTCGTGGACATGGACGGGGCGGCGAACCGTGTGATGGTGGGGCCTGGAGAATTGCTGGGCCGACGAGGTCTGGTGGCCGATCACGTGTCCTGGGTGGCTGGCCACCCGCCGGCCACCGGTCCCTTCGAGGCCGATGTGCGGATCCGATACAAGGGTGACGGAGTTCCCGCGGTGGTCGAGCGGTTGGGCGAGGAGGTCCGGGTGGAGTTTCGAAGGCCCGAGCGCGCGGTGGCTCCGGGCCAGAGCGTCGTCTTCTACCAGAGGAACGAGGTCCTGGGTGGCGGCAGAATCCGGGAAGCGCTTCGGTAACTTCGCCACCTGACCGGCGCCGTCTGGCGTCGGTGCGAGCGTGTAGCCTTTCGCATCGATGCGACTGCTCAAGAGACGGACCCACCATTTCGAGGTGCCGGTGCAGGACATGGTCCTTCGGATCAGCGGCCCGGAGGAGCTGTACGAGGAAGCCCGGGCCGCCGGCATGCAGTTCTGGGAGCAGATCCAGGCCTATGCCATCCGGCATCCCGGGTTCCAAACCACCAAGCGGCCGCTGTCGGTCCCTGAGGACGCTCCGGAGATCGTTCGGCAGATGGCCGCGCAGACCGGGCTAACCGGGGTGGGGCCGATGTTCGCGTTCCGGGGCGCGCTCACGGAGTTCGTGGGACGGAAGCTTGCCTCTGAGCTGGCCGAGGTCATCGTCACCTGCGGCGCCGACCATTACGTCGTGTCGAGCAAGCGGGCCCGCCTCGGCTTGCGCGGAGGTGCAGGGCAAGGTATGGCGCTGGTGATCAAGCCCGACCTCGGACCGCAGGGCATCTTCTCCAGCCTTGATCCGGCGCAGCGGGACCCCGAGATGGCGGAGGGGCTGGTGGTGGTGGCGCGGTCCTGCATCCTCGCCGATGGGGCCGCAGCCGCGGCGACCGCCATCCTGACCAAGCCCGACTCGTTCCGCGCAGCCCTCGGATACCTTCGGCGGGTTCCCGGCGTGCACGGCGCGCTGCTGGTTCGCGGTGAGCACATCGGGGTGGCCGGGGCCCTCGAGCTCGCCGCCTGACCCCGATGGGCCGAGCAGCGAAAACCGCGGAGCCGGAAGAGCGACACGAGCGGGAGGAGCGAAGGCGCTCGGATGCCAAGCTCCGCGTGGAGGAGCTCAGCGAGCAGCTTCACTACCACGAGTACCGGTATCACGTCCTCTCGGACCCCGAAATCTCCGACGCCGAGTACGACGAGCTCATGGGCGAGCTCAGGCGCTTGGAGGAGGAGTTCCCCGAGCTGGTCACTCCGGACAGCCCCACCCAGAGGGTGGGCGGCCGGCCCTCCGAGCTGTTCGCTCCTGTCCGCCACCGGGTGCGGATGCTTTCGTTGGACAACGCGTTCTCGTGGGAGGAACTGAACGCGTGGGGGAAGCGCGTGGAGCGGACCCTCGGCCGGCAGGCCGACTTCGTGTGCGAGCTGAAGATCGACGGGCTGGCGGTGTCACTGACGTACGAGGACGGCCGCTACGTGCAGGGCGCCACCAGGGGCGACGGCCAGATCGGAGACGACATCTCGGCCAATATCCGCACGATCCGTTCGGTGCCGATGAGACTCCGGGGTGGGAGCCACCCGAGTGTGCTCGAGGTCCGCGGCGAGGTGTACCTGCCCGTGCGGGCGTTCGAGAAGCTGAACGAGGAGCTGGGCAGGCGGGGTGAGCGGACCTTCGCCAATCCTCGCAACGCCGCCGCCGGCTCGCTTCGACAGAAGGACCCCGCCATCACGGCATCCCGGCCGCTCAGGCTGTGGTGCCATGGGATCGGCGCCGTGGAAGGGCGACGGTTTCAGCGGCACTCCGAGATCCTCGGGTACCTGCAGGAGGCCGGGCTTCCCATCGACCCGCACATCGAGCGGGTGGAGTCGCTGGAGGAGGTGTTCGCGTTCTGCGAGCGGTGGCAGAAGGACCGCCACTCGATCGACTACGAGATCGACGGCGTGGTGGTCAAGGTCGACCAGGTGCCGCTGCAGGAGGAGCTGGGAGCAACCAGCCACGCTCCCCGGTGGGCCATCGCCTACAAGTTCCCTCCGGAGGAGCGCACCACGCTGCTGCAGAAGATCGCCGTCAACACCGGGCGCACGGGGATCGTCACGCCCTTCGCCATCCTGGAGCCCGTGTACGTCGGAGGCGTCACCGTTGGCAGGGCCACCCTGCACAACGAGGACGAGGTCAAGCGGAAGGACGTCCGGGAGCGGGACACGGTCATCATCCGGCGCGCCGGCGACGTGATCCCCGAGGTGGTCGGCCCTGTCCTGTCCAAGCGGCCTGAGAACTCCAGGCCCTGGAGGTTCCCCAAGCGCTGCCCGTCCTGCGGGACCGAGCTCGTCAGGAGAGAGGGCGAGGCCTACCGGCGGTGCCCGAACAAGCGAGGCTGTCCATCGCAGAGCATCGAGTGGCTGTTCCACTTCGCCTCCCGAGGAGCGATGGACATCGAGCACCTGGGCTACAAGACGGGGATCGCCCTCCTTGACAGGGGATGGGTCCAGGATCCCTCAGACGTGTACTCCCTCACCGCGGAGCAATTGGCGGAGCTTCCGGGGTTCAAGGAGAAGTCCATCAACAACCTCCTGTCGTCCATCGAGGCGTCCAAGGATCGAGAGCTGTGGAGGCTGCTGGTGGCGTTGAACATCCCGCACGTGGGCGGGCATGTGGCCTGGGTGTTGACGCGGGCCTTCCCCTCCATCGACCTGTTGCAGAAGGCATCCGTCGAGGAGCTCAACGCTGTCGAGGAGATCGGTCCGGAGATCGCCCAGAGCGTGTACGACTGGTTCCACGACCCCGGGAACCTCGAGCTCCTGAAGAAGCTGAAGAAGGCGGGGATCCGGATGGAGGAGAAGGCCGAGGTCCTGGCGAAATCTGAGGGGCCGCTCTCCGGAAAGACCATCGTGATCACCGGGGGCCTCGAGTCCATGCCTCGATCGCAGGCGGAGGAGTCAGCGCAGGAAGCCGGGGCAAAGGTGGCCTCGAGCGTATCGAAGAAGACCGACTTCGTCGTGGTCGGTGAGAACCCGGGCTCGAAATACGATCGGGCGGTCCAACTCGGGGTCGAGACGATCGACGAGAAGGAATTTTTGAAGCGGCTGGAAGTCTGAAATTGGGGGGTTCGGGGGGCTCAAGCAGCGAGGCGAAGCCGAGCGTAGCCCCCCGCCTGGGGGGTTCGGGGGCTCAAGCAGCGAGGCGAAGCCGAGCGTAGCCCACCGACTCATCCTGGAACGGCGAAGCGCTACCGCGGGGGGGAAGAGCGGGACGTGATGCGCTCGCCCGCAACGCTTCGGGCCACTTCCAGATACAGCCCGGCACACCGGCCCTGGTCAAGGACCGTGAGCGCGTAGTCGCGCGCCCGGTGCTCCACTGAGGCCTTGAAGCCCGGATCCACGGCCAGACGGATGAGGTGCCCGCCCAGGTCCTGGGCCTGGTCCCCGTCGACCTCCACCTTCAGCACGACGTCGGAAGGGACCTCGGCGAACGAGCCGAGATCGTTGGCGATCACCGCCCGGCCCTCGGCCAGGGCCCTGGCGAAGGTCCCGGAGGCCTCGCCGGCGCTCGGGTATCGCAGGTTGACGACCACGTCGACGGCCTTCAGATACCGGTAGAACGTGGACAGGTCCACGAATCCGACCACCCGGACGCGGTCTCCCACGCCCACCGAACGGATCAGCCGGTCAAGGGCACGCCCCGGCGTCTGGTTCTGGCCCACCAACAGGAGCAGGGCGTCCGGACGCTGTTCCAGCAGCCGAGCGAATCCGCGCAGCACCGCGCCGGGCTGCTTGGGGACCGTGATGAACCCGAACTGGCCCACCGCGAACGCGCCGGACGGAATCCCGAGCTGCGCCCGGGCGGCTTCGCGCGTCACTCCTGCCACCTCCGCGGGAGGGCTTCCCGCATGATGAGGGATGACGGTGATCGGAACATGGGGCGCGACGTCCGCCGTCTTCTCGCGAGCTTCCTCGCTGTGGACGACGATCGCCCGAGCCTGCGCTGCGATGTGCCGGTTCAGCGGGAACATGAAGTGCTCCGTTCCGGTGGCCACGCCGCGCATGCGGAGCTCGGTGAGCGTCGAGCCGATCTCCCCGAGGTCTTCCGTCAGCACGGAGCGATACCGGCCCCAGTTGGGCTTCGCTTCCGCGAACAGATGGGCGATGAGGTGATGTAGCACGAAGTCATGGAAGACGGCGATCCCAGGTCGTTCCCTCGCCGCTCTGTAGACGTACTCGTGGTGGGGGTTGTTGCCGAGGTGGTAGATGACCGCGTCGTAGCCGTCGGCGCGCCGGCGGAACGACCCCGGTAGATGCGCCGTCGTCCCCGCGGGCACGTGCAGCTTCTTGTTCAGCCAGGGCCTCGGGGAGTACACGTGGACATCGGCGTCCCGGGCGATCAGGGGAAGGAGCTCGGCCGAATAGTCGGCGATGCCTGAGGGGATTGGGGGGAGAGGCGAGAACCAGGCCAGGCGCACGGCCCGCCTAGTCTTCTCGGAGGCGACTCGCCTGGCGGCGGATCGCCTCGCGAGGCAGGGGGTCCGCAGCTGCCTCGCCTCGCTCGTTGCTGCTACTCCCCTGGTCCCCCGCGCGGAGGGACTCAAGCGAATCGCGCAGAGCCTCGATCTCGCTCCGGAGCTCGTGAAGCTCGCCACCATGGCGCGCCCGCAGGCCCTCGATCTGCCGGTCTAGCTGCTGGATGAGGATGTCGGTTCTCATGAGGAGATCCTTCATCAGCCGGCTGGTGATGTCGGGGCGTCGGGCCAGCAGTTCGCCTTCCAGCTCCTCCAGCTCGAACGTCCGGTTCCGGTCGTACACCTCGTAGGCGATCGAGCGCAGATACCGGCGGAGGGCCCGCCGGCGCCGGTAGGCGTCGATCGCGCGGGCCGGCACCACCTTCTTGGCCATCCGTCTAAAGCGTGTCACGGACGAAGCGTATCGCACGCCCCCCTGTCCTCCTCGGGAGCGCTCCGCCTCACGGCGGACCGCTCCGCGAGCCAGGGGGTCCGCAGCTGCCTCGCTTCGCTCGTTGCTGCTATCCCCCTGGACCGCCTGTTCTCCTCGCTGCCCGGAAGGCGGGGCGAGCGTTGCTAGACTGGCCCGACACAGCCGTTGTTCTGCGGTTTTTCAACGAAAGGACCGATCCTGGCAGCCGCGAGCGAGGTCTTCGTCAGGACCTCCGAACCCCCGAAGCTTCATCCCATCGCCAGGCTCCGAGAGCTGATCGGCGCTCGGGAGATCCTCTCCAACCTGGTCCGCAAGGACGTCAAGGTGAAGTACAAGTCGTCCGTCCTGGGCCTGGCCTGGTCGATGCTCAACCCGATCCTGTATCTGGGTGTTTTCACCCTGGTGTTCACGGTCGTGCTGCCCAACAAGGTGCCGAGCTTCCCCGTCTACCTCCTGTCGGGCCTGCTCGCCTGGAACCTGTTCAGCAGCTCGTTGAGCTTCGCCGCGCGTTCGGTGGTCGATAACGGGAACCTGGTGAACAAGGTCTACTTCCCCCGGGAGGCGCTCCCGCTCGCCTCCATGGGGACCGCCCTGGTCGACTTCAGCCTGCAGGCACTCGTCCTCTCGGCCTTCATGCTGGTCTTCCGGTATCGCTTCTGGGGGATCAATCTGCTGCTCCTTCCCCTCGCCTTCGTTGCCCTGCTGGCCTTCACCAATGCCTTGGCCCTGTGGGTGTCGGCGCTGAACGTGCGCTACCGCGACACCCAGCACCTGGTGCAGCTCGCGCTCCTGCTCTGGTTCTGGTTCACCCCGGTCGTCTACCCGAGTGGGTTCCTGGTCTCGGGTCGGCTGGCCAACCGGCATCTGTTCGGCGTCTCTCTGTACCACTTGATCCTGGCGAACCCGATGACAGACATCGTCATCGGGTTCCAGCGCGCTCTATACAGGGTGGTCACGCCGTCGGGTGCGGGTGGGCAGCCCATCCTGCTACCGGTGAGCCTGGGGTGGATGGCGATGGTCCTGGGAGTGGTCGCCATCGGCTCCATGCTCCTGTTGCTTCTTTGCTGGAGGGCCTTCTTCCACATGTCCGGGGACTTCGCGGAGGAGCTGTAGAGGGCTGATGCCGGCCGCCATCACCGTCCAGGATGTGAGGAAGCGTTTCCGCCACTATCGCGAACGGCCGACCTCGATCAAGGAGCGGATCGTCCGGATCCGCGTGCACGCCGAGGAGCTGTGGGCGCTGAAGGGCGTTTCGGTCGACGTGCAGGAGGGTGAGACGCTCGGGCTGTTGGGCCCGAATGGTTCAGGCAAGACCACGTTGCTGAAGATCATTGCCGGCATCCTCCGGCCCACCGGGGGGACGGTGACGACTCGGGGAAGGATCGCCTCCCTCCTGGCCCTGGGCGCCGGCTTCCACAACGAGCTGACCGGGAGGGAGAACGTCTATCTCAACGCCTCGTTGATGGGCATGACCCGGGCCGAGACCAATCGCCGATTCGATGACATCGTCCGGTTCGCCGAGCTGGAGGAGTTCGTCGACAACCAGGTGAAGTTCTATTCCTCCGGGATGTACGTCCGTCTTGGATTCGCCGTCGCGGCCCATGTGGATCCCGCAATCCTGCTGGTGGACGAGGTGCTCGCCGTGGGCGACCTGGCTTTCCAGCGCAAGTGTCTGGACAAGGTCGAGGAGTTCCAGCAGGAGGGCCGGACCATCGTGTTCGTCACCCATGCCCCCGACCAGGTGGTCCGGATCTGCGACCGCGCCATCATCCTCAATCAGGGCAATGTCGTGAACGAGGGGAACCCGCACGACGTGGTGCGGGACTTCCGGCGACTGATGAGCCGGCAGGACCTTGCCTACGGTTGGGACCGGGGCACGAAGGAGATCGAGATCGTCTCGGCGGAGATCTTCGGCCAGGGCGGCGAGACCAGGGAAGTGTTCTTTCCCGGCGACGAGCTGGTCATCCAGATGGACCTCAAGGCCAACGTTTCGGAGGTTGAGGATCCGGTGGTCTCCTTCGCCATCCACGACGACCAGAACCGCTTCGTCTATGGGACGAACACGGATTGGCGCCATTCCCGGATCCCGAGGTTCGACGGCAAGCAGCGTGTGCAGTTCCTGCTGAAGAGCCTCCCATTCGTGGACGGCCGGTACTACGTGACCCTCGGCGTGCACTCCCGGGACTCCAAGACGGTGTTTCATCTGCAGGAGCAGCGGTATTCCTTCGACGTGGTCAGGGGCGAGGAGAACCCGGGCGCGGTATGGATACCCGTCGAGTGCCGGGTCGAGCCGCTGTAGGGAGCGGATCCGCCCAGTGAAGATCCTGGTCGTCTCCTCCTTCCCGCCCCGGCATTGCGGGATCGGGGCCTACGCGAGGGATCAGGTGGCCGCCCTCCGGGAGGCCGGGCACGCGGTGACGGTCCTCTCGCCCCCGGACGGCGGAGGGGACCTGAAGACCCCGTTCTTCCGCGGACGGCCGTTCTTCCGGGCCGCCCGCCTCGCCCGGAGGGTCGACCGGGTGATCGTGCACTTCCAGCCGGGGCTGTATTTCCGGCGTGGAGCGCCGGTGTCGAAGATCCTGGCCTCCCTCGGCCTGTTCTGGCTGGCCCTGCGCGCGGGGGCGCGACTGGACATCGTGGTTCACGAGGCCGACCCGCCCACCCTATGGCGTCCCGACTACGCGCTGCTCCGTCTGGCGTTCGCCACGGCCGGCCGGGTGTCCTTCCACACCGAGGCCGAGCATCGAGAACTGGAGCGGCAGTACCGCGTCCGGGTGCGAGCCTCGTTGATCCCGCATCGTGTGGACGCCCGGCCGACACCTCGCCGCGAGGCGCGGGCCCGGCTGGGACTCTCGGAGGGCACAGGTCCGTTGTTCGTCTGTCCCGGGTTCATCCAGCCTTCGAAGGGCCTGGACCGAGCGGTGGAGGCGTTCGCATCGGCCACTCCCGATGGCGGGAGCCTGTACATCGTCGGATCGGTCCGGGACCCGAGTCCGGAGCTCGAGCAGTATTTCCGGGGGCTCGAGGAGCGGACCAACCAGGTACCAGGCGTCACATTGGTCGAACGCTTCCTGGCCGACGAGGAGTTCGACCTGTGGGTCTCCGCAGCCGACTGGGTGGTGCTGCCGTACCGCCGATCCTGGTCATCGGGGGTCTTGGCGAGGGCGCACGCGCTGGGAAGGCCGGCCATCGTCGCCGCCGTAGGCGGGCTGGTCGAGCAGGCGGCCGATGGTGACATCGTTGTCCATGACGACGCAGGGCTGGCGAAGGCCATGAAAGACGCGGCGAGGATGCCGGGTAAGGTTGGTCTCGGTCAGGTTGGCGTCGGGGAGGGGCGGCGAGGCGAGGTGTCCGAAGATCCGGACGGCGGGTCCCGGGCCTCAAGCAGCGAAGCGGTAGGCCCCGGAAGAGGCGGGTCCGGTGTGGCTTCCATGGCCACTAGGCAAGGAGGAAGAGGCATGCTGCTCGGCTTGATCCTGATCTCGGTGGCCCTGGCCGCCTTGGCCCAACTGACCCTGAAACATGGCATGAACCAGGTGACCCAGGGAGGAGCGGTCCCTCTGGAGCTCGGCCGGCCGTTCGAGGTCTTCCGACGCATCGCCGGGAACGTTTCGGTCTGGCTCGGGCTCGGTACGTTCGTCGTCTCGGCCGCGGTGTGGCTGATCGTCCTGTCCAGGGCCTCTCTGTCGTTCGCGTATCCGTTCGTGTCCCTCACCTACGTGCTGATCCTGCTGTTCGACCGGCTCGTCCTGCACGAGCCGATCTCCGGGGTGCGGTACGGGGGGGTGGCCCTCATCATCGCGGGGATCCTCCTGATCTCCCGAACCCATTCCATCACGTGATCGACGCACCCAACGGATGACGGTGAAGGAGGCCCTCTCGGTGCCGACGGGCCCAGGGACCATCGCTCGCGGCCTGGTGGAGCGGGCCCTCTACTTCGTCATGACGACTGCGGCCCGCCATCCATGGGTGGCGCTGCCTCTGGCTCGCCTTCGGGACGAGGGCGAGCTGGTCGACCGAGGCACCGATATCCTGATCGAGAGCTTTCCCCGATGCGGATCGTCGTTCGCCGTGGCGGCGTTTCGCCTGGCCCAGGAACCACGGGTGATGCGGGTGGCGTACCAGACGCACGCTCCCGGACACGTCATCGCGGCGGTGCGGCGACGGGTGCCCGCGCTGGTGCTCATTCGCGAGCCGACGGATGTCGTCATCTCCAATCTGATCCGGCATCCCGGCCGAGGGGTGAACGGACTCCTCCGCGGCTACGTTCGCTTCTATGAGCCGCTGCTGCCGTACAGGGACCGCCTGGTGACGGGGACCTTTCGGGAAGTGGTCGGGGGAAGCTTCGGCTCGGTGATCCGCCGGGTCAACGACCGGTTCGGGACCAGCTTCTCCGAGTTCGATGCTACGGAGGCGAACGTCGAGCGCTGCCTCCGCGAGATCGACCAGGAATGGCGCCGGCGCCGGGGCTCGGATCGGGAGCGCCTGGAGCGGATCATCCCCCGGCCGTCGGGGGTTCGTGACGACATGAAGGAGGACCTCCGCCGCCACTACCTGGCGAGCGCGCCGGCCAAGCTCCGCGATCGGGCCCAGGACCTGTATGAAGAGTTCGCCGGCTAGCCTCGCACCGACGATCTTCGGTGTGCGCCTGCACCAGCTCTCCTCGGCGGAGAACGTTCGAGCCGCCTGCCGAGGATTCCTCGACGACGCCGGAACCCACTGCATCTTCACGCCCAACCCTGAGATCCTCCTGTACGCACGAAACCACCCGGAGTACGCGGCCCTGCTCAACGAGGCAGATCTCGACCTGCCCGACGGTTTCGGGATCGTGCTGGTCGACTTCCTCCGTCGCCGCCGGTCAATCTCCAGGTGGGCTGGCATCGACGTCGCCGGCCTGATCCTCGAGCTGGCTGCGGAACGTGCTGCTCGGGTCATGTTCGTGGGTGGGCAGGGCGGTGTGGGCGAGCGGGCGGCCGCTCGATGGCGGGACGAGCTTTCCGGCCTGGAAGTGGTGACGGCGGCAGACGGCGTGCGGTTCCGGGAGGACGGGAATGCAGTGGCGTCGGAGGACGAGTCGAGCCTCCAGGAGGAGATCCGGGAGGCTCAACCCGTGGTCATCTTCGTGGCCCTGGGCCATCCCAAGCAGGAGCGATGGATCGCCCGCCACCGGCGATCCATCCCCAGCGCACGGATCCTGATGGGGGTGGGAGGAGCGCTCGATATGTGGGCGGGCCGTTTCTCCAGGGCGCCCCGCTGGCTCCGATCGATCGGGCTGGAGTGGCTGTGGCGGCTGGGGCAGGACCCGGCCCGGCTGTCCAGGGTCCTCCGAGCCACCCTGGCCTTCCCCCTCCTGGCGCTCGTCGACAGGGGTGGGCCGAAGCCAGAGGCGTCGGACTAGCTCCTGTCGGCTGCGAACACCTCATCCAGGGCCCGGTAGGCTCTGTCGGGGACGTACAGGTCGCGCACCAGGCGGCGACCGTTCTCCGAGAGCACCTTCCACAGGGCGTCGTCGGTCATCACCCGGACCAGCGCGTCCGAGATCTCGGAAGGAGAGGAACCGACCAGGGCATGCTCGTCAGGTCGGATGTCAAGGCCTTCGGCGCCATCTGGAGTGGTGACCACCGGGAGGCCGCGGGCCAGCGCGTTCAATAGTTTCACCCGCGTACCGCTACCGCCCCGAGCGACCTCGACGAACGCCCGGGCTCGGCGATAGAGCGTTTCGGAATCGTCGAAGGCCCCGATCAGCTCGACGCCGGCGACTCGGCGGGCCAGGCGGCTGAGGTCGGCGGGGGCCCCCCGCCCGCCCACGACGAGGCGGGCCTCGGGGAGGCGCTTTCGCACCAGGGGGAAAGCGTCGCGGACGAATCCGCGGAGGCCCTGCACGTTGGGTTGCCAGCTGAGCGTTCCCAGGTACAGGATCACCGGCCCGGTGCCCCTGGGTGAAAGGTCGGGACGGTCCAACAGCCCCGGCTCGGCCACGTTCGGGAGAAGCTCGATACGGCCTGGCCCTGACGCCAGGCTTTGCAGCGCCTGGCGGTCCGGCTCTGACACGGCGAAGGCCACGTCGACCGCACGGAGGATCGAGGCCTCATAGCGACGAACGCGCCCGGCCTCGCTGCGAACCAGCGCCCGCCGGAAGGGGTTCGGCTCGATCGCTGCCTGCCGTTCCCACATGACGAACTCCGCGTTGTGTTGATGCAACGTCGTCATCCCCTCCAGATCAAGCGGGACGTGCTGAGCCATCAGCCAGCTGTCGGCGAAGACGGCGTCGTAGGGACGGCTCTCTATCCGCTCCTGGACCAGCCCGGTGAACCGTGCGCTCCGATTCCTGAGGATGCTCAGCGGAATGCCCGCGGCGTAGCTGCGAAGGAGGTTCCACGGTGTGCGTTCCCCCCGGACCCGAACCGTCACAACGCTCCCGAATTCCCTGGCCCACGAGGACTGCTCCTCGGTCAGTTCGCCCCGCCGCAGGCACATCAGGTCCACTTCGTGGCGGGGCGTCAGGTAATCGAGGAGCGTGCCGGACTTGATCGTGCCGCCCCCCCGAGCCGGGTAGGGGAGCTCCGGGGTCAGAAACAGGATCCGCAAGGCACGCGAAGCATATGCGCAACGGGCCTGGTTCCAGGTGGCTTCGTCGGCCGGAAGACGCTCTCCATCGTGGATCGGGCGCTATCCTAACGATGGGTGAAAGCGATCGTCCTTGTCGGGGGAGAAGGGACCCGCCTTCGCCCCCTGACCGAGACCATCCCCAAGCCCCTGGTCCCACTGGTGGACCGCCCATTTCTCGACCACGTCCTCGACCACCTCGGGAGGTTCGGGGTGGACGAGGTCCTGCTGTCATCGCCCTACCTCGAGGAGCTGTTCGCCACCTTCCTCGCCCGCCGAGGGGCGGGGCCTCGGGTCACATGGATCACCGAGTCCTTGCCGCTCGGCACCGGGGGCGCGGTCGCCAACGCCGCCCGGGGCCTGCGAGAGACGTTCCTGGTGCTGAACGGGGACATCCTCACCGACCTCGACCTCTCCGCGCTCGTGGATCACCATGTGAAGACCGGGGGGTCGGCAACCCTGACGGTCAGCCCGGTGGAGGACGCTCGGTCCTTCGGGCTGGTCCTTCTGGACGGCGAAGGGCGGGTACGCGAGTTCAGGGAGAAACCGGATGAGCCCGTCCCCGGCCTGGTCAACGCGGGGACCTACGTGCTCGAACCCGGGGCACTTCAGGACGTTCCCGACGAAAAGGCTGTCTCGATCGAGCGCGAGGTCTTCCCCCGTCTCATCGCTTCGGGCGCCTCCGTCCAGGGCTTCGTCTCGGATGCGTACTGGATGGACGTGGGGACGCCGGAGAAGTATCTGCGGGCCACATTCGATGCCCTGGAAGGTCGGATTCGCGGTCTGTCCTATACCGCTCCGCACGTCGACCCAGAGGCGAAGGTGTCGCTCCGGTCCCACCTGGGGCGCTGGGTCGTCGCCGGACCGGGGTCCACGATCGGGGCGGATGCCGAGGTGGAGGACTCCGTGCTGCTTGCCGGAGCCGCCGTTGAGGAAGGGGCCAAGGTCCGGGACTCGATCCTGGGTCCTGATTCGCGGATCGGCGCCGGTGCCATCGTCCAGGGCGCGGTGCTGGCCCAGGGCGCGACCGTCCCGCAGGGCGCATCGTCTGAGGGCGCCCGGCTAGGGGTTGGCGACACGCTCAGCGACTGAACCGGGAGGAAGGGACGCCGGCGCGCGGTGCGTCTCAGCCGATCTGAGCGCTGGGCTCCGGGGCCACGCCCTTGTAGTCGCGGACCCGGAAGCCCGAGTCGTAGTGGTACACGAAGTCGAAGGCTACGGGCAAGCTGACCTTGGTGCAGACCTCCATCCGGTGCCACGCCACGATGACCATCTGCTTGCCGGTGGGGAGCTTCCCCGCTGCCCCCTGGTTCGGATAGTTGTACGGGGCGATGATCACCTTCGCCCCCTCGCCCTTCTTCAGGAAGAAGGTCTGCAGGTCGGTGAGATCCTTCGACGACAGAGCCGAGGGGTCGTACCAGATGACCGTCGCGCCGTGCTCCAGGGAGTGGATCACCTGATCGATCGGTGGAGGGTCCGGATACTGGCCGGCTGGGAGCGGCGTCGAGTTGTGGGGGCCGGAAGTGGGTGGCTGCGTGCGATAGGAGGACAGGGGGGGCATCGTGGCGGGACCGCCCTGAGCCCCGATATGAGACCGATCCTGGCTTTCTGGATTGTACGGCTTCACCGTGGTCACGCCTCCGCACCCCGCAGCGGTGGCCGCCGCTGGCGCCTGCGCGACCAGCCTTCTTTCCTCGCCGTTCAGGGCACTGGCCTTCCCGGAGCTCCGCACGATCAGGAGGACCACCACCGCGATCGCCACGGCCACGGCCAGCCACACGCCGCTTCGACGGACGGTTCGGCGGCGGGCCATCTTTCGCCGGAGCGCCTCCCGCTGTCGCCGCGCCTGCTCCTTCCGCTCCAAGCGGTTCGGGCCGCCGGGTGTGGCTGGAGCCGGCTTGCCTGCTGGGGTGTGGACCACTCGATCTTGCGTGGACGTCGCGGTCCTGCCCGCGGGGCGGGGACTTGATCCGGGGCGGCGTTTCTTCTTCTTGGCCAACAGGTCTCCTGCCGATCGGGCCCTTCGTGCGCGCGCCTAGCTCTTCGGCACGACGGGATACTTGAACTCTACAGGTTCAGCGTTGATTCGAGCCGCCAGGCGCCCCAGCAGGACGATCACGACGACACCGACGAGCGTGGCGACGACGGCATAGACGAACAGGGCCTTCACGGTCGCGCCGGGTGTCACTCGAGCCAGCTGGCCTCCGAACGAGTTGTTGAACCAGGCCGTGATGGCGGCGTTCCACGCCAGGGCGGCCACGACGCCGAACGCCGTGCTGGCAAGGGCGATCATCGTGGCCACGACCTCACGACTGAACCGGCTCGTCCTCTTCATCACCGCGCCCACCACGGGAACCGCCGGCACCCCCGGCCCGGCTTTCTCCTGGCCGACCTCGGGTTGCATGTCGTCGTTCTCGCCTTCGCCCATCGCAATCGCCTCCTCACGGATGTCGGCAGCTTGGGGAACAGCCTGGAACTCTATCTCGGGGACGGTCTCCTACCCGTCGATCCCAGACAGGTTCGCCAGGTCCTCCTGACGATTGACGTTGACGGCGAAACGCCCCGACGGGTCTGCCGTGATCCATTCCTTCTCTTCGACCCATCGGGCGTATAGGTCCGAAAGGACCGCCCGGAGGGCGAGTCGTCCCTCGAGGAGGGCAGCTCGCAGCTTCGGAAGGGCCGTCGTGGCGTACACGGCATGGAGTGGCTGCGGGCCCGACTCCGTCCGGGGGACCACAGCTTCCTCGTCTTCGTGCAGGGTCGCCAGAAGCTTGAAGAGTGCCGGGCTGGCGAAGGGCATGTCGACGGCCACCACCGCGACAAGCGGATGGGGCGACGCGGCCAGCCCACCCACGAGGCCGCCCAGCGGCCCCGAGCCTGACGCTGCATCGTGCACCTCGCCATAGCCGAGGGAGCCGAGCCGCCCCGGCCCGCCGGATGCCAGGAGAACGGGGTCGGCCGCCTGCTCGAGGAGGCCCGCCACGTGCAGGACGAGAGGCCGGCCACCCACGGAGATCAATGCCTTCTCCCGTCCCATCCGCGTGCTCCCGCCCCCGCAGAGCACCAGGCCCGCCATGGGCTTCGGGGTCGGTTCCTTCATGTGGGGCCGAGAGCGAGGCCGACGGCGAGCGCCCCCATCATTACCCCGCGGGCCCCGTGGGAGGCGAGCACCTCCTTGACCTCGCTCGACGCGAAGCGGGTCGGAGGGATCCATCGCGAGGCCAGGCCCTGCGCATGGAGGGCCAGCATCACGTACTGGAGTGCAGCACCTCCGGAGAGGAGGGCTGCGTCCCGCGCGGACTCGCTCCAGTCCGCGCCCTCGGGTCGAGGGGTGGGTGGGCCGGCGAACCCAACGATCACGACGGGCGCGGCCAGGAGGACCTCCGCGGTCTCGTCGTCGGCCGAGCCGGCCAGCCCGGCGCGCATCTCCCCTCCGGCCGAATCGGCTATCAGGATCCAGGGCTGCTCGTCGCCGGGGCGGAGTGCCGTTCTTGCGGCCTCGAGGGCTTCACGCACCGCGGTAGGTGCGATGGCACCCGGTCCGAAACTCGTGGCCTGGCTCCACGAAAGAAGTGACTGGAAGGGGGACTCCCTGAACAGATCCTCTCCGGCCGGTCGCACCAGCGCCGAGGCGGGGACCAGGGGCCCCTCGGCGCTGACCCCCCTGACGACCGCCGCGGGAATGCCTTCCGTCTTGCCCATGACCAGACCGCTGGCCGCGGCCACCTCGTCGGCCAGGGCCTCGATCGTCGCCTCCAGGACGCGGCCGACCGTATCCTTGGTTCCCCGCAGGTCGACCAGTGCCGGGAAGCCGGCGCTGCCGATGGCCACGTTCACCAGGCCTTGGCGCCACGGTCGGCCAAACGTGTCCGTGATCAGCACGGCGACATCGGTGCCACTCGAGGAACTGATGGCGGTTCGGATCGCTTCGGCGCTGGCGTCGGGGTGTTCGGGGAGGAGGGTGAGGTATCCATCGGCGACGTTGGACGCGTCCACGCCCGCGTTGGCGCACACGAGCCCATGACGCGTCTCGGCGATCACCAGGTCTCCCCGCCGGGCCACCACTCGGCGAGTCTCCTTGGCCACCCAGCTCGCCTTGCCGCCTGGCTCCTCGGGCACGACCTGGCCTTCAGCCTTCGACACCACCTTCTGCGTCACCACGACCACGTCGCCGTCTCGAAGCTGGATGCGCTCTTCTGCCAGGACCCGACCCAATATGGCTCCGAGATCGTCGCCCGGTCCGATCTCGGGAATCCCCCGAAGAGGGATGATCTCAATCGCCACGGACGCCTCTGACGACGTCGAGAGCGTCTCGGGCCAGGCGTTCGGCGGCCGAATCGTCGACCATGATCGTGTCGGTGACCCGTCCGCGGTCGCATGAGGCCAGGACCCGGTCGAGGAGGTCCCGGTCGGCGTGATCGAACACGAAAGCGCCGAGCAACCCCGCGTAATGCTCGGCCACTCCTGCCGCCGATACGTCCACCCCGGCCACAGGAAGGAGCTTGTCGGCCATGCCGCGCAAGGGGGCGCCTCCCACGATCGGAGAGATGGCCACCGCCCGGTCCCGGCGGGCCGCCACCGCGTCGCGTACGCCCGGAATCGCCAGGATCGGGTCGATGGAGACGATGGGGTTCGAAGGGCAGAACACCACGACCTCCGCATCGGCGATCGCGTCGAGGACGCCGGCAGCGGGACCGGCCAGGTCGGCACCCTCGAACCGGACTGCCTTCACCTCGTCCCGGGCGCCGCGCAGAACCCAGTACTCCTGGAAGTGCAGGTCCAGGGACCGGCCGGATTCGTCGACCACTTCGACGCGGGTGGTCACCGGGTCATCCGACATCGGGAGGAGGCGAGACCTGATACCGAAGCGCCGCGTTATCTGGCGGGTCGCCTCGGAGAGCGTCCCGCCCTTCGCCATGAGCCCGGTACGGAAGAGGTGAGTGGCCAGATCCAGGTCGCCCAAGCCGAACCAGGCGCCGTTCGCGCCGAATGCCTTCAGCTCCTCGGTCGCTCGGAACGATTCCCCCTCGCGTCCCCATCCTCGGTCCCGATCGGCCACGCCGCCCAGCCAGTACGTGACCGAGTCCAGATCCGGCGAGACGTGCAGGCCGTGCACCACGATGTCATCGCCGGTGTTGACCACGACTGTCACTTCCTCGGCCGGGACCACCCTGACCAGCCCGCGGAGGAACTTCCCCGCGCCCACCCCGCCGGCCAGCGCCGCAACCTTCACCGCTGTATCTTGCCGCTGTTTGCCTGAATGTGGCGCCGGCCGTAGATTCGAGCCGACCATGATCGACCTCTCTCACCAGCTCCATCGTTCGCTGGCGCGAGCGCGGGCCGGAAAGGCGCTCTCCGTCGACGAGGTCGAAGCACTGCTTTCTGCACGGGGGAGCGCACTGGACGAACTGTGCGAGGAAGAGGTCGTGGCCATCGCCGAGACGGGGCGAAAGCGTGGGTGCAAGGAAGCATTGTTCACACTGGGGGACAAGCCAGAGGATCGCTACCCCGTCGCGAGGAAGTGGCTCGCCGAACGCGGTTATCACTCGACGCTCGACTACCTGCGGGCGGTCTCGATCAAGGTCATCGAAGAGACGGGCCTGTTGCCGCACCTCAATCCGGGCGTCATGACGTGGGAGGACATGGCGCGCCTGAAGCACGTCAGCGCCTCGATGGGGATCATGCTGGAAACGACCTCGAATCGGCTCTCGGAGAAGGGCGGTCCCCACTTCGGCTCTCCGGACAAGGTTCCGGCGCTCAGGCTCCGTACGATCGAGGACGCTGGACGCCTGTCGATCCCCTTCACCACGGGGGTCCTGATCGGGATCGGAGAGACGCCTCGGGAGAGAGCGGAGTCGCTGTTCGCGATCCGCGACCTCCACCGCAGATACAGGCACGTCCAGGAGGTCATCGTGCAGAACTTCCGGGCGAAGCCAGGGACCGCCATGCAGGATGCCCCGGAGCCGAAAGAAGAAGAGTTCCTGGCCACGGTTGCCACCGCACGGGTCGTGTTCGGCCCGCGGGTGAACCTGCAGGCTCCGCCCAACCTCTCGGATCCCCACTACCCGAAGCTGATCGACGCGGGGATCAATGACTGGGGGGGCGTGTCCCCGGTGACGATCGACCACGTGAACCCCGAGGCGCCCTGGCCCAAGCTTCGAGACCTCGATCGGCGCACGGCGGAGAAGGGATACATGCTCCGGGAGCGGCTGGCGATCTATCCGGAGTATGCGGTCAAGCCCGATCCGTGGATCGCCGGCAAGATGCAGGAGCCGGTGGGCAGGCTGACCGGCACGGATGGGCTGGCCCGCGCCGACCAGACACCGGAGCCGAGTCCATGGCAGGACCCTGAGGTCCAATGGAAGCCCCGAACCTTCGGCCTGACCTTCGCCAAGGGCCCGGAGGTCGGTCTGCGAGAGGACGCCGTCGACGTCTACGGGGACTTCGACGAGATCGCCGTGACCAGGGACTGGCTGACCGGCCGGAGGCCGCCCGCCGCCCGGCTGGAAACAGACCTCGGGAACGCGCTCTCGAAGGCGGCGGCGGGGAAGGGCCCGGACCTCACCGGGGATGAGGCCCTGGCCCTGTTCCAGGCGAGCGGGCCGGCGCTGGAGGACCTGTGCCGCGTGGCCGACGACCTGCGCCGCGAGGCGGTGGGGGACGAGATCACCTACGTGGTCAACCGAAACATCAACTTCACCAACGTGTGCTACACGGGGTGCCGGTTCTGCGCCTTCGCCCAGCGGGAGATCGATCCCGAGTCGTACACGTTGTCGCTGGGGGAAGTGGCCGATCGAGCCCAGGAGGCGTGGGATTACGGAGCGACGGAAGTCTGCATCCAGGGAGGGCTGCATCCGAGCCTGCCCGGCGAGTTCTATTTCCAGGTCCTGGAGGCCATCAAGGCGCGGGTCCCCGACATCCACATCCACGCATTCAGCCCGATGGAAGTCTTGAACGGCTCCACGCGCCTGGGGATCTCCTTCCGCGAGTTTCTCGAAGAATGCAAGCAGCGGGGGCTGGGGACGATCCCCGGCACGGCGGCCGAGATCCTCGACGACGAGGTCCGGTGGGTTCTCACCAAGGGGAAGCTTCCCGCGGACACCTGGGAGGAGATCGTCACGACCGCTCACTCCCTGGCGATTCGGAGCTCCTCGACGATCATGTTCGGCCATGTGGACGCGCCGCCTCATTGGGTTGGTCACATCAAGCGGTTGGCCAGGATCCAGGAGGAGACCGGCGGCTTCACCGAGTTCGTTCCTCTGCCGTTCGTCTGGCAGAACTCGCCGATCTACCTGGCGGGAAAGGCTCGACCCGGACCCACGCTCGAAGAGAATCGCCGGATGCATGCCGTGTCCCGGATCCTGCTCCACACGCGAATCTCGAACGTCCAGGTGTCGTGGGTGAAGATGGGCATGGAGTATTGCAAGCAGATCCTTCAGGGAGGCGCGAATGACTTCGGGGGCACGCTCATGGAGGAAACGATCTCGCGCATGGCCGGAGCGGAATGGGGGATTCGCAAGGAGCCCCATGAGTTCGTGCAAGCGATCCGTGAGATCGGCCGCGTCCCCGCCGAGCGCACCACGACCTACGGCCGGGTCGATCGCTCGCGCAGCGTAGTCCGGCTGGGCTGACTCGCTCGAGCGGTCATCGGTCGAAACTCATCCCCAACCGGCCGAACATCCCATTTTTTTGTCGGTTCAGTCAGGAGGCTTTACCAAAACGGTAAAGCCTCTTTACTATCAAAAAAATCGCGAGAATCCCTTGCACGAAGCGCTGTAGTTCGCCACGATTCAGAATAGATATGCAACGGTGCAAAGGAAATCAAAAAGTTCTTCCCGAGGACTTGCGTTTCTGTGGCCGTTTCCCGCAGAATTACAAGAATGTAATTTCGGGGGGTGGCCGTGCACCACTTCGTTCCATGGCAGGACCGAGCACGCTGCCGAGACTACGACCCGGAGATCTTCTTCCCCGAGAAGGGAGGGTCGTCGCGCGAGGCCAAGCGCATATGCGCCGACTGCCCCGTCCGCATCGAGTGCCTGAACTACGCCCTTCGTCGCGACGAGCGATATGGGGTGTGGGGTGGCATGAGCGAACGGGAGCGCCGGCGCTTGAAGCGTATGGCCTCATGAGTAAGGCGTAACAGAGAGGAGGTGACCATGCCAGCCGCCAGAAAGAAGTCGACCGCCAAGAAGTCCGCCAAGAAGTCTTCGGCGAAGAAGTCCGCCAAGAAGTCTTCGGCGAAGAAGAAGTCTTCGGCGAAGAAGAAGTCGGCGAAGAAGTCCACGGCCAAGAGGAAGAGATAGCTCGTTGATCGAGCTGGGTTGCTGAAGGGGGGTCTCTGGGCCTCCCTTCAGCGCTTTTTCCGGTACCGACGTACTCGGCGGATGCCGGCCCCGGAGTCGGCCGGTCCGCCTATACAGGGGGGAATGCTATGCTCCACATCGCTTCCCCGACTGCTTGTTGATCCAACTCATGGCTCAAGTTGACACGCGCTCCCCCCGGGATCGTGCTCGCGCCGGGAAGGTGAAGCCACCGAGTGTCCTGGTCGTCCTGGTTGTCAAGGACGGGGAGGCCTGGCTGCCCCAGTGCCTGATGGGACTGGCCAAGCAGACCCATCCCCGGATCGGGGTCCTCGCCGTCGACAACGGTTCGGCTGACCGGTCGCCGGAACTGCTGGAGGCGGCTCTGAGCCCCGGCCGGGTCATCCGCCTCCCGGGAAACGCCGGGTTCGGCTCCGCTGTCGGCGTTGCGCTGGGATCCGAGACGGCCCAGCAGGCCGACTACGCACTTCTCCTTCACGATGACACGTTTCTCGAACCCGGCGCTGTGGCGGCCCTCGTGGAGGCAGCCGAGCGGATCGACGGGGTGGGAGTCGTCGGGCCGAAGGTATTGGACTGGGAACAGCCCCAAGTCCTCCGGGAGATCGGCCTTGCCACCGACCGCTTCGCCTATTCCTACTCGCCGTTGGAGGACGGCGAGATCGACCAGGGTCAGTACGACCGCATCCGAGAGGTCATGTACGTCTCGTCCTGCGCGATGCTCGTCTCCCGGAAGGTGTGGGCCAGGGTGGGGCTGCCCGACGAGCGGCTCGCCTCCAGCCGACAGGACGTCGACTTCTGCTGGCGGGCCCGGCTCGCCGGATTTCGCGTCCTGATGACTCCGAGGGCGGTGGCCCGCCATCGGAGCGCCGGTCTCCAGAGAGAGCGCGCCGCTCCAACCGGGGCGTCCGTTCGCCGCTACGACCAGGAACGTGGGGCCCTGGCCAGCATCCTCAAGAATTACGGCCTGCTTTCGCTCGTGTGGGTCCTGCCCCTGTACCTGATCCAGGGGCTGATCCGGCTCCTGGTGTTTGCCCTCTCCCGGCGATTCCAGGACGCCTTTCAACTCCTGGCTGCATGGGGATGGAACATCGCGCATCTGCCGGGGACTCTCCGACGGAGAGTCCGAGCACAGGCCGTCCGGTCTCTTCCGGATCGGGCCGTCCGCAGGGCGATGGCGCCTGCGGCGATCAGGCTTCGAAGGTGGGCCCATTCCGCAGCCCAGTCGCTATTGCCTGAACGAACAGGCAGCGGCGAGGTTGAAGCGATTGCCCCGCGGGTTCGGGCCCTTCGATTCGCTCGGGACCATCCCGCCGCCACGGCATGGGTCCTGGGCGCCGTGGCGGCTGTTTTCGCCTACCGGCACCTCCTGGGGGCCTCGTCTCTCGTGGGGGGCGGCCTCGGGGCGGTCCCCTCATCGCCCTCGGCCTTCTTCGCGGAACTCGCCTCGGGGATCCGGCACACGGGCCTGGGTGGCAGCGTCGCGGCCAGTCCTGCGCTGGGGCTGCTCGGGGCCGGCAGCGTCATGGCTCTGGGCAACCCGGCCCTGCTCGAGAAGGTTCTGTTGCTGGCGATGCCGGCGATCGCCGCAGTTGGCTGCTACCGGGCGGTGCGGACGGCCACCGCCGACCCGATTCCGTCCGTCGTGGCCGCGGTCTGTTACGGGCTTTCATCCGCGGTCCTATGGGCCCTCTCGGAAGGGAGGATCCCCGCACTCGTCTTCCTGGCCGGTGTTCCCTGGATGGCCGGCAAGGTGGTCCTGCCCTTCGGTCATCTCGGGGCGATCCGCGTTCGGCGGTGGATCGTGGGGGCCGCCCTCGGGGTGGCCATCCTCGCCTCGTTCTATCCCGGGGCCGTCCTTGCAATGGCCGTGCTGATTGCCGCCGTCCTGGTCGTTCCGCCCACCGGGGCCCGACGGGTACGAGGGCTCCTGCTGGTGGGAGCGGCCCTGCTCCTGGCGGCCACCCTCGCGTTCCCGCTGTTCCTGGAGATCGCCCGGGGCTCGCTGCGGAGCATGCAGGATCTCGCCGGCGAGCCTTCGTTCGCATCCCTCGCCCGGCTCTCACTCGGCGCCGGGCCGGGAGCATGGGTGACCGGGTTCTTCTTGCCGGGCGCCGCGGCGGTGGCCCTGCTGTTCGTCTCCGGGCGGCATGAGACCATGGCACTTCGCGCCGCCGTGGCGGTCGTTCTTTCCTTGTACCTGGCCTGGCTGGCGGCGGCCGGATATCTCCCCGCCGTCCTGTCGAATCCGTTGGCATACGTGGGCGTGGCGGGTTTCAGCTACTCCCTGCTGGTCGGATTGGGGCTCGCGTCAGTGCTGCATGGAGTGGCCCGATCGGAATTCGGCCTCCGCCACCTCGGGGCTGCCCTGATGGCCGCGCTCCTGGCGGTGGGACTCCTCGGCCAGCTCGTGCAGGCAGGAAGCGCCTCCTGGACGATCGGTGGACCCGAGCGAGTCCCCACCGCGTACCCCTTGGCGGGTGAGGCCGGAGGCCCCCCGTATCGCGTGCTTTGGGTCGGCTCCCCTGACGGGAAACCCTTTCCCGCGCCCGGAGGGCTTCCCTCCGGGACGGTCGCGGCCGGGGCTGCCTCCGTTCGCTTCGCCGTGACCGACCCCGCCGGTGCCTCCGCCCTTGACATCGGCCGGCCCGACGTGGGCCCGGGCTACGAGCGTCTCCGCCAGTCGCTGGTGGAGGTCCTGGCCGGGGAGGCCCGGCACGGCGGAGCTCTCCTCGGTGCGTTCGGCATCAGGTTCGTTCTTGCAGAGCCGGGTGACCTGCCGGGCCCGGCGCTCCGGCGGCTGACCCGGCAGGTCGACCTCGACCTCGTCGCGACCGGAGGACTGACCATCTTTCGAAACGACAAGGCCGCACCGCTGGCTTCCGATACCACCGATCCGGTATGGAGCCGTGCCGCGCGGTCCTCGCGGCTCGATGCTGTGGAGGCACTGCCCAGCGGGCACGGGACGCCCTTGGTCGGCGACCCGTCGGGACAACGCTTCGCGGGACCGGGATGGCCCGATCCCGCCCTCGTGCTGCTCCTGGATCAGTTCGATCCACGATGGCGACTGGAGCCGATCGGGAAAACGGCAGCCGTTGACCCCTACCGAGCCCTCGGTTGGGCCACGGGCTTCCGGACGGGTCCGATGCCCGCCGGTTACCGTGTCCATTTCGGCGGGCAACGAACCAGGACCATCGAGATGGTCCTCCTGGTGCTCATGTGGGGGGCGGCCATGTGGGTCACCAGGAGGCCGGTGCGACATGGATGAAGTCACGCCCGTCGAGGGCGATGGGAACCGCTTGCCGGGCATGCGGGTCCGGGCCGTCGCTCTCCTGGTCATCATGGCCTTCCTGACCGGCTCGGGCCTCGTGCTCGACCGAGCCGTTGGGCCCAAAGGCACGGCCGAGGGCACTCCCTCGGCGGGTCCCAGCGGCGCATTGTTCTGTCCGCACGGGGGGCACAGCGGCTGGCAGGGATGGGTGGTGGTGACGAATCCGGGGCATCGTCCGGTTCGGATCCGCTTGACGGAGCTGGGCAAGGACGGGAAGCAGTCGGTAACCACGTTTGCCGTCGGCGCGCTCAGGCAGGCCTACCGCCAGGTCTCAGCGGACGACCCAGCCGACGCCACCCAGGTGGAGTACTTCGGGGGATGGGTGGGGGCGGCAGCCATCGTGGCGACGGGCGCCCCGGGAGGACTTGCTGCCGAGCGCTGCGAACAGACGGCTCATCGAAACTGGTTCATCATGGATGTCCCCACCGGCGCCGGCCAGACCTCGTATCTGGTGGTCATGAATCCCTTCGACGAGCCAGCCGAGTTCGACGTGGTCCTCCGGACGGAGAAGCGAGAGGTGGCGGCCGGGCCTCTGACCCCCTACGTGCTGCCTCCGCAACACTCGGTCGGCCTGGAGGTCAACGACTACCTCCTCCTGGGCCCGGGCGAGGAATGGCTCACGGCCCGGGTGATCCAGCGGATGGGCCGGGTGGTGGCCGGCGGCCTCGAGACGTCCATGGCCGGGATCAGGGCCGAGGTGGGCGTTCCCGCCGCCGCCGCTCGGTGGGTGATCCCGGCCGGCGCCGACGCCGGGACGCGAGAGCTGGTGCTGCTGAACGATGGGGACTCCAGGGCCGACCTGTCGGCGGTGGCCCAAGGGCCCACTGCTCAGCGCCTGGTCTCGGGTCCGGAGGGTTTCTCGGTTGGTCCTGGCGAGGTGAAGACCTTCCAGCCAGAGCGGGTGAATGAAGCGGGCCTGCTCGTGGCCGGCTCGAATGGTCGCGCCATGATTGCCGCGCTCACGCTCACCGGGCCTCGGGGAGACTCCGCCACGCTCAACGGATCGTCTACAACAGCCCGCAGTTGGCTGGTCATGCCGGCCCTCCCTCCGTCGGGCGGTCGTTCGTTCCTCTTTCTCCAGAATCCGGGCCGCCGGCCGGTGGAGGTGTCCTTCCGTCTCATTGGGGGCGAGGGGCCCTCACCAGCCTCCATCCGCGCGCGGACCATCCCACCCGGCAGGACGATCAGGATCATCGTCCCGCCGCAGGGAGACCGCCCGGTTTCGGCTGTGGTGAGGGCCCGAGGTGGGACGATCGTGGCCTCGGTCGCCTCCTATTCCCTGGATCGAACGGGATACGCCGCGACCCTCGGCTTGCCGATCAGGTGAGCCCGGCCATCATCGGGGGGTCAAGGGGCCTGTCTCAGGCTATCCCCCGAGTGGGGGATGCCCCTTAGTCCATGCGGACGGACCCAAAAATCAGACTGGGGGACTATGTGCTGAGGGTCCGGTTACGCCGATGCATCCAGGTGCGATGGCTCTCATTTCTGACAACTCGTGCCCCTCTTGCGGTTCGCAGGAGACGCTCCGGGTGACCATGACCCTCGCCGGCTCCGCCACCTCCTTCACCTCCTGCCCGGTCTGCGAGTGGAGAGGTTGGGAGCGCGAGGGACAGAACGTCCCCCTGGGGTCAGTTCTCGACCTGGTGGCGAACCGCTAAGGTCCCCCTGTCTCGGCCCGCCACCGGCGCCCGAGTTCCAGGAGGTCGGGGGCAGTCGGTCGGCTAGAATCGGCCGCGATGGCGGCCGACCTCGAGCGCATCTTCAAGGCCTACGACATCCGCGGCGTCTATCCCGAGCAGTTCGACGAAGACGCCGCGCACAGGATCGGTCGGGCGTTCGCCTCGTGGGCAGGTGCCGAACGGATCGTTCTGGGCCGGGACTGCCGTCTGTCCTCCCCCGCGATGTCCGACGCCTTCACCACAGGTGTCACGGGGGTCGGGGTGGGCATCGAGGATGTAGGGCTGGCCACGACCGACATGGTCTACTTCGCTTCGGGGAGGCTCTCGCTGCCCGGGGCCATGTTCACGGCGAGCCACAACCCCCCCGAGTACAACGGGTTGAAGCTGTGCCTCGCCGGTGCCCGGCCCGTGGGCGTGGAGAGCGGCCTCGGTGAGGTCCGGGCCCTGGCCGAGCGGGAGTCGTCGCGAGGGGCCACTGCCGCGCCGGACCCCGGCCTCATCAGTCCTCGAGAGATGCGCGAGGACTACCTCGAGCACCTGCTCTCCTTCGTCGACCTCGACCGGTTCCTACCGTTCACGGTGGCGGCCGACGCGGCCAACGGGATGGCTGGGCTGGTCGTCCCCGAGCTGTTCCAGCGGCTGCCCGGCAAGCTGGTGCCGCTGTACATGGAACTGGACGGGACGTTCCCCCATCATCCGGCCGACCCCATCGACCCCAAGAACCAGGAAGACGTCAAGCGTGCGGTCCTCGATCATGGGGCCGACCTCGGTCTGGCTTTCGACGGCGACGCGGACCGCGTGTTCCTCGTCGACGAATATGCCCGGGGTGTCAGCGGGTCGCTGGTCACCGCGTTGGTGGCGATCGGGATGCTGGAGCGCGAGCCCGGCGCCACCATCCTGCACAACCTCATCTGCTCGAGGGTGGTGCCTGAGGTGATCCGGGAGCACGGCGGCAAGCCAGTGAAGACTCGGGTCGGCCACTCGTTCATCAAGAAGGTCATGGCAGAGACCGGCGCCGTGTTCGGTGGAGAGCACTCCGGCCACTATTACTTCCGGGCGCACTACAACGCGGACTCCGGCCTGGTGGCCTCTATGGTCGTCATGGCTCAGATGTCCAAGGCGGAAAGGCCGTTGTCCGAGCTGCTCGAGCCGCTCCGCCGATATGCCGACTCGGGCGAGATCAACTCGCCCGTGGAGGACAAGGAGGCCGTCATCGAGCGGATCGCCGAGAGATACAGGGACGGGCGGCAGGACCGGATGGACGGGCTCACCGTCGAGTACGACGACTGGTGGTTCAACGTTCGGCCTTCGAACACAGAGCCGTTGCTGAGGCTGAACGTGGAGGCCGCAACGGAGGATCTCCTGAAAGAGAAGACGGCCGAAGTCCTCGCTCTGATCCGAGCGAGCACTGAGTGATCAACCTGACCAGGCAACGAGGAAGACTGGAGGACAGCATGCCGGTCGACAAGGAGTTGTTGGAGATCCTGGTGTGCCCGAGCTGCCGGGGCGAGATTCGCTACCAGGAGGACCCCGAATACATCATCTGCACGAAGTGCGGCCTGCGCTACCCGGTTCGGGATGACATCCCCGTGATGTTGATCGACGAGGCCGAGAAGCCAGACGGGTCTGGATGACGAAGGAGCTGGCCGCGCTCGACGACCCGGATGCCCTCCGGGCAGGCGACCCCGGAGGGATGCTCGCCCTGGCAGCGGCCCTGGGGACGCAGCTCGGTGAGGGCTTCGCCCTCGGCCGAGACGCACGTGATCTCCCCACCGCCGGGGGCATCGGCTCGATCGCCGTGTGCGGGATGGGGGGATCGGGGATCGTCGGAGACGTCCTGAGGGCCTGCTTCGCCGATCGCTTGCCGGTGCCGGTCGTGACCGTCAAGGGCTACGGCCTGCCCGCGTTCTGTGGGAAGGACACGGTGGTCCTCGCGGTCTCGTACTCCGGGGAGACCGAGGAGACGCTGGCCGCGTACGCGCAGGCGGTAGCGGTTGGTTCCCGGGTGATGGCGCTCAGCTCCGGAGGGAAGCTGGCCGCACTGGCCGGAGCGGACGGCGTGCCGCACATCCACGTCCCCGGCCACGTTCCGGCTCCCCGCGCCGCCCTGGGGTTGCTGGTCGGCGGCGCCATGGGCGCGCTCGAGGCCGTGGGATTGCTTCCTGATGCCGGCGCGGAATTGAACGGAATCTCGGCTGTGCTCGGGGGCCTCTCCTCGGAGCTCGCCCCCGAGCGGCCGGCGGAGGCGAACCGGGCGAAGTCCCTGGCCGAGTGGCTGCATGCTCGGATCCCCGTCGTGTGGGGATCGGAGGGCGTTGCCGAGGCCGCTGCCCTTCGGTGGAAGACCCAGTTCAACGAGAACGCGAAGACGCCTGCCTTCCACGCGGTGCTCCCAGAGCTCGATCACAACGAGATCGAAGGGTGGTCCGAGCAGACGGGCCGGCGGTTCGGCCTGGTCGTGCTTCGGCATGCGCGCGAGCATCCGCGGATCGCCAGCCGTGTGGAAGCCACGATCGACGCCATCGCGGGCTCGGGGCTGGAGTGCAGAGAGGTCTCCGCCGAAGGATCGACTCCGACGGAGATCCTCCTTTCGTTCGTCATGCTGGCGGACTTCACCAGCACCTATCTGGCGATCATCCGCGGTGTGGATCCCTTGCCGATCCGCGTCCTGACCCAGCTGAAGGAACGGCTGCGAGGATGAGGCCACCGGAGGGCTCGACCGGGCGGTCCTGGACATGAGCGCGTCCCCCCGAGGCGGCTCGATCGAGTTTCCCGGGCCCGGCGACACCTTCGCCGAGGAAGGAGTGGCCCTCATCCGGGGACGCTCCTCGGTGTCCCCAGGGGTCGCGATCGTCCTGGGGTCGGGACTTGGAGAGGCCGTGGCGGGCGACGTCTCGTCCGAGCGGGAGTTCTCGTACCAGACGCTGCCTGGATTCCCGCCGTCCTCGGTCCCCGGGCACGCCGGTCGGCTGATCATGGGGCGCTTGTACGGCGTCGCCGTCGCCTTGTTCTTCGGGCGGGTGCATTTCTATGAGGGGCACGGGATGGCCGCGGCCACCCTCATCCCTCGGCTGGCGGCGGGGCTCGGGGCAACGACGCTGGTGCTGACGAACGCAGCCGGCGGACTGGTCCCTGAGCTCGAGCGCGGTCGGTTGATGCTGATCGAGGACCACCTGAATTTCCTCGGCGTCAACCCACTGACGGGGTGGCGGTATCCCAGCGGACAGCCGGCCTTCGTCGGGCTGGCCGCAGCATACGATCGGGACCTCATGGCACTGGCCGAGCGAGCGGCGGGCGAAGATGGGATCAACCTGGCGAGGGGGGTGTATGCGGCGTTGCCCGGGCCCTCCTATGAGACGCCGGCGGAGACGCGGTTCCTGGCCGAGGCGGGGGCGCACGCCGTTGGCATGTCGACGGTTCCCGAGGCCGTCGCGGCCGTTGCGCTCGGCCTGCGAGTGTTGGGAATCTCGTGCATCACCAACGTGGCGGGCACCGAAGGCACCCACGAGAGCGTGCTGGGAGCGGCGAAGGAAGCCGCCCTGAGCCTGCGAGTATTGATGAGCCGGATCGTTCCCCGGCTGGGTGCCGGGTTGGAGGAAGGCTCATGATTGAGACGCACCGACAGGAGGGGCGATGGACTGTGACGTGAAGGACCTGGCCCTGGCGGACAAGGGGCGAACGAGGATCGAGTGGGCCAACCAGGAGATGGGCGTGCTGGCCCAGGTCAAGGAGCGGTTCGAGAAAGAGAAGCCCCTGGCCGGCACCAAGATCGGGGCATGCCTCCACGTGACCACGGAGACGGCGAATCTCATCCGTACGCTCGTGGCCGGAGGGGCGGAGGTCGCGCTGTGCGCCTCGAATCCTCTGTCCACCCAGGACGATGCCGCCGCCGCCCTGTGCGAGGACGATATCCGGGTCTACGCGATCAAGGGGGAAGACAACGACACGTACTACCGCCACATCAACGAAGTCCTGGACTTCCATCCCCACATCACCATGGATGATGGGTGCGACCTGGTGACCACCCTGCACAAGGAACGACCCGATCAGCTGAAGGAGCTGCTGGGAGGAACCGAGGAGACCACGACCGGAGTGATCCGGCTCAAGGCCATGGCCGCGGATGGCGTCCTGGCCTATCCCATCGTCGCGGTCAACGACGCCGACACTAAGCACATGTTCGACAACCGGTACGGGACCGGTCAGTCCACGATCGACGGGATCATCAGGGCCACCAACCGGCTCCTGGCGGGCCGGGCAGTGGTCGTGTGCGGCTACGGGATGTGCGGCAAGGGCGTCGCTTCCCGGGCCAGAGGCCTGGGCGCGCGGGTGATCGTCACCGAGGTCGAGCCCTTGCGGGCGCTCGAGGCGGTCATGGAGGGATTCGAGGCCATGCCGATCCGCGAGGCGGCGAGGATTGGGGACGTGTTCGTGACCGTGACGGGGGACACGGGCGTCCTGCGCGGAGAGCACTTCGAAGTGATGAAGGACGGAGCCATCCTCGCCAACTCGGGCCACTTCGACGTCGAGATCGACAAGCAGGCTCTGGCCGAGCTGGCCACGCAGGTCCGCCGCGTCCGCGAGTTCGTGGACGAATATCGGATGGCGGACGGGCGGCGCCTCAACCTGCTGGGCGAAGGCCGGCTGATCAACCTGGCCGCCGCCGAGGGCCATCCGGCCGCGGTGATGGACATGTCGTTCGCCAATCAGGCCCTGTCGGTCGAGTGGATCGTCCAGAACAGAGGGCATCTCGAGACCAGGGTCCACGGGGTGCCCGAGGAGATCGATCGAGAAGTGGCCAAGCTCAAGCTCGCCGCGATGGGCGTCGACATCGACCAGCTCACCGAGGAGCAGAAGGACTACATGGCCTCATGGGAGCACGGCACCTGACGGTCCGGTGAGAAGAGGGTCGTGACGAACGGAAAGGGCGCGAAGAGACCCGAGGCTGCGTCGGCAGGACGGGAGGACGAGATGGACTCCTTTCGCTCGGCCGGCCGTGCACTCTTCTCGCTCGGGCTGGTCAGAGGGAGGGAAGGGAACCTCTCGATCTTCGACGGCACGAGGATCGTCATCACCCGCGCGGGAGCTCCTCTCGGAGAGCTTGGGAGGGGGCAACTCATAGCCGGCCCTCTGGAGGCCCCTCTGGGCGGGGCGTCGAGCGACCTCGCCGTGCACCGCGGCCTCTATAGGGAACGAGGCCCTGGGGCCGTGGTCCATGCCCATCCGCCCGGCACGGTTCCCGAGGGAGAGGTGATCTCAGGCGAGCACGGCGTCTATGTGTTCGCCACGTCGCTGCGGCGTGCGGTGGAGCTGGCGGTGCGGCAGGCGCGGGACAAGGGGCGAGGTCAGGAAGAGGCCGGACGGTGAAGGACATCGATACGACCGCTCTGGTACGACCGGTGGAGTGGGTCGATGGGATCGTCCGGATCCTGGACCAGCGGAGGCTGCCCCGGGCAGAGCGATACCTCAAGGCCCGCAGGCCCGAAGACGTCGCCGAGGCCATCCGGTCGATGGCAGTGCGGGGCGCCCCGCTTCTCGGGATCGCCGCCGCTTACGGGATGGCCCTCGCCGCTCGTCACTCGCAGGCGCGAGGACCACGTGGTGTCCTTCGCGATCTAGGGCGGGCCGGAAAGCTTCTGAAGGCGAGCAGGCCGACTGCAGCCAACATCTCATGGGCGGTGGACAGGGTCGTCCACGCGGCCGGGGCCTCCGTTCGATCGGGTGTGCCAAAGGGTCCGGAGGGGGCAGAGGTGGTACGTCGAGTGGTGATGGACGAAGCCATCCGGATCGCTCTCGAGGACGAGGCCTCGTGCGAGGTGATCGGACATCTCGGCGGCGAGCTGCTCCCCGAGAAGGCGAATGTCCTCACGCACTGCAGCACGGGCGCGCTGGCGACCGGAGGCTGGGGAACGGCCCAAGGGGTCATCGTGGCGGCGCATCGCGCGGGCAAGGACATCCATGTATGGGTGGACGAGACGAGGCCCGTGCTGCAGGGCGCCCGGCTTACTGCCTGGGAGTTACAGCGCTTCAACGTGCCAATGACATTGGTATCCGACACGGCGGCGGGGTCCCTCATGGCCAGCGGACTGGTGGACGCCGTCCTCGTTGGGGCGGACCGGATCACCGAGAACGGCGACGTGGCCAACAAGGTCGGCACCTATCAGCTGGCGGTGCTGGCCACCCATCATGGGATCCCCTTCTATGTGGCAGCCCCGTTCTCCACCGTCGACCTCGACACCCCCGCGGGCGACGCGGTCGTCATCGAGGTGCGCGACCCGCGCGAGGTTACCGAGCCCCTGGGGGTTCCCATCGCGCCCGAGGGTACACGGGCGTACAACCCCGCCTTCGACCTCACCCCCGCGCCACTCATCACCGCCATCGTCACCGACCGGGGAGTGATCCGGCCGCCGTTCGCGTCTTCCCTGAAGCGCCTGGCCCGCCGGGGTGTCGGGCCAGGGGAGGGCACGGGGGCCGCTTCGGAGGTTCCGGCGTGAAGGGCTCCGACGCGGTGGGGCTGAGCGAGTTGCCGGTGCAGGTCCAGACTCGTTTCGAGCGGTTCCCGGCCTCGATCAAGGGTGCCTTCGTGCTCAAGGGTGGAGACGGCGATCCTCACGCCGTCAGGTTCGACTGGGCCCGCGTCGCTCGGATCCCGGCCGGCCCGGCACGACCCGTCGCCCTCGAGGACCGGCAGCTTGATGTCGCTCCCAACCGAGACCTGTTCGTGCCCTTCGAGGTCGCCGTGTCGGAGATGGAACCGGCCTGGTATGTGGTGGAGTCGTCTCTGCGGGTGGACGGGGGCAGGTCGTACCCGTACTCGGGTCGCCCGTTCACGATCCCGTGGCCGCGGAGCGACGTGCGCAAGGGAACCATCCATGTCGGGAAGACAGCTCGGGCGGGCGATCTGTCCTTTCACGTGGAGCGGGTAGAACTGGGCTGGGACTCGGCCGCGGTGATGTGGCAACCGCAGGCGGGGAGTGAGGATGCGGCAGCGGAGCCGCCCTCGACCGAGGCCCGGGCCGTGTTGGTCGCCGACGGGGCCGAGCTCGAGCGGCTTCCAGACGAAGCCGGGTCGAGGCTGTCAGAGCCACGAAGTCCGGGAGGACGGCGCACGGTCACGTACCCACTGATGCGCTCGGTGCGTTCGCTCCACGTGGTGATGACGCTTTCGACTGGCGAAGCCGGCGAGCCGCTATCGCTGGAACTTCCCTGACCGCGGCCAGAGCACCGCAGCTGCTGACGTCGGCCGTCCGGGAGCTGTTGTCGGTGGTGGCCGTTACCCTGCGGGCGTGCTCGACAAGCTTCTGGACGTCCTCTTCCCCAGACGGTGCGTGGGATGCGGCCACCGCCCATGGCCGTTCTGCACGGGCTGCGCGGCCCGCGTGGCTCTGCTCACTACTCCCGGTTGCCGGCGATGCGGACGCCCGCTCGAGGACTGGATCGGGCTGTGCGGCGATTGCCCGCCTGCGGTCATCGACTGGTGTCGGTCGGCCTTCCTTTACGAGGGACCGGTGCGGTCCGCGCTGATGCGCCTCAAGTTCTCGGGTCTGTCGCAAGTGGCCGAGGCGTTCGCGCCATCGATGGTGGAAGCCTTGGCCCGTGCGCCCCCGGCCGGACGCGCCACCGGGCAGGACGAGTCATTCGTCCTGACCTGGGTGCCACTCGCAGCGCGGCGCAGGCGTGAACGCGGATACGACCAGGCCGAAGTCCTCGCTCTCGCGGTCCGAGCCATGACGGGGTGGCCGGCGCGAGCGCTGCTTCGCCGGGCGGTGGAGACGGCCCCCCAGGCCCGCCGGGCCGGGCTCGAACGACGCCGCGCTCTGCGGGGTGCATTCGTGGCAGTGGGGCCGGTGGAAGCTGCCCGGGTCGTGCTCGTGGACGACGTGCTCACGAGTGGAGCAACGGCAGCCGAGTGCGCGACCGTGTTGCGCGGGGCCGGTGCCGCTGAAGTCATCGTGCTCACAGCGGCGAGATCTCTCGGAGGGGCCATCCCCGCCCGTTGTTATAATCCGACATGGTTCCCGCCTGGGTCTGTGGTTGCCCGGGGGAGGTCCTCCCGGTAGTCGATGCTAGTCGCAGGCGAAACGACCCACGTAAGGCGACCATTGGTCGCTGAGCATGGTGCGGCTTAGATGTAAGCCCTGCCCCGCGCGCGGGAGAAGGCGCTAAACCGCCTCATCGGCGGCGAACCCCTCTGCAGGCGAGTGTGGGGCCAAAGACCAGGTCAGCCAGGCGGGAACCATTTGTGGCCCGGGGGCTCGGGGGGCTCGAGCAGTGAGGCGAAGCCGAACGTGGCCCCCCGGCAAAGGGGGCTCGGGGGCTCGAGCAGTGAGGCGAAGCCGAACGTGGCCCCCCGGCAAAGGAGGTATGACGGGTGGATGTCGTCCTCAAGGGCCGAGGCGTCCGCATAACTGATCAGATCCGAAAGACCGCCGAGCTCAAGACGGCCAAGATCGAGCGCCTCGAGCCAAGGGCCAGGCGGCTGGAGATCGAGATCAGCCAGGAGCACAACCCCCGGATCAACGGCAGCCACCGGGTAGAGGTCGCCTGCGCCACGGCGCGGCATGTCTTCCGGGCTGCGGGGTCCGGTCAGGACGTCGACACGGCTCTCGATCAGGTGATCCACCGGTTGGAGCGACAGATCACTCGGTACCGGGGGAAGCTCCGAGATCGCCGACAGGCTGGACCGATGGTCTAGAATCCTCGCAAGAGACTAGTACTGACGGGGCACGCAATCCGGATCACGCCGTCCCCACTAGGAACCGGGGGGTCCGTGGCCAGGGAATCCGCAGCCAAGACCGACGCCGAGAGGCTGAAGGTCTTGATCGTGGATGACCACGCCCTCTTCCGTCGAGGCCTCCAGATGGTCCTCAAGCAGGAGAAGGACATCGAGGTGGTCGGCGAGGCCGGGGACGGGAACGAGGCGGTCCAGAAGGCCCAGGAGGCCATGCCGGACGTGATCCTGATGGACGTCCGGATGCCCCATCGCTCCGGCATCGAGGCCACTCAGCAGATCAAGGATCTGCTCCCCCACGTGAAGATCCTGATGCTCACGATCTCCGACGAGGAAGCCGACCTGTACGACGCTATCAAGGCGGGAGCCTCCGGCTACCTGCTCAAGGAGATCTCCATCGACGAGGTGGCCGACGCGGTCAGGTCCGTCTGGGCGGGGCAGTCTCGCATCTCCCCCTCGATGGCCGCCAAGCTCCTCGCAGAGTTCGCCGCCATGTCCAAACGGGCGGCCGAGCGCCAACAGCTCCCCGCCCCCCGCCTCACCGAGCGGGAGATGGAAGTCCTGAAGCTGGTCGCCCAGGGCCTCAACAACCGGGACATCGCCAAGCAGTTGTTCATCTCCGAGAACACCGTGAAGAACCACATCCGCAACATCCTGGAGAAGCTGCATCTCCATTCCCGGATGGAGGCGGTAGTCTACGCGGTCCGTGAGAAGCTCCTCGAGATCAAGTAAGCACGCTGGGGATCGGGGGCTCAAGCAAGCGAGGCGAAGCTGACCGGTAGCCCCCCACTCAGCGGCATTGACGGAAGCTTTGGCGGTCCTCGGGCGTTACTCCGTAAGGCCGACCCTATAATCGAAGGCCGGTCCCCCTGAACAGTCTTGAGGAGTCTCGTTGGTCGGTCTGGAAAAACTCGGACAACTCGGTGAAGGGCGCAAGCGTAGGCGTCTAGAGGAGTACGTCCGGCTCGTCAATTCCTTCGAGCCGGAGATCGAGGAACTCTCGGACGCAGACCTGCGTGCCAAGACCGATGAGTTCAAGCAGCGCCTCGCCGACGGCGAGTCGCTCGAGGACCTGATCCCCGAGGCCTTCGCCTCGGTCCGGGAGGCAGCCAAGCGGTCGATCGGGCAACGCCACTTCGACGTCCAACTCATGGGCGGGGTCGTCCTCCACCAGGGCAAGATCGCCGAGATGAAGACCGGGGAAGGGAAGACGCTGGTGTCGACCCTCCCCGCGTACCTCAACGCGCTCGGGGGCGAAGGTGTCCACCTGGTCACCGTCAACGATTACCTGGCCAAGCGCGACTCGGAGTGGATGGGGCCGATCTACCGGGCGCTGGGGATCTCGGTAGGGCTGATTCAGGCCCAGATGTCCCCCGACCAGCGGCGGCCCGCCTACGCCGCCGACATCACCTACGGCACCAACAGTGAGTTCGGATTCGACTACCTCCGGGACAACATGTCCATGCAGACAGAGGACATGGTCCAGCGAGGACACCACTTCGCCATCGTGGACGAGGTGGACTCGATCCTGATCGACGAGGCCCGGACCCCGCTGATCATCAGCGGCATGGTGGCCGACTCGGCTAAGTGGTACCAGACCTTCGCCCGCATGGGCCCCCGGCTGCGCCGTGACGTCGACTACGAGGTCGACGAGCAGAAGCGGACCGTCGCGGTGCTGGAGCCCGGCGTGGAGAAGGTGGAGAAGGAGCTCGGCATCGAGAACCTCTTCGACCACGTGAATACCCCGCTGGTCCACTACCTGTACAACGCGATCCGGGCCAAGGAGCTGTACAAGCGGGACGTTGACTACATCGTGACGCAGGGCGAGGTGAAGATCGTCGACGAGTTCACCGGCCGGGTCCTGGAGGGACGGCGGTATTCGGAGGGCCTGCACCAGGCCATAGAGGCCAAGGAGAGCGTCCGGATCAAAGAGGAGAACCAGACGCTGGCCACCATCACCATCCAGAACTACTTTCGCATGTACGAGAAGCTCGCCGGCATGACAGGGACCGCCCGGACCCAGGCCCGTGAGTTCGAGGAGGTCTACAAGCTCTCGGTCAACGAGGTTCCCACGAACCGCCCCATGATCCGGGCCGATCAGCAGGACCTGATCTACAAGACCGAGGACGCCAAGTGGCGGGCCGTGACCGAGGACATCGTGGGACGCAACGAAGAGGGGCAGCCGGTCCTGGTCGGCACCGTTTCCATCGAGAAGTCCGAGCGCCTGTCCGGTTATCTGAACCGCCGGGGCATTGACCACCACGTCCTGAACGCTAAGCAGCACGAGAAGGAGGCCATGATCGTGGCCCAGGCGGGGAGGAGGGGCGCCGTGACGGTCGCCACCAACATGGCCGGTCGTGGCGTGGACATCCTCCTCGGCGGCAACCCGGAGTACCTGGCCCGCCAGGAGATGGCCGCCCGCGGCTTCGACAACGACCGGTATCTGCTGTTCGAGATGGATCCCGAGGAGCGGGAGGAGTTCGAGGCCGAATACCGGCCGATCTACGAGAAGTTCAAGAAGCAGACAGACGCTGAGCACGAGGAGGTGGTCGAGCTGGGCGGCCTGTACGTCCTGGGCACCGAGCGACACGAGTCGCGGCGGATCGACAACCAGCTGCGAGGGCGGTCCGGCCGCCAGGGGGACCCCGGTGAATCCCGCTTCTATCTGTCCCTGGGCGACGAGCTGATGCGTCTGTTCGCCTCGGACCGCATCGGAAAGATCATGGACCGATTCAACTGGCCGGAAGACGAACCCATCCAGGCCAAGTTGGTCACCCGGGCCATCGAGACCGCGCAGAAGAACGTCGAGGAGCAGAACTTCGAGATCCGAAAGAACGTGCTCAAGTACGACGAGGTCATGAACACGCAGCGCAAAGTGATCTATGGGGAGCGCCGGAAGATCCTCGAGGGACGGGATCTCAAGGAAGAAGCGCTCGAGTACGTGTCCCAGGTCATCGAGCAAACGGTCGGACAGTTCGTCTCGAAGGAGGTCTATCCCGAGGAGTGGGATCTGGAGGGCCTGGTCACCGCCATGTCCTCCGTGTACCCGACCCAGCTGAAGAAGGCCGAAATGGAGGAGATCGACAGCGCCGAGGAGGTGCTGGAGCTCGCCCTTCAGGACGCGTTCGAAGCCTACGAACGTAAGGAGCAGGAGCTCGGGACCGACCAGAGCACTGAAGGGCCGATCCTCCGCGAGCTGGAGCGGATGGTGCTGCTCTCGATCATCGACAACAAGTGGCGCGAGCACCTGTACGAGATGGACTACCTCCAGGAGGGCATCGGGCTCCGGGCCTACGGGCAGCGTGATCCCCTGGTGGAGTACCAGCGCGAGGCCTTCGACATGTTCCAGGAGATGAAGGCGGCCATCCAGGAGGAGTTCGTCCGGTACATCTACCGGGTCGAACTGGTGCGTCAGGACGAGCCGGCCAGGCCTCGGCCGCAGCGGGTCCAACTGTCTCATGGTGATGAGGGTGCGGCCGGCGCCGCTGCCGCCGGTGCCACGTCCGTCGGGGACAAGATCCCTCGCAACGCCCCCTGCCCGTGCGGTTCGGGCAAGAAGTACAAGAAGTGCCACGGAATGACGGCCTGAGTCCGGATGAGCGAGTACGGCGATCGGATCGACGGCCTCTCGCGCAGGGTGGCCAGCGCAAAGGAGTACCTTTGACCTCGAGCGCAAGCGCGCCCGCGCCGGCGAGCTGCAACAGAGGCTCCTCGAACCCGGGGTGTGGGACGATCCAGGCAAGGGCCAGCGCCTGACCACCGAGCTCTCCCGGCTGAACGACGACATCGAGCGCTACGACAAGTTGGTCAAGGAGCTCGACGACATCCGGGCCATGGACGAGTTGCTCGCTTCAGAAGATGACTCAGAGCTGGCCCGCGAGCTGCGCTCCAGGGTGGATGGCCTTGAGGCCGAGCTCGATCGGGTCGAGCTGGCCAACCTGCTCTCCGGCCAGTACGACGCCAACGACGCCCTGGCCAGCCTCCACGCCGGTGCCGGGGGCATCGACTCCCAGGACTGGGCGGAGATGCTGCTCCGCATGTACCTGCGGTGGGCCGAGCGCGAGGGTTTCGAGGCCGAGCTGGACGAGGTCCTCCCCGGCGAGGAGGCCGGGCTGAAAAGCGCGACGTTCACCGTGAAGGGCAGGAACGCCTACGGGCTCCTGTCGGCGGAGCGAGGGGTGCACCGGCTGGTCCGGCTCTCGCCCTACGATCAGGCCCACCGCCGGCACACCTCGTTCGCCTCGCTCGACATCATCCCGCTGCTCCCCGAAGAGGACGAGGAGGACGTGGAGATCGATCCCAAGGATCTCCGGGTCGAGACGTTCCGGTCCTCCAGCGCAGGGGGCCAGCACGTGAACGTGACGGATTCAGCCGTGCGCATCACGCACATCCCCACCGGGATCCAGGCCGCGTGCCAGAACGAGCGCTCCCAGATCCAGAACCGTGCCGTTGCCATGCGGATCCTGAAGGCTCGCCTGGCCGATCGGATGCGGCGGGAACGGCAGGCAGAGATGGAGAAGCTCCGGGGGCATCGGATGGACATCGAGTTCGGCTCCCAGATCCGTTCGTATGTCCTGCATCCCTACCGGTTGGTCAAAGATCACCGAACAGGTGTGGAGGTGGGCAACGTCGACGCGGTGCTCGACGGCGAGATCGAGCAGCTGATCGAAGCCGAGTTGCACCACCGCGCTACGAGCTCCTAGCCGACACGCCTCAGGTGTCCACTGCCTCGGAGAGCGCTCATCTCTCACCCGGACGCAATCCTGACGGCTCCTCTTCCCTCATGAGCGGCTGGGGGTTTGCGCTCAGGAGCCCGCGATGCGCAGGATGGGGCGGGCCGGGGCCGCAGCATCAGGAGGCTTCTCGGCGCGGAAGATCATCTCGGAGCCGGCCACGTACTGAACGTCGAAGACCGTGAGGCCGAGCCGCTCGATCTCCTGGCGTAGCTCCCTCCGCGTGTAGGGGTTGATGTGCTCCGTGGCGTAGCCCTGCGGGAAGATCTTCTTGTACAAACCCTCCAGGGCCCGCCAGATCCACCGGCCGTAGTCGGGCGTGCCCAGGACCAGGGTTCCCCCCGGCGCCAGGACCCGGACCATGTCTCCCAGGTCGATCGAGTCCCTCGGGATGTGCTCGATGACCTCCGAGCAGATCACGGCGTCGAAGGAGCCGTCGGAGAAGGGGAGCTCCATGAGCGAGGCCTGGACGAGCTGCCTGCCGGGGGCCCGAAGCCACCGGAGCTTGCGGATCTGCATGTCCAGGCCCACCGATTGGGGCAGGCTCTGCACGATTCGACTCGAGCCGCACCCGATGTCAAGGATGCGGGTCGATCCGTCGACCATGCTCCGGATCACCCGGAACCGGGCCCGTTGCCAGTAGCGCTGCAGAGGGATCCACGAGTCGAAGGCGCGGTGGTCGTAGTCGGCCGACTTCACCGAGTTCCGCAGAGCGATCAGCCGCCCCAGCGTCTTCAGGTACCCGGCTCCCAGCTCGGCGAGTCGCCCGCTGGTCCACGTCCTGGACTGCCGGTAGAACAGAGGCACCTCGCCGATCTTCCATCCCTGGCTGTACGCCTTCACCAGGATCTCCTGCAGCGAGTCGAGCCCGTCGGCGCCCACCGGGCCGACGTCGTCCACGACGGCCCGCCTGTACATCCGAAAGGCGCTGGACAGGTCGCTGTGCGGGAGCGCCAGCGTGGTCCTGTAGAGCCGATTCAGGGCGCGGGAAAGGACCCGGCGAGACAACGGCATGGACGCATACGCTCCCGCCACGTATCGAGAAGCGATGAGGACGTCGGCCTCTCGCCGGCGCAGCCAGAGCGTACGGATGAACTCGGGGTGGTGAGAGAAGTCGGCGTCCATGGTGATCACCCACCGGCCCTCCGCGGCAGCCAGGCCGGCATTCAGGGCGTTTCCGTACCCGGGATGTTCGAAGCGGGCAACCCTTGCCCCGGACCGCTGGGCCAGAGCCTCGACGGGATCGCCTGGGGGGAGCACCACGATGATCTCGCTCCGCCCGGGGACGGTCGCCTCGAGGACCTCGGAGAGGCGCGGCAGCAACTTCCCCAGGCTGTGCTCCCCGTTCCACACGGGGACGACCACGGAGAGTTCCGGAAGGACGGTCTTGGATTCGGGCACACGAGCTCCTCTCGCGGGTGCCGCCGCTGGACGCGGATTCTACCGGACTCCTAGTGTCCCCATCTTGATCTGCTCGAACTCCCGGTGGGCCGGATTCCCCTGGGCAACTTCATTCCCTTGCTCAAAGGCCTTTGCTAACATGCCGAGACCGAAAGGGGCGTCCGTCTCCTTCAACCTGCGGAGATTCCGTTCATGATCAAGCTCGTCAACGTCACCAAGACCTACAAGGATACGGTTGTAGCCCTCGAGGACGTGTCGATCGACATCGGCAAGGGTGAGTTCGTGTTCGTGGTCGGGCCGTCCGGATCGGGGAAGTCCACGCTGATCCGGCTGCTCCTGAAGGAGGAGGAGCCCACCAAGGGCGAGATCTACGTTGCCGGCAAGCACGTCGGCCGGCTCACGCCGTGGAAGGTCCCCTACCTTCGCCGGAACCTGGGGACCGTATTCCAGGACTTCAAGCTGCTACCGGACAAGACGGTGTTCGACAACGTGGCGTTCGCCCTGGACGTGATCGGAAAGCCTCGCCACGTCATCGAGCAGCGGGTCCCCGAGATCCTCAACCTGGTAGGGCTGGGAGACAAGCTGAAACACTATCCTGACGAGCTCTCCGGCGGCGAACAGCAACGAGTGTCGATCGCGCGGTCCTTCATCAACCGGCCCTTGATCCTCCTCGCGGACGAGCCCACCGGGAACCTGGATCCGGCGACGTCCGTGGACATCATGAAGCTGCTGGACCGGATCAACAGGACGGGGACCACGGTCATCATGGCCACGCACGACAACGCCATCGTGGACGCCATGCGGCGGCGAGTGATCGAGCTGGACGGTGGCAGGGTGGTCAGGGACCAGGCCCGAGGGGTCTACGGATATGGCGCTTAGGGTCGACTACTACTTCAAGGAGACCCTCCAGGGCTTGAAGCGGAACGGCCTGGTGGCGTTCGCCGCTGTGTCGACTGCCTTCATCGCTCTGTTCCTGGTGGGCGGGGCCCTGTTGGTCCAAAGAGAGGTCGGACTGCTCATCGCGCGAACGGAGGCCAACGTCGAGGTCTCGGTGTTCCTCCGGGACGACGTCAGCCCGACTCAGCAGGCGAACCTGGGGAACGTACTCAACCAGATGCCCGAGGTGGCAAGCGTCCATTACGAGTCGAAGACAGAGGCATATCGGCGGTTCCAGGACATCTTCAAGAACCAGAAGGCTCTGGTGGAGAACGTCTCGCCGGACTCGTTGCCGGCCTCGTTCCGGGTGAAGCTGAAAGACCCACAGAAGTTCGACGTGGTGGCGGCTCGGCTGACCGGGCAGTCCGGGATCGACAAGGTCGTGGACCAGCGAAACATCCTGAAGCGGCTGTTCGCCGTGACCCGGGTGTTTCGGGTCGGTGTCTTGGCCGTGGCCATCGTCATGCTCATCTCCTCAGCGGCGCTGATCGGCAACACGGTCCGGCTCGCCGTGTTCAACCGGCGGAAGGAGATCGGCATCATGCGGCTGGTCGGGGCGACCAACTGGCACATCCGTCTGCCCTTCCTGATCGAAGGGATCATCGAAGGCCTCCTGGGAGCCGGCGCGGCCATCCTGGGGCTGTTCATCATGAAGGTCGCCTTCATCGATCCGCTTCGAGGGAAGGTCGGGTTCCTCCCGCTGGTAGGCACGCCGGACGTGATCTTCACCGTGCCATGGCTTCTAGGGCTTGGGGTGCTGGTGGCCGCTGTCGCCAGCATCTTCGCCATGCGACAGTTCCTCGAGGTCTAGTGCCCGAGGGCGACCGCACCGTAGCCACCAATCGCCGGGCCCGCCACGACTACGCCATCGATGGATGGCGAGCAGGTTTGGGTGGAGAACATGCACATCCCGCCCTACGAGATGGCAGATACTCGCAGATACGATCCCAAGCGGCCCAGGAAGCTCCTACTGCACCGAGAAGAGATCAGGCGCCTGGTGGGAAAAACCGCCGAGCGGGGCCTCACCCTCGTTCCACTGAAGATCTACTTCACCCGTGGACTGGCCAAGATGGAGCTCGGGCTCGGACGAGGGAAGCGGAGGTTCGAGAAGCGCGAGGCCATCGCGGAGCGAGAACACCGGCGGGAGATGGAGCGCGCCTTCGCCGACCGTCGCCGCCGGACGCCCCGTTAGGGTGTCACTCGGAGGCAACGTTTTGCCTCCGCCGAAGGTCTTAGAACACAAGACATGTGGGAAAAGTCTCAGGTGGTGCCTGGTCCCACCGATAACGCAAACAGGAGGCGTTTTCGATGCGACGGGTCAAGATCGAGCAAAAGGCAAGGCGTGAGAAGGACGACCGCGCCCCCGTCCTGCCGGTCGACCCGAGGGATCCGGACATCGTCCGGGCGAAGCGTTCCACGTCCATCGGCCTTCGCGACAAGCGGCTCTGAGCCCCTTCCCGCGCGCGCCCCTGAGGCCCCCAGCTCTGCCACGTATACTTGAGGTCGCTGATAACTCAATACGGGGGTGAACAGGCTTCGACCCGGGTGGTTACTGCCTGGGGGAAGCGGGCCGAGGTCCCCGGATGCCTCGCTAAAAGCCGGGACACAAACAAGTGCCAACTCTCAGATGGCGCTCGCTGCCTAACTAACCTTAGGTAGCCGTCCGCCGCGGGACGCCTGCGCCCGCGGGCCGGGCGTCGTGAGCAGGCTCACGGTGGTGGTTCGGCCTGGTGGCCGCCACCGGACATCGCAGCCAGGCTGGCCAAGAGGTCCTCCGCCGCTGGGAGCCTCGAGGTGAGACCTGACCGGCGGCTACGCCCGTAGAAGCCCCAGCCGGTCGCCCGGGGACAGGGGTTCGATTCCCCTCACCTCCACTTTCAACGGCTTATTCGAACTCGGGCGAGAGAAAAGAGGTGCGAACACCTCGGAAAACTCCGCCCGAGCAATCTTCCGATCCTTCACGTAGACAGCTTCGAGGACGGCCTCATTGAAGCGACGACGGACATGGGGGCGCGCCTTCAGGTACGCGGCGTGACAGTTGCCTGCGAGCCGGATGGCCATGCTGAGGACGTTCTGCCAGCCTTCGAGGTCTTCCTCGGTGACGTCGAGCTCTGAGCGCGCGGCCAGCTCCTCGCGGCTGATCCGATCCTGCTCAGCCTTCAGGAGCTTGAGCGGGATGGCGTTCGCATAGAAGGCGCGCAGGAGCTTCTGCCGCTCGTCGGCAAGCCTTGCGAGCTTCTTGGTCAAGACGACACGGCCCTCGGATGCTTCGGCCTGGCGATCGACGATTTCGGCTTCCAGCTCCTCGGTGAGCTTGTCAGCCCAGGACGGCGGGAGCTGCACGCGACGGTACAGGTCCTCGACGAGCGCCTCGCCATCGCCGGCGAGGACGTAGGGCTCGCGGCAGCCGGTCCTGGCCTGTCCCCGCTGTCCGAGACAGTAGAAGTACAGGTACTTCCCCTTGGCGAGCGTCAGCGACAGTCGCCTGGCGCACTCCCCGCAGTACAGCAGGCCCTTCAGGTAGTGGTCGTGGCGGCGCTGGCGGACGCCCGCGATGTCGTGAGCCCGGAGCACGTCCTGGACGCGAGAGAACAGGGTCTCCCTGATCAGCGCCTTGTGCCGCCCTGAGTACCTGACGCCGTTCCACGCCACGACGCCGACGTAGAACGGGTTGGCCAGCATCTCGGCGAGCTTCGAAACGGACACCGGTGCTCCGCCCTTGCTGGCGTAGGGGGGACGTGAGGCCCTTGGCGTCCATCGCGGCCTGCAACTCGGGGAGCGAATACTCTCCGGTCGCGTACAGCCGGAATGCCTCCCGGACGAGCAGCGCTCGCTCCGGATCGAGGACGACCCTCGCGATGTCCTTCCCGGCGATCTTGTCCCGGACGTTCAAGTACCCGATGGGCGCTCGTGTCGGCCACCCGCCCATCTTGGCCTTCTGGTCCATGCCCTTTCGGATCTCGCTCGACAGATTGGCCGAGTAGAACTCCGCCATCAGGGCGTGGATGCCCTCCACGAGCCGCCCAGAGGCCGTCTCCTCGATGTTCTCCATGACCGAGACCAACTGAGCCCCAGAGCGCCGGAGCGCCGCTCTGATGGCCACGTGGTCTTCCAAGGAGCGGGCCAGGCGGTCGATCTTGTGGACCACGACGGCTCCGACCTCGCCCTCGGCGACGCTTCGGAGCATGGCCTTCAGCATCGGGCGGTCAGCTGTCCTCGCGGACTCGCCGGCATCGACGAACTCGTCGGCGACGTTCCATCCGCGCTCGGCGATGTAGCGAAGGCAGGCTTCTCGCTGGGCGGGGATGGAGTAGCCCTCTCCGGTCTCGTCCTTGGCGGCCTGTTCCTTAGTGGAGACCCGGAGGTAAATCACTGCGTCCATCGCTTTCCCTCCTTCTTTTCGCGGGTGAGGACCAGGGCCAGATCCAGCAAGGCCCGAGCCAACGGCCGCATGGCACCAGGGCCCGGAGCCTCCGAGTGGTCCGTTCCTGGACGCGAGAGCCTATCCCGAGGGGGTGTCGTGCCCTCGGGCGTCGCAGCGCCGCCAGCGACCTTTCCCCGGCCGGCCCTCACCCGGGCTTGGCACGGGGCTGCAGGGGCAGGTCGAGGATGGGATAGCGGCGGTCGCCCTGGAGGGGGAGCCACACCGGTCCCAGGGGATCGCGAAGGACGTTCGCTCGGACGGCCGTGGCCAGGGTGAACCCGGGGAAGGAGAGGGAGCGCTGGACCTCCCGCTCCCGAGCTCCGGACGGGAACACGAACAGCACCGCGTCTGGGCATTGATGCATGCCAGTGACGAACTGGTATCGAGCGATCTTGAACTCCAGGCGGCCGTGGTTCTCGGTTCCCCGGTCGTACTCGAGGAAGAACGAGACCTCGCGGCCCTGACCGGAGACCCGGCCGATCCCGTCAGGCCTGACCGCGTCGCTCCACTGGTGGGCGGCCCGGCGTTCCCCGATCCAGGTGAACCGCCACCCCCGGCCGGCGGCAGGCGAGGGCCAGGCGGGCGAACACCCCGTTGCACTCCACCCGGTGGCGGAGCCTGGGGCTTGCCACCACGTCGAAGATCCGGGCCTTCTTGAACGGAAAGTCCGAGAAGTCGACCTCCAGGCGGGCCGCCACCACCCGGGCCCCCGGCTCGTCCAGGGTGTAGTGCCAGGCGGCGGAGCCGACTGGTTCATAAGGGCGGAACCGCTGGACCAGGCCCAGGCGGTACAGCTGGAGCATCCGCTTGGAGGCCCGGGTGAAGGTGTCGAAGTGAAGTTCGTAGATCTGTGAGGTAGTGAGCACTCTGTGCTCGTGGAGCTCGATGAGGATCTGGAAGTCTCGGCTGGTCAGTCGGTGGGCATACCGGGTGATCGATGAACCAATGGATCGTGAAGAAGAAGCTGAAGATCGAGCGCGAGGCGAAGAATGAGCACGTAGCGCGACGTGAGTCCGGGCGCTCATCGGGCTACCTCACGCCCCTCTGAGCAGGCCAAACGCCCTTCCGGCAGGGGGGCGCATCATGATCCGGCGGGGGGTTTCGCTATGGACTCGGCTACCGCCTGAGCCCCCGATACGCCAGCCGCTTTTGCGCTTCTGGGCCTCGAGCGGGATGGTTCTACCCGGTTCCCCGCTCGTTCTTGTTCGTCGGCCCCTCGAGCGAGCCGCGTTCCCTAGCCTCATGCGCCCCTGCATGCCGTGAGGGTGATCGGTTGCCCTCCCCAAACGCTCCACGACCTTCAGGCGGGTGATAGGGCAGGAAGTGGGAACCACTCAGGCCCCCCGTCTCGGAACGGAGGAGGAAAGGGAGAGCGGAGGGGGAGGAATCGGGAAGCGAATACGGGCCGGTGATCCGGCTATCCGAGCGCTCTCAGGGCCCGCCAGCGACTTGATCGCCAGCGCGAGAAGAGAGGAGGACACAGGTGGCTCGTGTAGGTAGGGGCGGACGATCCGGCCGAGCTCAAGGCGAACTCGACAGGGCGTTTCCGCTCCAGGAGGTGTGAGTTAGCCATACCGGGCGGATCGTGGTTTTCGACCCCGAACTGGCGCTCTGGTGGCGCACGATGCCATGAGCTCATTGCCAGAGCCGCCCATCTTCATCCTCGAGGGCCATGACGCCGCTATCTTCGAAAGTGTCGAACAGGCTCAGTCCCACCTTGAGCCGATAGACGTCAAGCACGGGGTCAACGACGCATATGACGGACAAGGCCGGCGTCTGCGCATCTCGACCGACGGACGGGACATCGTCATCGAGCTTGCCGAGGAAGAGCCGAGTGACTTCTCTTCTCTCGAGGCCGAACTCCGAGCACATCTGGTTCGCCGTGGAGAGAAGGTGGCAGCTGAGGCGGAATGTCACCTGCCATGCCTGGTCGATATGTCCTGGCGTCACGCCGCGTTCGACAAGCGCTCTCTTGCGAAGGTCGCGAAGGAGCTGGAGGAACGCCACCGGGCCGCTTTTGAGGAGCGAGGTGGCCATCTGAGTGTGAGTGCCGGGAAGGCAAGCAACATTCGTACGCGGACGAAGTCGATGGAGCTGTATGCAGGAGTTGAGTGGGATGCCTCGCGAACTTACGACCATGTTCACGCCGAGGTAGCCCGGCGCCCTTGGTTCTCATGGCGATGGACCAGAGTGCAGTCGTTAAGGGAAACCGTTAATCAGATTGAGACGAAGGTGACCGAGTGGCTGAGCAAGCAGTCGTAGCGCGCAGTTGCCCTTTCTGCCGGAGGGGAGTCTTACAACCGTGTGATTTCGCCTGGTAGATGGTTCCCCTCAACGAATTGACCTAATGTCAGCTTCCGCCGAACCACGCAAGGACGAGGTGAACCTCTCGACCCACTCGCAAGTTCGAAGATGTCCCTTCCCCTCGGTCGACAGGACGCCCGTCAGTAGTGACGCGCGGCCGCCCGCGTTCAATGTCCCCCTTTGGCTTCGGTCAGCCAGGAGGTCAGCTCCGCGATGAGATGGACGCCTTCACGGTGGCTCCGCGAGCGAGGGCGGCTGGACCCCGTGATTCCATAGATGGGTATGGGGGGACCGTGGAGCCGCTCGACCCATCCGGACCAGCCCGCAAGGCCGGTGATAGGGGAGGGCGCGAATCGAAAGCCCATCACATCCGACAACTTCAGCCGGTACGTCCACAACAGGTTCACGACGCAGACTCCATCTCGCCTGACATACACACCGACCCGCGCGAATCGAAGCCAGCACAGACCTGCCCAACCGATGCCGAGGGCAAGCGCTTCAGCGCGGGAGCCCAAGCCACCGCCGTGAGGGCCGAAAGCGAGAGCCAGGGGCAAGGCTGCGAAGGCGCCACCGACGACCGACAGGGGCAACACTCGCCGGCTGCGAAAGGACCTCTTCATCCTTCTTTCAGTGTCGGCAGCCGCTCATGTCGAGGTCAGTCCGACTGGAATGGCACCGATCGATCGCTCCCCAGCGTCGGAAATGTCACATTGAGACGCGGTAGTCCTTACCGGGAAAGGACAGAACCCTGAACGGAGGGACGGTGGAAGCCGCGACCGGTCATTCCCGTCAACGATGGCCTTCAACGGTATGGTTCCTTCGGGTCCATTCAGTGTTCCACCGGATTCGCGCGTACCGATTGCGATCTGGATCTTCCGGGCAATTGCAGTTGCATGCTTCCAAGCCGAACAGACTGCCCCGGTCCCCGCCTTGGTCTCCCGGTCGATCGTATGGGCCGTATGCCTAGCGCGCGACCTGATCGGCGTGGGTCAGGCCCCAGGCTGGCGATCCGCCTCTGAGTCTGGGACTTCGCGAACCACGTGGTACACGGATTCCGTCGGCCGAGTGATGATGATGTGGTCGCCGTCCGTGAGGTTCAGGGCTCTGACTTGGGCGAGGACGGAGCCATCTCCGCTAACAGCGACGGGCCCATCCTCCGTGTCCAAGAAAACCCGTCCGATCTCAATCGGGCCATCCGGGTCATCGATCAGGTGGAACTTCTCGCCCCGATAAACCCCGGACACCTGATGACCAGGGCGAAGCTCTTTGATCTCCAAGTCTTCGTACATACTCACCTTCCCAGGCGAACGATCTACCTCTTCTTCCCGTCACCCCTCCGCCTGCCCTTGTCGCGCTCCACGATCGTGGTCTTGTGATGCTGCTGGGCATACTTCTTCGACATATACTGCCCCGTCCCCGCATCGCGCGCCTTCCCCGACCCCTTCCCCGACGTGGGCCTTCCCTTCTGCGGCATTACCGCCTCCTTCCTCTACTCCCTACCCACCCCGTGGCGGTAGGTAAATTCGATCCTGCCGGTCCAATACGACACGGCCGGTCACGGCGACCGCCTCCGTCGTGGCCGGGTGGCATTAGTGACCATGCGCACCAGGTGGTTGCACAGCGCCAGGAGCTCGAGGGCATTCCGAGGCTCGTCCAGGTATCGGTGCTCGTGGCGCGTGGGTTTCGGATCCCCGTCATCGATCCCTGGAGGATCTGCATGTAGCCGAGCTGCTGGTCCCGCTTCCACTGCGTCCGCAGGTCGCTGAGCCTCAGCACGGGCGAGTTCAGGCTGAACGCGGTGCCCATCAGGCCGGCGCCGTCGGCCTCGAGCCCCGATCGTCGCTTCACCAGGTTGTTGAGGTACTTGAAGCCCTCCTCCACGGCCAGACTGTAGTGGCCGTTGAGGAACACCTGGCGGACCACGGCTCGAAGGTCCGGCTCTGTCACGAGCGCATCGAGGAGTGCCACCGCGTCCGGGACAGGCGCCGGTGCCGCGGGTCGCTCCCCCGCCGCCTCTTGCAGGGCGCGGGCGAGGCCGTGGGCCTCTCTGGTCTCCAGGAGCTACCTCCTATGAACGCCGCCCATACAGGTGGCGGGCCATGCTCTCGAAGATTCGGTCGATCTGGTCCGCAGAAGCGTCCGTCGGGATATGAACCTGGACGTCGATGTGGAGTCCCGGAGCCGGAAGCTCCGGGGTCGGGGATGGCTCTGCCGACTCCCTGCGCGTTTGAGCCTGGACGCGCGGCCGGGCCTGCGCCCTACGGCCAGAAGCCCGGCCCTGCCCGTCCTCTCCTCCCGCTCGGGCTGCCCTCCTCGCCGGGCGCTCTTCCGTTGCCGGTGCTCGGTCTTGGGCCGTTGGGTCAGCCTCGCAGATCAGGCGATAGAGAGTGCCCATCTTTCGGGCGGCGCCCCCTCCTACCCCCGTGTTCCGCATGAACCAGCGCTCCACCGCATCCTTGTCCGGGGAGGGTGGCGGCAGCGCATCCCGGAGCTGCGGCGGGTAGATGGCTTCTAGCATCTGGTGGGCCGCCTCCGCGTACTCCTCATCGGATCTCCAGGCATGCGCCAGGTCCGTCGGGCGCCCGTCGGCATCGATGAGACCCACGGCGCGGAGCGCCAGGGGATCACCGGCCGCCATCAGTGCAGATATAGCGCGTCCAGTAGCCGTGCTCGAACTGGCAGACTCCCCGGACGAGCTCATCCTCGGGGCCGCCTCCGGTAGGCAAGCTGAGGGCGGGATGGACGCCTCACCAATCTTACTGTAAGATTAGTGAACGATGGAGCTGAGTGGACGACCGCTGCTGGACACGAAGCCGGACCATGAACTGTTTGCTGGCCGGGAACGGGAGCTTGAGAGGCTGCTGACGAGCGCAGAGCGCCGACTCAACGTGCTGCTCCTTGGGGAGCGCGGATCCGGCAAGACGACTCTGCTCCGGCAGCTGGCGTACGAGCTACGCCAGCGATCGCCTGATCAGCCTCCTGCATTCGTGGAAGGTCACCTGGCTGAGAACGTCAAGATCTTCCTAGATCTTGTCCGCTACCGCTTGGGGCTCAGCCCCGCGGTCTTGGAACCATCTCCCAGTCAGGCGGCGCTGTTGATGATGCGCCGCAAGGCCTACCTGGAGGACACCCTGGAGGTCTCCAAGCTGGTAGCAAGTCTGAGGGAGGCAGCTTCCGAGGGAAGCCGTGTGGTCCTGGTCGACGAGGTTCCCGCCAGGTCGGTCGGGCAGGAGCTCTTCGGCCGCCTCCGCGACGAGCTGTGGCAGCTTCCCCTCACGTGGGTGGTCGCGGTGTCGAAGAACGAGGCTGGTCCTCTTCTCGCACCTCCGGCAGACGCTTTCTTCGATGTCGTCCTTCACCTGGAGCCGCTATCCCGCGAGGCGCAGCGAGCGATTCTGGAAACTCGGGCGGGAAGTCGGGGCCGGCGGATAGCCTCGCAGCTCGACGAAGGGAATCCACGGCGCTTGCTGGTTCTTGTACGGGAAGCGCTTGAAGGTGGTGCTCAGCCATCGGAGGTCGTTCGGGCGTTGAGCCGGCGCGATGCCGAGGTATCGAAGCTTGGGCGCGCAGCGAGCATGCTGATGTCCGAGTTGGAATCGCTGGGTCCGACCAGTGCCTCCGATGAACATCTTCTCGGTCGACTCGGTTGGACTCGAACCCGTGCCGTTCAGGTCCTGCGTCAGCTCGAGGAGAAGGGCCTCGTGACCTCCTCAATGGTCAAGGGAGACTCGGGACGGCCCCGCAAGCTGTACCGGCCAGTCGACCCGATCGAGGAGGCGGATCGGATCAGTAGGGCGTCGGCGAATGACGCGTGAGGCCCTTCGGGCTGTCGACGCCACCCGCGCCTTCGAGGCCACGCGGCGCTTCGACGAGCTCTCCCTCTATCACGTTCCGTTCGATGAGCTGAACGGCGACTACCACACCGAAGCCGCGCTCACGCAAATGGTCGCGAGTCAGGGACGCATCGCCATCATCGGCCCAAGCGGTTCGGGGAAGTCGAGTCTGATCTCCGCGGTTCTCGGGCCGTTCGCCATGGATCTGTCGGAGAAAATCGTTCCCCTGCGGGTGCCGGTTGCGACGGAGAGCGACGCGACCGTGACGGAGCCAGGGGCGATGGCCCGACACCTCGTGCGTTACGTCACGCGATGGGCGAGCAGCGAGCGATTCAGCCCAGCCGAGCGGGAGGAGTTTCGCCGTGGAGTGGCCGAGGTCTCTCGACGCGCCGGCGATGGCAAGAGCCGCGAGTACCATGTAGGACTGCCGCTCTGGCTAGCGAACGTCGAGTTCGCGCGGCAGGTGCAGACGACGGGTGATGAGTACGAAAGCAAGGCTTCCGGAGCCGACGCGGTGGAGTACCTCAAGCGAATGCTTGCCCTATTCGCGTCGCACGAGCTCTACGCAGTGTTCGTATTCGACGATTCGGACACGTGGCTTCGCATCCCCGATCTCGACCGGTCCGAGGTGGCGAATGCCTTCTTTCTGAGAACGATCCGCATGATCACCAAGGAGCTCGATGCAGGGCTGGTCCTGGCGGTGCACGACGACTACCTAGGGCTGGCCGGCTATCGGGAGGCGTCCAAGTGGCTGTCCGGTGAGATAAGCGTTCCTCGCTTGATCGACCCGCGAAGGGGGATCGATTCCATCCTTCGGGACAGGCTCGCGGTGGCCGAGATCGGTGCTCCGATCGAAGACGTGATAGAGGCCGACGCTTTGGGGCATCTCGCCAAGCATTACGAGAGCGGGAAGACGATCCGCGACGCGCTGCGGATCGCACAGCGTTCGCTCCAGCACGCGATGTCGGACAGCATAGACCGCGTGACGGCACAGCTCATAGAGCAGGCGATTGTGGAACTCGCCGAGCGCGCCTAACTATTCTCACTGTTTATGTGGTGAGGACCCTCCACCTCGCGATGAGTGATTTCCGGGGTCGGAGACTCCTGAAACCTCTCGAATCATTTGTCAGACTGACGACTAGGCGAAGGTGGTCCTCGAACATCGCCGACAGCACGGGCGAAGGCCCCTATGGTCCCCAGTGAGCTCGTAGAGCTGAGCAGCGAGACAGCGCCACGAGTTTGAGTAGCGTCCCCTCAGGTCCACTCTTTTCAATGGCTTGTTCCGAACTCCGGCGAGAGAAACAGGCACGAGCATCTCGCAAGGTCGGCCCCGGGATCCTTCGGTCTTTCATGCAGACGGTTCGAGAACGCCTCGTCAAAGGGACGGCGGACGGATGGGCACGTACCTGCGCTCCCCACTTTCGACGGGGGCATTGATCCAGCTGCCCGCGGGCCTGTTCCCTGTCGGTGGCCAAGAGCTCCGTTTCTGAGCTGGAGGGGAGCGTCTCGTCGAGCGCCGAGTTCACGGCCAGCTCCGAGCGGCAGATGTGGTCCCACTCGCCCCTAACGAAAGGAGGTGCTCGGCATGGCCGAGCACCTCCTCCTTGATCCGGGTGAAACTCAGTTCGCTGTGGTCAGGCCCGGTCGCACCCTCCACTGGCGGAAGCCGGAGTTCGCCCCGGCTGACGAGGCCCTGAGTCCCGGCCCCACGAAGGAATTGGCCGCCTGTTGGGAGGTGAACAGGTGCTCCTGGAACAGTCCTCCCGCAGGGGCCGTCGCCGACGCGAACACGGGAAAGGCGTTCGGCCCGACGTACGATGTGGATATGTAGTCACCGACCATTCGGCCCTGGCTGGTATTGGCGAGCCAGGACAGCGTCATGGGGCCGGCAAGCTGTTGCGGTGGGCTCCACACGCCTCCGCCGTTCGCGGAGAAGGAGAAGCCCACGTCCAGCTGGCACGTGGCTGAAGTGCAGTTGGCCACGGGGTAGTAGTAGTACCCCAGCGCCAGATGGGGAGCGACGCTTGCCGCGAGGGTTTGTCCCTGGATGGCGATCCCGGGGAGGAAGTGGTCGACACCGCTTCCTATTGGATCGAGCGGGATCCGTGTCACCGGCGCCCACGTCGTGCCATTGGTCGACGAGCTCATCACGATGTCGTTCGCGGTGCAGCTCGCCTCGAACCGGCAGTCAGACCAGGCCACCACCACTGGCCCAGGGATCCGGACCTCGGCCGTGGGCCCGGGCAGGGGGGCACGGATCCCGCCGGCAGGGGTGTGGTAGAAGACGTTCGCGACGGTGACCGGAACGGTCCACGTTCCCCCGCCGTCCGTCGATCTGAACGCCTTGATGCCGGTGTTGCCGAGGAATGGCACCACCACGGTCCCATTGGCCAGCACCACGGGCTGCCCCCCGATCGTGCCTGTTTCGTTGTTCGCGGTGGACTTGGGCGGGCCCCAGGTGAGGCCCCCGTCAATCGACGTGCTCATACGCATCAGATTGCCGCGGCCCGCGTCGTCCCACTGGGTGTAGCAGTTGCCGTAGAAGGGACTCGAGAAGCTCGTGTCGCAGGTGATCCAGTTCTTGTCGTAGAAGCTGAGCGGGTCACCGGCCGCCGTGACGACCGGATTGCCCCACGTCAAGCCGCCGTTCGTCGAGCGACTGGTGAGGACGTCGTTGGCACCGGTGTTCCTGATGGCCAGGCCCGAGATCATCCAGACCTGGTGTTTGGGATCGTAGGCAACCGCGGGGTCGCTGATGGCGTCGTAGATTCCGGGCGGGGTGGCGTGCACCGTCGTCCCGGGGAGGAACCCGTGGACCCAGCTCGCCCCGCCGTTCGTCGAGGTGGCCCATCCGATGTTGGCTGCTCCTCCGCCGAAGATACGTCCGGTCTGAACCACCGCCACGGTGGTGCTGCCGAAGGCGAACGAATCGGGCTCGACCTGTGTCTTGTGCTGACTTTGAGGATTGGTGTACGGGTCCTCGCTGATCTGCATTGGGGCGGCCAGCGCTGGGGCGGCAACGACGATGCCCGCGACGAGGGCGAAAACGGTCGATACGGTGAACACGGCCAGCAGTCGTCTCACAGAACTCCCTTCTTGATCTGGCCACGCCAGAGCAGATGCGCGACTGGCTTCGACAGACCGGACGACCCATTCTGCGGATTGGCGCCTCGTTTGTTCAATGAGGGATATTCCCGGTTGGGGGTTATCCCTGCCTTTGGACGGGCCGAAAACGGCATCAACACCCCCGCGGTATTCCCGCAGCGGGCACTATTGCGGTACCCCAGGACGGAGGGCATCCTTGAGGTCATGACGGAAACGCATCGACCAGACAGGCGAGGGTTGCGAGTCGCAGCGCTGATCGGAGTGCTCGGGACTGTCCTGGCGGCCGCCGCCGTCGCCGCCCTGGTCGGGTTCGGGCATCCCAGTGCGGCAGGCAGGGTTCCCGCGAAGCCGGTTCCCAGCCGCAAGGCAGCCGAGGCGGCCGAATCGCCGCAACCGATCCCCGTCGAGCCGGCCGGCAAGATCGCCTTCGCCAGTCAGGCCGGCGGGGGGCTCTTCCACATCCATGTGATCAATGCCGATGGGTCCGGCGACACGACTCTCACCTCGGGCCCAGGCGAGGACCGGGATCCTGCGTGGTCACCCGATAGAACCCGGATCGCCTTCGTCCGACACGCGAAGGCCGATGCCCCGGACGAAGACGCCGACATCTACGTCATTAACGCGGATGGCACCGGGGCCGCTCGGTTCACTCATGGGTCAGGATCGAAAGGAGACCCGGCCTGGGCGCCGGATGGGACCCGCATGGCGTTCTTCGCCACGGATCGGTCCACAGGGAGGAAGCGCATCTTCGTCCAGAAGTTGGACCGAGCCCGGCGGGTCGATGTGTCCGATCCGCCCCAATCGTGCAACGATCGCGAACCGACCTGGTCTCCGGATTCCCTGAGGCTCGTGTTCGTCCGCAAGTGCGGAGAGGAGGCATCTGCCCTGTACCTCATGGGTGCGGACGGGAAGGGTCTGCTCCTTCTGACCGATTTCGGCAGGACCCCCGACTGGTCACCGGATGGCGGGAAGATCGTGTACACGGGCCTCGGGACCCAGGGGCCGTCGGTGTACGTGATCAACGTGGACGGGACCGGCAAGACGGAACTCACGGACAGTGGGCTCTCAGGAGACCCCGAATGGTCCCCCTCCGGAGCCAAGATCGTCTTTGCCGGGAGCGATCTGGCCACCGTGGACCTGTTCATCATGAACGCGGATGGGAGCGGTCTGAGCAAGCTCACCAACAATCCCTCCGACGACGTAACCGCTTCCTGGTAGCGACCACCCGCCGATGTAAGCTGGCTCGCTCGAGACCTTGTCGGAGGCTGAGCTCTCGAGTGTCCAGCACCGCACCCGTCATCCACGTCGCGGATCTCCGGAAGACGTTCGTGGTTCCCGTAAGGGAGGCCGGCTTGAGGGCTGCCCTGCGCAGCCTGTTCCGCAGGAAGACCCGAGAGATCAGGGCCGTGGACGGGATCAGCTTCGACATCTCGGCGGGAGAGGTGGTCGGCTTCCTCGGCCCGAACGGCGCGGGGAAGACTACCACCCTGAAGATGCTCTCCGGCCTCCTCTACACGACGTCGGGCCAGGCGACCGTCCTCGGGCACGTACCGTCCCGCCGTGAGCGGGACTTTCTGCGCCGGATCACGCTCGTCATGGGGAACCGGAACCAGCTCCAGTGGGACATCCCGGCCCTCGACTCATTCGAGCTGAACCGGGCAATCTACCGGATCCCTCACGATCAGTTCGTCCGAACGCGCGATGAGTTCATCGAACTCCTCGAGCTGCAGGACTTGGTGGACAAGCCGATCCGGAACCTTTCGTTGGGTGAGCGGATGAAGATGGAAGTGGTCGGAGCTCTCCTCCACCGGCCCCAGGTGCTGTTCCTGGACGAGCCGACGATCGGGCTGGACGTGACCATGCAGAAGCGCATCCGGGCGTTCGTTGCCGAATACAACCGTCGGTTCGGCGCCACCGTGCTGCTGACCAGCCATTACATGGCGGATGTCGAAGCGTTGTGCCGCCGGGTCATCGTGATCCATCACGGGCGCATCCTGTTCGACGGCCAGCTCTCCTCGCTGGCCGGGCGGTTCGCCGTGTACAAGACGATTGGCGTCGTGCTCGAGGACGGCACTGCGGACCTGAGCTCATACGGAGAGGTGGTCCACAAGGATGGGGACCGGATAACGCTGCGCGTGCCCAAGGACGAGACGTCTCGAGTCACTGCACAGCTCCTGTCCGATCACTCCGTCCTCGACCTCACGATCGAGGACCCACCCATCGAAGACGTGATCGAGATGGTCTTCGCCCAGGAGGCGGTCGAATGAGAACCCCAATCTCGGCCGAGGACGCTTTCACTCCGACCGGTCCTCCTTTCCCAGAGAAGGGCCGGACCAGGTCGATGGTCCGCGTCTACGTGACCATCGCCAGGCTCCAGGTCATCGAGTCTTTCCAGTACCGGGTGGCCAATTACTTCTGGATGATCGGCATGATCACCGAGCCCGTGATCTACTTGGTCGTCTGGTCGACGGTGGCTCGGTCCCAGGGAGGAGCAGTCGGCGGATACACCCCCGGAGAGTTCGCCGCCTATTACATCGTGTGGACGCTGGTGCGGAACATGAACATCGTGTTCACGGCGTACGGATGGGAGTGGCGGATCCGGGAGGGCCAGCTCTCGGGACAGCTGCTGAAGCCGCTGCATCCCATCCACTACGACCTGGCGGGGTTTGCCGGTTGGAAGTTCGTGGTCATCCTCCTCTGGGTCCCGATCGCAGCCGTCCTCACTGTGACGTTCAAGCCGACCTTTCACATCACCTTCCTCAAGGTAGGCGTGTTCTTCTTCGCCATCTGGGGCGCGTATCTCATCCGGTCGATGATCGTGACGATCCTTGGAATGATCACTTTCTGGACCACTCGGGTGAGTGCGCTGTTCGAGCTGTTCTTCGTCACTGAGCTTCTCCTGTCCGGCAGGCTGGTTCCGCTTTCGTTGATGCCGGCCTGGATCGAAAACGTGGCCGCGCTCCTGCCGTTCAAGTGGACGTTTCAGTTCCCGATCCTCTCGCTGGCCGGGAATCTCGCCCCTCGCGAACTGTTCGTCGGCCTGGGGATGCAGGCGCTCTGGGTGGCGATCAGCGCCGTCCTGTTCAAGTTCGCCTGGCGAACGGCGATCCGAAGGTACACGGCGGTGGGCGGATGAACAGGGACTTCCTCCGCGTGCCCAGGTTGGCGTGGGTCTTCTTCCGCGTCGGGGCGATGAACGAGCTGCAGTACAGGGTGAACTTCCTCATCTATGTCTTCCAGGCGCTCCTCACCCTGGCCACGGGCCTGATCGTGCTGGCCCTGGTGTTCTCATACACCACCAATCTGCGGGGGTGGTCCCGCCCCGAGCTGCTCGCGGTGATGGGCGTGCACATCCTCATGGGCGGTCTCATCCGAACGGCGATCCAGCCCAACATGGTCAAGCTGATGGAAGACGTGAGGCAGGGAACGCTCGACTACGCCCTGACCAAGCCCGAGGATGCCCAGCTTCTGGTGAGCGTGCGAGAGACGCAGATCTGGCAGGTCGTGGACGTCCTGGTGGGAACGATCGTGCTGGTCGTGGCCGTGCTGCAGCTCGAAGGCGGGATCGGGGTGGGGGAAGCGCTGGCCTTCGCTGCCGCGCTGATCCTGGGCGGGCTCACCATCTACTGCTTCTGGCTGATCCTCACAACCCTCGCGTTCTGGGTGGTGAGGATCCATGAGACGGTCGAGCTCTTCGAGGGCGTATACCAAGCCGGGCGGTGGCCGGTCACGGTGTACCCGTTCGCCTTGCGCCTCCTCCTGACCTTCCTGGTGCCGCTGGCTGTGGCGATCACCGTCCCGGCGCAGGGGATCACGTCGCGCCTGACCGGACAGACGCTCGCTCTGGCCGCGGCCTTTACCTCCCTGCTGGTCGGGGCGACACGATGGTTCTGGAAGCGCGGCCTTCGGCGCTACTCCGGCGCGTCGGCCTGAGAATCGGACGGGGCTGGTTGCCTGGCGTTCGGGTGCGGTACCTTGGGTGGCCTCATGGATGAGACATCGATCACCAGGATCAACGTCGCCGAAGACGGGCCGTACCGCGTGACGGGAGTGCCGCTGGTCCGGATGCGGAAGGTGCCCGACGAGGACGGCGAGATGCTGAGGTGGGACCGGGGTGAGGTCCTCCGACAACATGGCCCGTACGACCTGTGCCGATGCGGCCGGTCCCAATCGATGCCGTTCTGCGACGGGACCGAAGCTGCGAACGGGTTCGACGGCACCGAGAGTGCTGACCGGGGCCCCACGGCAGATCGCCGATTCGAGTACGGAGATGGGCCGGCCGTGTTGACGGACGATCAGAGCCTGTGTAGCCAGGCCACCTTCTGCGACGCGCGGACGACCGACGCATGGGCTTTGGCCGAGCAGACCGAGGATCCGGAGAGGAGGGCCATGATGATCCGAATGGTCCAGCGCTGTCCTTCCGGAAGGCTGGCGTACTACCTTCCGCCGGACCTCACCTTCGTCGAGGAGGAACTGACGCAGGAAATCGCCGTCGTCGACGACGGCCCCCTGTGGGTTCGGGGAGGGGTTCCCATCGAGGCGGCCGACGGCTTCGAGTACGAGGTGCGCAACCGGGTCACGCTGTGCCGCTGTGGGTACTCAAAGAACAAGCCCTTCTGCGATGGGTCCCACGTTCGCACGAAGTTCAAAGACCGCGGTGAATGGACCTGAGGCGCTGTGAATGGGCGGAGGATCTTCCCCCTCTCTACCAGGACTACCACGACCAGGAATGGGGTGTGCCGTCGCACGAGGATCGGCACCTCTTCGAGATGCTGGTGCTCGAGGGGGCCCAGGCAGGACTGTCCTGGTCGACGATCCTCAACAAACGCGACCACTACCGGAGGGTCTTCCAAGGCTTCGATCCGCGGCAGGTGGCCCACTTAGGTGGCGGACGCATCCAGCGGCTGCTCGAGGACCCGGGCATCGTTCGGAACCGGGCCAAGGTGGAAGCCGCGGTGGTGAACGCGAAGAAGACGCTGGAGGTCGTCGACGAGTTCGGCAGCCTGGAGGCATACCTGTGGGGGTTCGTGGGCGGTCGTCCCATCCGCAACTCATGGCAGTCGCTCTCGGAGATCCCTGCGGAGACGCCCGAGTCTCGGGCAATGAGCAATGACCTGAAGCGCCGCGGCTTCACGTTCGTGGGGCCCACGATCTGCTACGCGTTCATGCAGGCCGTCGGCATGGTGAACGATCACATCGTGCGCTGCTTCCGGTATCGACAGGTGTGAGGAGAGGACCGAACGTGCGCATCGAGACCTTCCGCATGGAACGTATGCAGTGCCTGTACGAGCACGAGGTCGAATACAACCTCTCCGAGAGCGGCGTACAGCCGATGACCCTGGAGGAACTGCTCGGCGGGGAGCAGGCCGTGCGCGCCTTCCTGTCGACGGAGATCGGCTACCCGCAATCGAACGGATCGCTCACACTGCGAGAGCGGATCGCCTCCTTCTATCCGGGCGCCGACGCCGACAACGTGACCGTGGTGAACGGCGGATCGGAAGCCAACCACATCACTCTGTGGACGCTCCTCGAAGGGAGTGACCGGCTGGCCTTCATGATCCCCAACTACATGCAGGGCTGGGGACTGGGACGCCACTACGGAGCGGGGACCGACACCTTCCGGCTCCGGGTGCGGCACGAGGACGGACGCAGGCGCTGGGCCCTCGATCTCGATCAGTTGAACAGGGCAGTGAGCCGAGACACCAAGGTCATCCTGGTTACCAATCCCAACAACCCGACCGGAAGCGTCCTCACCGAGGAGGAGATGGATGCGGTCGAGGCCGTGGCGAGGCGAGCGGGCGCCTGGCTCGTGTCCGACGAGATCTACAGGGGAGCGGAGCTCCACGCTTCGGTCACGCCGACCTTCTGGGGCCGATACGACAGGGTGGTGGTCACGTCGGGTCTGTCCAAGGCGTTCGGACTGCCCGGGCTTCGCGTCGGGTGGATGGTCGCTCCGCCGAAGCTCATCGAGAAGCTCTGGATCCATCACGACTACACCACGCTCACACCGGGAGCCCTCTCCGAGCGGCTGGCGAGCCTCGCCCTGAACCCGCCCCGGCGAGAGGCGATCCTCGCGCGGACCAGAGGCATCCTTCGGCGCAACCTCCCGGTCCTCGAGGACTGGATCCACTCCCACGGTGAGCTCTTCGACTACGTTCCGCCGGCGGCGGGGGCCATCGCATTCGCGAAGTACGACCTGCCGATCCGATCGACCGCCCTCATCGATCGGATCCGCGAGGAGCAGTCGGTGCTGCTCGTGCCGGGGGATCAGCTCGGGGTGGGGAAATACATCCGGTTCGGCTATGGCTCGGACGTCGAGTTCACGCTGAAGGGACTGGCCAGGGTCGACGAGACCCTTGCCCGGATCAGCTGAAGGGGTCACCCACCGGTGAGTTTCGGGCGATGCCGTTCGATGATCGCCTGGCAATCGATCCCCGCCGGCAGTGTTCCGAACGTCCGATCGGTCTCGTAGGCCAGTCGAGAGGCGAGAAACGCTTCGGCGACACCTGGGGGTGAGTGCCGCACGACCAACGAGGCTTGCAGGATCAGCCCCAGGCCTCCCACGATCCGGCGGGCCAGGTACTGCGCATCGCGCTCTTCACCCGACACGAGCGCGGGCACGCCTCCCCTGGCGCCTACGATGTGACGGTCGAGCCTGGGGTCCGCCCCCGACGCCAGCTCGATCTCGGCCATCACGGCCTCGAAGGACTCCCGCGACTTGGAGAACGCCCGCAGGACCTCGAGGGCGATGACGTTCCCCGAGCCCTCCCAGATCGAGTTGAGTGGACTGTCGCGGAGGAGCCGGGGCATCGGTGAATCCTCGACGTATCCGTTCCCGCCCAGGCACTCCAGGGCTTCTGCCACGTGCCAGGTCGCGCGCTTGCAGACCCAGTATTTGGCGATGGCGGTGGCTGGCCGCCGGAAGGCGGGGTCGGCATCGGGCTCGTACGCCCCCGCCAGGCGCGTGGCCAACAACGTCGCGGCCTCGGACTCCACGCACAGGTCCGCCAGCACGTTCTCCATGAGAGGCTGGTCGATGAGTGCCTTGCCGAAGGCAGACCGGTGGGCCGCGTGGTGCGTGGCCTCCGCGACGGCCCGGCGCATGCCGGCCGCCGATCCGAGCACGCAGTCCAGCCGAGTGTGGTTGACCATGTCGATGATCGTGCGGATGCCCCGGCCTTCCTCGCCGACCGGCCAGGCAAGAGCCCGGTCCAGCTCGATCTCGGCTGAGGCAAGGGCCCGGGTCCCTAGCTTGTCCTTCAGCCGGAGGATCTGAAAGCCGGCGTTTCGTGAGCCGTCCGGAAGGAGCCGGGGAAGCAGGAAGCAGGACAAGCCACCCGGAGCCTGAGCCAGGACGACGAACGCGTCACAGACCGGGTGCGAGCAGAACCACTTGTGGCCGGTGAGCTCGAAGGAGCCATCGCCGACGGGGTAGGCCTGGGTCGTGTTGGCCCGGACGTCCGAGCCTCCCTGCTTCTCCGTCATGGCCATCCCACACAGGGCGGCCCGCGCAGGGTCCGCATCGACGAGCGCCGGTTCCCACGCCCCCGCCAGCTCCGGGTTGTGGCGGAGGGTGGGGATGGATGCATAGGTCATCGACAGTGGACACGCCACTCCCGCTTCGGCCTGCGAGAGCAGCATCAGCGTGGCCCCGCGAACCACATGGGAGCCCGGCCGGCCGTCTCGCCAGGGAAGCGAGGGGATCTCCGCCCGGATCCCCAGGCGGAGCAGCTCCCTCCAGGCCGGGTGGAACTCGATCTCGTCGACGCGATTTCCGAAGCGGTCGTGAGTCCGAAGGACAGGCGGGTTCCGGTCCGCCACGCCCCCCAACCGGAATGGCTCTCCACCGACCACCTCGCCGAACCGGCTCAGGCCCGGAAGCCCCCACGGGCCCGCCTCCCGCTCGACAGCTTCCCTCAGGACGATGTCCTGGTCGAACACGTTGTACCCGTCCAGCGGCGGGGGCTGGTTGAACACCTCGTGGGTGCCCCGGCGGCGCTCGACGGCCATGGCTCAGAACAGACCGGAGCAGAACGGAAGTGGGTCCCAGCTGAACATCGCGTCCGCCCGCCCGAGCGCCCCCGGCGTGACTTCGACCACCCTTCCGGCTCGATGGAGAAGGCCGAACCTCGCGCCGCCGAGGAAGGCGGCACCGAGGTCCGCAGCCTCGACCACCAGGTCAGGCTCGCGGTCGGATGGCCGGCATGACGCTCCATCGGGGCCGCCTTCCAGCTCGTACCGGCCTTCGTTCCACGAACAAAACGTGTCGTGAACCTCGAAGACCATGCGTGCGGTGGTGGAGTAGCGCCGGGAGGCGAGGGCCTTCGGCGCATCCACCAGCCGGAGCCACAGCCCGTCGCCAGCCCTCAGCCCCAGCGCACGCGGGTTGGCCAGCATGTGCAGCAGCGGCTCATCGAGGGGCCTGGGCCAGCACTCGATCCTTCCGATCAGGTCGTGGTCGAAGCACGATCGCCACAGGGCCGCCGTGGCTTCCGGTGTGACGGCGATGAACTCTCGGACCTTGAGCAGGCTCTGTGCCACGCCGTCCCGCCAGTCGTGCTTCACTCGATAGGCGACGTACCCATCCGGGCCCTCGGGCGACTCGTAGACGGCGAAGAACAGAGGGCTGGCTCCATCCCGCCACTTCTCCAGGTCGGCGAAGTCGTGCTTCCAGAAAGCAGCGGGTCTCTTCCACATGCCCGGCGTGGCGTCGGCCATCCGCTCCAGGATGCGAGGCATGAGGCGCATCGCCTCATCCTTTTCGACCAGTCGCACGCTCCCTCGCCACTCGTACGGCCTGGCGAACCCGGTCCATTGCCGGTCGATCTCGAACGCCATCGCGAAGGCGGCCAGGCCATATCCGAATCTCTGGTAGATGGCCCCCTCCGATGCCCACAGACCGGCCAGAGGCTCGCCGAGCTCGTGGATGTCGTCGAGCTGGTGACGCATCATCATGGTGAGCAGGCCCCGCCGGCGGTGGGTCGGGGCCACTCCCACCATGGTGACGCCGGCCATCGGGAGCGTCCCGCCCGGTACCGTGACCTCGAGTGAGAACGCTCCCGTCGTCCCCACGATCTGATCGCGGTCGAAGATGGCCAGGCTTCGCTCGGATTCGAAGACCTTGCGATCGTTCTCGACCTCCTCGAACGTCGGATGATGCCCGAAGGCGCGCTCGGTCGCCCTTAGATACGGCTCGAACTCCTCGGGCGTCACGGGCCGCATCTCTATGTCCACTTCATCGCCCCCTGGACCACCCCGTCCTTGGACAACCCATTATGACGCGGGGGGACGGCCAGGCGAGATTCGACCCCTGGGCCGGACGGAGGACCCCCCGCCATCATTCGATCGCCTTGCTCAAAGAGGGGTAGCATGCAGGGCAGATGAGCGCGCAACAGGAGTGGGAGTACACCTGGGACGGGCGGGGCGGCCCCTTCACGATCCTGCTGGCCCCGAGCGTCTTCGCCCCTACGTACACCAGCAGGGAAGTCGCCGAGGGCTTGGTGGTGAACGAAGGCGAGACCGTCATCGACGTGGGGTGCGGTTCGGGCGTGCTCTCCTTCGTGGCTGCCCGGCTGGGGGCCAGGCGCGTGTACGGGACCGACACCAACAAGGAGGCCGTGGCGATCGCTCGGCGCAACGCGGAAAGGCTCGGCCTGCAAAGGGCGGTCGATCTCCGGGCCGGCAGCCTGTTCGAGCCGCTTCACGGGATTCAGGCAGACGTGGTCATCGGAGACGTGTCCGGGGTGCCGGACGACATCGCGGCTGTGTCCGACTGGTTCCCCGGTGGATTCAGCGGTGGCCCCACGGGCGCCGAGGTGCCGGTGGCCATGCTCGAGGCCTCCCGGCCCCACTTACGCCCCGGAGGCCGGCTGTATCTGCCGACCGGATCGATCCAAGACGAGGGCGCCGTGCTTCGGGCAGCTCGCAGGATCTTCGGCGAAGGCCGGATGCGCCAACTTCGGGAACGGTTGCTTCCCCTGCCGGCGAAGATCTCGGAGAACGCGATGGTGCGCCGGCTGATGGACTCCGGGGTGGTCAACTTCATCCGCAAGGGCAGCCGGTTGCTCTGGGAGCTCCGGATCTGGGAGTGCACCCTTCCGCCATCGCCCGAGGAAGCGATTCGGATCGCTCCCTGAGTGGAATCGAAGGTCCGCCTGGCGGCCCGTCGATGACCGCGACGCCGGGCAACCCCCGGGAACCCCTGCCGGCCGACCGATTCCAGGCGCCCGCCGGGCAGCGGACGATCGCCGAAGAGGTCCTGATCGTTCTATCGCTGTCCCTGCTTGCCAGCGCGGTCTTCGCCGTCATCGACCTGCTCTCGGCCCCGGTCCGGCGCACGGTGACCGTGCGGGTGTTCCAGAACGTGCAGCTGGCCACCCAGCTCGCGTCCATCGTGTTCAGCCTGGCCCCGGTTGCTCTGGTGCTGCACCTGGTCCGGAGGAGCCGCGAGCGGCTGGAGGCCTTCGGGCTCGGGCCGGGGACCCTCGTGCAGGACGTGGGTTGGGGTGCGCTCCTGGGCCTTGGAGTCGGGGGCGTCGGGCTCGGCCTGTACGTCGCGGCCATCGCCCTGAACATCAACCGGTTCGTGGTGCCCGTTCCGCCGTTGGGGCACTGGTGGACCGTGCCGGTACTCGTCCTCGGGGCCCTCCAGAACGCCCTTCTGGAGGAAGTGGTGGTGGTCGGATACCTGATCCGGCGCCTGGAGCAACTCGGATGGGCGGCGCCGGCAGCGCTGCTCACAAGCGCCGTGCTCCGAGGGGCTTACCACCTCTACCAGGGATGGGGAGGGTTTGCCAGCAACCTGCTGCTCGGCCTGGCCTTCGGCTTCATCTTTCTCAAGTGGCGTCGGACGTGGCCCCTGATGACCGCTCACTTTCTCGTCGACACCTTGGCCGGCATCGCGTACATCGCCCTGAGAGGGCATTGCTTCTTCGGCGCGTGCCTTTCCTAACCACGGTCGACCCGTGGCGACGCCAGAGCCTCGAGGAGCGTCACTATTGGAAGAAGACTCCGTTCCGCTCCTTGCCCACCTCGGCGAAATGGGTGATCGAGGTATCGGCCGGGTCGGATTGGAAGGACTCACCCTTGGCGTTCTGGCCCGACCACTCGATCGTGGAGTTGCCCTCGACGTACCGCCCTCCGAAGTCGTTGGTGTGGTCGCGGACCTTCACATGGCCGCCCCCGCCCGTCCACCGCACGTCGAACGAGACCGTGGCGTCGACGAACGGACCGCCGGTGAGGGCGTTGGGGATGTCGTGGTAGTCCCGCGTCGCGACACCGCTTGCGTGCAACCGGGCAGAGCCGGAGCCGGCGTTCGCCTGCACGCTGCTGGCGGGAAGGGCGATCGTCCAGAAGAGACCACTGGGGGCGATACCCGGATCGAAATCATGGATCTGGTTCGAGAAGTCCCCCGCCGGAGGACCCTTGAAGACATCCAGTCATATGAAGGAGAACGTTCCCTGGTGGTGGGAGCCGTCCACGGCGACGTACTCGCCCTTCATGAACCGCATGTCGGCCCCGAACACGAGGGGGATGGGCTCCCCGGTGTCCGGGTCGGTTCCGATCCCCGTTCCTTCGGTGTCTGAGACTCCAACGAAGCCGTTGAAGTCCGTGATGGTGGAGGGCTCAGCTTTGTGGCCTGGGAAGAAGAAGTGGAAGAACCCGAACGGAAGCTCGGTCCCCCCGGGGATCGGGCTGGGCTCGGTCGAGCCCTTCGCCGCCCAGGCCAGTTCCGGCATCCACACACCGGAGGTGAGGGCAACCCCGGCGGCGCCCGCCGCCGTCCGGATGAATGCCCGACGGGACATACGCCCGTGCCAGCGCTCCGCATGCGTGATGTATCGACTCACATGACGAGCGTGCGCGGAGCCAGAGAACGAGCGAGCCAGACTCATCGGAGACCTCCCCTTCTCCGGCCGGTGCGGCCGGCCTCCAAGTCGGCAGATTGCCCTACTGATGCCACTCTGAGTGCCCGTTGTCCATACGTCAAATTGGCCAGGCCGGGTATGGCCTGATTTGGCTAGTGAATGGCGATCTCGGACTTCCGGCGTGACAGGGCCGTCTCCGGGGACAGGCGTATCCTCGCTCGTGTGGCCGAGACCATGCGCGAGGAGGTGCGGCTCACCAGGTTCAGCCATGGCGCCGGTTGAGCGTGCAAGCTCGCTCCGAGCGACCTGGCCCAGGTCCTGGGCCGCCTGACCCCAACCGACTACCCGCCTGAGGTGCTCGTCTCCCCTGCGACGGGGGATGACGCGGCCGTCTACGTGCTCCCTGGCGGCCAGGCCATCGTGCAGACGGTCGACTTCTTCACCCCGATCGTGAACGACCCGTTCGATTGGGGGAGGATCGCCGCTGCCAACGCCTTCTCCGACGTCTATGCCATGGGTGGGAAGCCCGTCACCGCCCTGAACCTGGTGGCCTGGCCTATCCAGGAGCTCCCCCTGGACCTCCTGGCCAGAGTGCTGGAGGGGGGCGCCACCGTGGCCAGGGAGGCCGGCGTTCTCATACTGGGCGGCCACTCCATCCACGACCCGGAGCCCAAGTACGGCATGGCGGTGACCGGGTTGGTCGATCCCGAGCGGATCGTCCGCAACTCCACGATGCGTCCCGGGGACCAGCTGTTCCTGACCAAGCCCCTCGGCTCGGGGATCATCGCCACTGCCGTCAAGCGAGGGGAGGCCACCTCGGAGCAGCTCTCTCTCGCCGTGCAGACGATGACGACGCTGAACGCCGCCGCCAGCGAGGCCATGCTCGAGTCGGGGGTCTCCGCGGCCACGGACGTGACCGGGTTCGGCCTCCTCGGCCACCTCCACATCGCGATTGCGGCCTCCGGCGTGGCCGTGACGGTCGATGCGGGTGGCCCTGCCCTCCTGCCCGGAACCCTGGATCTGGCTCGGCGGGGCGTGGTGCCGTCCGGAACCAGGTCCAACCACGAGTTCGTCGATCCGAACGTGGAGTGGGGAGAGCTCACAGAGCCCGAGCAGCTGGTCCTGGCCGATGCGCAGACTTCAGGCGGGCTGCTGATCTCGGTCGCCGAGGACACCGCTCCGGTGCTTCGAGCCGCGCTGGATAGGCGGGGAATAGCCGCCGACGAGGTCGGCGTTGTCGAGCATGGAGAGCCCGGACGGGTGACGATCCGGGGTCGGGTGAAGGGCTGATCGACGTTTCCCCGTCTTATCGAACGACCGGTTCCGGGGTCCCGCCGCACGGCAGGGGAAAACCCTCACCCGTTCGGCGCTGGTAAATTCAATCGAGGAGGTAGGAAAATTCCGTACCCTGTGCCCCGCTCAAGAAGGCCGCCACGCCAACGACCAGCAGAGGATGGAGCGAACGGAGGGTGATCGAGATTCCGGCGGACACCAGGGAGGCGATGATCGCCTACGCTCGCGAGGAGCTTCCGAATGAGGCGTGCGGCCTGCTGGCGGGCAGGGACGGGCGAGTGAAGCGCTTCTATCCGATAGCGAATGAGGACCGGAGCCACCTGACGTACCGGCTCGACGGTAAGCAGCAGCTTCTGGCGGAGAGTGAGATGGACCAGAAGAACTGGGAAGTTGTTGGCGTCTTCCACTCCCACACGCACACAGAGGCATATCCGTCTCAGACGGATCGGAAGCGAGCCTTCTGGCCGGATCCCGAGACCGGAACGCGTGTCTATGGGCAAGCTCGATGCGTCATCGTTTCGCTGCAGGACCAAGAGCCGTCCATGCGGGCGTTCTGGATCGAGGATGCCGAGAGCGTCACCGAAGAGGAGTTGAAGATCGTATGAGCTTCCCCTCGTTCACCGAGGAGCAGGTCCTGCGTTACTCGCGGCACATCATCCTGCCCAAGATTGGAGCGGCCGGACAGCGCAAATTGCTCGATGCGAAGGTCCTGTGTGTCGGAGCGGGCGGCTTGGGGTCACCCTCGGCCATGTATCTTGCGGCAGCCGGCGTGGGGACCCTTGGGATCGCCGACTTCGACCGCGTCGACCTGACCAACCTCCAGCGCCAGCTCCTGCACGACACGGACGACGTGGGCAGACCGAAGGTGGACTCGGCTGCCGATCGGATCAACGCGATCAACCCCGACGTGAACGTGGTCAGGCACAACGTCGTGCTGACCTCGGACAACGCCTTCGAGATCCTGGGGCGGTACGACATCGTGGTGGACGGTTCGGACAACTTCCCCGTCCGGTATCTGGTGAACGACGCGACACAGATGCTCGGCAAGCCCCTGGTGTACGGGTCGATCTACCAGTTCGACGGGCAGGCCAGCGTGTTTCTTCCCGGCCAGGAGAGCCCCTGCTACCGCTGCCTGTTCCCCGAGCCGCCCCCGCCCGGGACCGTTCCATCTTGCGCCGAGGGTGGAGTGTTCGGGGTACTGCCCGGCATCATCGGGTCCATTCAGGCGGTGGAGGCCATCAAGCTGATCACCGGAGTCGGCAACCCTCTGGTGGGCCGGCTCCTGCTCTTCGACGCCATGGACATGGAGTTCACCACCGTGAAGCTGCGGTGGAACCCGGATTGCCCGGTGTGTGGGAAGAACCCCACGATCACCGAGCTCATTGACTACGACCTCTTCTGCGGGCTGGCCCGGGACGAAACGCCGCCCGAAGCCGAGCACGGCGTCAGGACTTCAGTGGAGGCGTGACCATGCCTGTGCGAGTCAAAGTGCCGACGATCATGCGGCCTCAGGTCGGCGGAGAACCGGTCGTGGAGGGGAGCGGCTCAACGCTGCGCGACCTCTTCGATGACCTGGAAAGCCGGTATCCCGGCTTCAAGCAGAGGATCGTGACTGAGGACGGCGGGATTCACCGCTTCGTCAACCTCTACGTCAACGACGAGGACGTGCGATATCTCGGCTCCCTGGAGACCGCAGTTAAGGAAGGCGACACGGTCTCGATCCTGCCCGCAGTCGCCGGCGGATAGGTTTCAGCTTCTTTTCAGCCCGAAGCGCGAAACTAGAGCTCGACCTGAACGATTCGCACATCCTCGTGGTGGACGACGAGCCCGCCGTGCGGGGCGCGCTGAAGCGTGCCCTGTCCGTCGAGGGGTATCAGGTCGACCTGGCCTCGGATGGGCACGAGGCGATCGATCGCCTGGGGCATATCTCCCCCGATCTCATCGTCCTGGACATCCTCATGCCGGGGATCGACGGGTTGGAGGTCTGCCGACTGCTCCGGCGGATCGGCAATCGCACGCCGATCCTCATGTTGACGGCACGCGACGCGGTGGAGGACCGGGTGGAGGGCCTGGACGCCGGTGCCGACGACTACCTCGTCAAGCCCTTCGCCCTGGAGGAGCTGCTGGCCAGGGTCCGTGCTCTCCTTCGCCGGACGTTTTCCGAGGAACGGGAGAACGGGCAGCTCAAGTTCGCCGATCTGGTGTTGGATTCCACGCGGCACGAGGCTCGGCGGGGCGACCGCCGTATCGAGCTCACCCGGACCGAGTTCCTGCTCTTGGAGCAGTTCATGCTGCACCCAACCCGAGTCCTCTCGCGTGAGTTCATCTTCGACCGGGTGTGGGGATACGATTTCGGGCCGACGTCCAACTCGCTGGAGGTCTACATCGGGTACCTGCGTCGGAAGACCGAAGCGGGCGGCGAGCCGCGTCTGATCCACACCATCCGCGGCGTCGGATACGTGCTGAGGGAACCGTGACGTTTCGAGCCAGGCTCACCCTGGTGTCGACTGCAGCCGTGGCGGTCGCCGTGGTGCT
>WNFU01003267.1_pt1 | contig 74077 bp, 78 predicted proteins | sample 5400121 | NCBI WGS metagenome assembly WNFU01 (sample SAMN13153360, study PRJNA577476) | soil metagenome | isolation source: 100 cm soil or saprolite under grassland replicate 1 | place: USA:California | collected 2016-06-15
TTGGCTTCACGACCGATCCCGCCGACGGCCGCTCGACGCGCCACTCGAGCGACCTCGCCAAGGGCTTCGACGTCCCGATCGTCCATGTCAACGCGGACGATCCCGAGGCGGCGATCTCGGCGATCCGCCTGGCGCTGGCTTTCCGCCGTCGCTTTGGCAGCGACGTCGTCGTCGACCTCGTCGGCTACCGCCGGCACGGCCACAACGAGGGCGACGAGGCTGCCTTCACGCAGCCGCTGATGGCGGAGCGGATCGCGGCCCATCCGAGCGTCCGCGAGCTGTACGCGCAGCAGTTGACCGAGACGGGCGAAGCCTCGCCCGAGGAGGCAGACCGGCTCGCCAAGGAGATGCAGACCCGGATGAAAGCCGCGCATGAGACGCTGAAGACCGCCCTCGCCGCGCCGCAAGCGGTATCCGGCGAAGGAACCCCCATCGCCGCCGAGGCGGTCGTGGAGACCGCCGTGCCCGCAGAGCGTCTGCGCGAGCTGGCCGCCGAGCTCGTGCGCGTGCCCGAGGGCTTCACGGTCAATCCGAAGCTCGCGCGCATGCTTGAGCGGCGCGTCGAGGCTCTCGACAGCGGCGGGATCGACTGGGGCCAGGCCGAATCGCTCGCCTTCGCGAGCCTGCTCGTCGAGGGCATCCCCGTGCGCCTGACCGGCCAGGACACCGAGCGGGGCACCTTCTCCCATCGCCACCTCGTGCTCCACGACGCGCACACTGGCGCGCAGCACGCTCCGATCAGGAATCTCTCGGAGGCGGCCGCTTCGTTCGAGGTCTACAACTCCCCGCTCTCGGAGTACGCAGCGCTCGGCTTCGAGTACGGCTACTCGGTGACCGCGCCGGAGGTACTCGTCCTCTGGGAGGCCCAGTTCGGTGACTTCATCAACGGAGCGCAGATCGTCGTCGACCAGTTCCTCGTCTCGGGAATCGCCAAGTGGCGCCAGACCTCACGCCTGACACTGCTCCTGCCGCACGGGTACGAGGGCACGCCCAGGAGAACATCCGGATCGTGAATGCGACCACGTCGGCCCAGTACTTCCACCTCCTGCGCAGACAGGCGCTCGATCCGAACGCGCGCCCGCTCGTGATCATGACTCCGAAGGGGCTGCTGCGGCTGAAGGAGGCGTCGTCCACGCTCGCCGACCTGGCCGAGGGTGGATTCGCGCCGCTGCTCGACGACCCAGCGGTCGCTCGGGAGCACGTGACGAGGCTCATCCTCACCTCCGGCAAGCTCTATTACGACATCGCCGGTCACGAGCTCAGAGAGCAGTCCTCCGCGGTCGCGATCGCCCGCCTCGAGCAGCTCTATCCGTTCCCGGTCGATGCGGCTGCCCGTCTTGTCGCGTCCTACCCCTCGCTCGAAGAGGTCGTCTGGGCGCAGGAAGAACCGCAGAACATGGGAGCCTGGCGGGCGATCCGGCACCGGCTCGAGGAAGCAGTCGCAGGCCGACCGCTCCGCTACGTGGGCCGGCTGTGGCGCGCGAGCCCGAGCGAGGGATACCCGACGGCCCATGCCCGAGCCCAGGACCGGATCGTGCGCGAGGTCCTGGAGAGCCCGCCTAGCGCCGCCGTCGCCGGCGCCGGCGCTGGCGGTCAGCAGCAGCCCTAGCCAGGCGCGGGCCGTGCCTCCTCGCCTCGGCGAGGATGCGCCTGCGGTGTCTCGGTGGGATTCGGCGCCAGACGTCGTACGCCGTCAGGACGACGCCGACGGGGCCCATCCGGCGCACGAATAGGCGGCGAACGCGAGGCACGGCGGCATCCTAGTGGTCGCGGTCCTTGCCGTGCCCTTCTCCACCCTCGTCGTCGCGGTCTCCGCCGCGGTCGGGATCGTCCTTCTTGCCGTTTCCTCGCTCGGCCTTGTCCTTCTTCTCGGGCTTCGAGCTCACCTTGTCGGGCTTCTCGACCTTTTTGACCTTCGCGACCTTCTTGTTCTTCTTGTTCTTCTCCTTCTTATCCCGTTTGGCCTTCGCGTTCTCGTCCTCGGTGTCCGTCTTGGGGGCGGGCGCGACGGCGAGCGTCTCCAGCGTCTGCTGCGCGGCCGGTGCCGGGCGAGCAGTTGGAGGACGGCCGTGCGCGGGTTGCGGCTTCAGGCGCGGACGCGGCGCCTGATTCGACCTGGCGGCGAGAGCCGGTCGAGGCTCGACCTGCGTGCCGGCCGCGGGTCGGACGGGTGGGGCGGCCTCGACGACGACGCGAGCAGCAGAGCGGGGGAGAGTCAGCCCGTGCACGGGCTGCTTGCCGGCGATCACGAGGCGACCAGGCAAGGCGAGCGAGACGGCCAGGGCCGTTCCGAGTCCGAGCCCAACGATGAGATGTACGAAAGTCGGCCTCATGTCCACCCCCTCTTTCGCCGACAGAGTTCACGTGAGCTATCGGCCGAAGCACCAAAACATTTAGGGGGACCCAGGGGTGGGCAGTTTCAAAGTCAGGCTTGCGGTCTATTTCGCGCTCATCGCGCTACTTCCATTCGCGGCCGCATTTCAGGGCTTCCACTCACTCGCCAAGCGCAGCGAGACCAGTCGCGTCGACGCCGTGCTCGCATCGAGCCTCCGCTCGGCTCTCGCCGCCTACCAGGAAGAGCTCGCCGGTGCGCAGGCACGCGCCGCCGACTTCGTACGCAAGCCACAGGTCCAGCGGGCGCTCGCTCGGCGCGATCACCGCCGGCTGGCGAAGCTCGTCCAGGGCGTTCCGAACATTCGTGTCGAGACAGGTGGGCTGACGGTCGGGCACCTTGCGGCCGGCTCGGCCAGAAGCATCGTCTCCGTCCGCGGCCCGCACGGCGGGCTCGGCGAGGTGACCGCCGCCCTTCCGATCGACGCAAAGCTCGTCGACCGGCTCCAGACGCGCGCCGGCCTCGAGCCGGGCCAGCGCGTCCTCTTCGTCAGGGGTGGCCTCGTCGTCGCTGGGAAGGCCGGCGGGGCGCCCTTCCGGCTTCGAGCGGGGGATAGCGCCGGAGTCTCGCTGGCCGGGTCGAAATATCGTGCGCTCGAGTCCGAGCTGCTTCCCGACTCCCAGGGTTCGTCGCTCGCGGTACTCGCTCCGCAGGGCGCGATCGACCGGGCGTCCGCCGCGATCGGGAAACGGCTCACGTTGACGATGCTCGTCACCCTCTTCATCCTCGTCCTGATCGCGTACTTCGAAGGCCGCGCTCTCGTGCGGACGCTCAGTCGACTCGTCGGAGCGGCCAACGACATCGCAGAAGGCCGTCTCGACCGTCGCGTCGAGGTCGAAGGCCGCGACGAGCTCGGCCGGCTCGGTGTCGCCTTCAACGACATGGCCGACCAGCTCAGCTCGCGGCTGCACGAGCTCGACCAGGAGCGGCGGCGCCTTCGGGACGCGACCATGCGCTTCGGCGAAGCGCTCGCGGCCACGCACGACCCCGAGGAATTGCTGCGGGTCGTCGTCGAGACCGCCGTCCAGGCGACCGGCGCGCTCGGCGGCGTGCTCGTCAACGGGGGCGAGGTCATCGTGCGCAAGGGAGATTCGGACGCCGGCGACCACAAGCTCGAGGTCCCGCTCGTCGCCGGAGAAGAGACGTTCGGGACGCTCATTCTCAGCGGCGACGGGTTCAGCCAGGAGCAGACCGAGACCGCGAATTGGCTCGTCGGGCACGCCGTGGTCGCGATCGGGAACGCACGGCTGCACCGAACCGTCCAGCGGCAGGCGCTCGTCGACGGGCTCACCGGCCTCGCCAACCGTCGTCTGTGCGAGGCAGCCCTGGAGAAGGAGGTCGCTCGCGCCAAGCGCTTCGAGGAGCCGCTCGCGCTGATCGTTGCCGATCTCGACGATTTCAAGTCGGTGAACGACCGCCACGGCCATCCGACCGGTGACGAAGTGCTCCGGGAGTTCGCGGCCACCCTGCGCGAGAGCGTGCGGGAAATCGACCTTGCCGCCCGCTGGGGTGGGGAGGAGTTCGTTGTCGTCCTGCCGGGCACCGGCCTCGCCGGCGGTGTCAAGCTCGCGGAGCGCGTCCGCGAGGGCCTCGAGCGTCGCTCGATCATCGCGCCGAATGGAGAGCAGCTCTCGGTCACGGCGAGCTTCGGCGTGGCCGCATTCGACGGGGAGGCTCGTGCCGCGGGACTGCTGGCCGAGGCCGACACCGCCCTCTACCGGGCCAAGCGGGATGGGAAGGATCGCGTCGCAACCGTCGAACAAGGTGGAAATCCGTCTGTTGGAGCCGTTAGCATCCACGGCTGACCCGGCACCCCGCTATCATCCGGCACCAACCCCCGCCAACCGCGACCTACCGACCAGGGAGGAACCTATGCCGGTAGAGACGCCCTCCGTCTTTGCCCACGTGATTCAGGATCATCTCGAGCTGAAGCGCCGCAACTCCGAGCTCGAGCCGCAAATGCCGCTCGAGCGGTACGAGTCTCAGGACCCGTTCGAGAACCATCCGCTCTTCAAGACCGAGGAGCAGGCTCGAATCGAGGAGACGATGGACGGAGAAGAGTCCATCCCGGCCGAGCAACTGCCGAGCCTCGTCATCGAGCCGGAGCAGTCACCCGAGGACGACACCCTCTGGGGGCGTTCGCGCGACTTCGACTGGGGTGACTGACCGCCTCCCGGTCACCGTTTCACCCGTTTGACCCTGGCCGTTTAGGGTAGGCCCTCGAAAGCAGCCAGCGAGTCAAAGGGAGTGAAATGCTACGCCTACTGAGATACATGGGCCTGGGTGCCCTGATCGCCTATTTCTTCGATCCCGAGAGCGGAAACCGCCGTCGCGCGCTCGCGCGTGACCGGATCCCGGCACTCTTCCGACGCGGCTCGAGGCAGATCGAGCACGCCGGCCGCGCGGCCGCGGCCGAGGTCTACGGCGCCAAGCAGAAGGTGAAGCACCTCAAAGAAGAGGAAAAGCCTCAGCCTGACGACGTCACGCTTGCGCGCAAGGTCGAGACCGAGATCTTCCGCGACGAGGGTGTGCCGAAGGGGCAGATCAACGTCAACGCGGAGAACGGCGTCGTCGTCCTCCGCGGCGAGGTCGAGGAGCCGACGATGATCAAGGATCTCGAGAAGCGCACGCGCAAGGTTGGGGGCGTCAAGGAGGTCGAGAACCTGCTCCACGTTCCGGGCACACCCGTGCCGACGAAGACCGGGTAAGAGCCAACCATTCTTTTGGGACCGGTGCCTGGCACCAGGCATGGCTCAACGGGCCGTGTCCCGGTGCCTGGCACCTAGGCATGGCTCGAACGGCACGTTAGCCTGAGGGTCCCCGGAGCGAGAGGAGCCTCCATGCGTATCGAGTCTTCCGTCACCGCCGTCTCGTGGATTCCCTCGGAGGCCGTCGAGGGCCTGCCGAAGATCCCGTTCACGATGGGCGTCGCCCACTACGACGACCCGCCGCCCGACGTGATCGACGACCTCGACGCCCTGAGAGAGGCGGACGCGTTCCGGGAGGCGAACGAGCTGCGCGCGTTCATCGAGGTCGAGGACGGGAAGATCACCGACTACGGCCATCTCGGCCGGGGCCACATCGGCGTGACGCGGATGAAGCTGGGGCCGCGTGAGCTCAGCGTTGCGGCCGTCGCGCTGCCCACGATCCAGGGCGAGCCCGAGGTCGGCGACGGCTGGGTCCGCTTCACCCAGACGGCCGGCGGGCGCACCGGCATGCCCGCGCCTCGGCGCGTTCGCGGCAAGCCCTTCTTCCAGATCAACTCGGCGATCGCCTGGACGACCCTGGCGCTGACGATCAAGGCGGACGGCTCGTCAGAACACGAGCTGATCGGGGCCAGTCCCTTCCCGCGGCACTGGATCTACGACCGGGAGAACAAGCTCGTTCAGAAGTCGGGGATGATCGACTTCGACGAGTGGTACCGCGAGTCGTTCGGCAAGAACACGCCGTGGGGCGACGAGGACTCGCCGGCGTTCGTGACCGAGGTCGAGTCCGCGCTGGAACGTGAGCTCTCGCGCTCGATCATGCGCGAGGGGACGGCGTCGAAGCCGCGACGACTCGAGATCGACGAAACGCTCGTCGAGCAGGGCGAGACAGGCAACGAGCTCTATCTCATCGTCGACGGAGTGCTCGCCGCCGAGGTCGACGGCGAGACCGTCGCCGAGATCGGCCCCGGCGCGATCCTCGGTGAGCGGGCCGTTGTGGAGGGTGGAAAACGCACCGCGACCCTCCGGGCCGTCACCCCGGCGAAAATCGTCGAGATCGGGGCCGACCAGATCGACCCCGCGGCGCTCGAGGAGCTCGCAGGAGCGCGCCGGCGCGAAGAGGACTAGCGTCGGAGCTACGGACGGGCCAGGCGGATCGCCTCGAGGACATGATCGGAGCGGCCCTCGCGCAGCCCATCGGCGACCCGGCGGCCGCCGGCGATGCCCGAACGCGCGGTCAGGACTTCGTAGAGGCGGTTCTCGCGCAATCCGCGCTGCCGGGCCTCCTGCACGAGGCGTGGCACGATCGGAAGCGGTTGCCAGCTCTCGTCGAACTGCCAGAGCGGGTAGTAGTGCTCGTGCGCCCCCGCCGGCCGGAAGGCGATCAGCTCGCCGGCCCGGCGCATCGCCTCCAGGCGGAGAGGCTCGACCGCGAGACGGGAGGCGAGCCACGACGCCGAGAGCGTGTCCTGGGCAACCTTTGCTGCCATTCCCGTGGAGCCTAGAGGCGGTGGTGTGGTAACTGCAATTGGATCGACCGGTCAGTTCAGACGGACACGCGGGAGGCAGACGGCCACGCCGGCAAGCCGGCATGGCCTACAGACGGCATCGCAAGCGATGCCTAGGCCGCGTGTCCTGAGGGCGGCACCGCAAGCGGTGCCTCAGTGACGGACGTGCGCGAGCTGCTGCGCCGCGAGGTCGATCCCGCCGAGTACGCGGAGATCCGTGAGCTCTGGAAGCGTCATTCCCTCGCCGAGGACCGGCGAGACATCGCCGGGCTGCTCGCGACGCTGACCGATGACTGCGTCTACGAGCTCGTCGGCACGAGCCACGTCTGGCGTGGGCATGAGGGTGCCGCCCGCTTCTACGCAGCGCTGCTCGCCGCCTTCCCGGACATCGACTTCGAGCTGACCGAGATCGTCATCGGGCCGCAGGGCGTCTGCGAGGCGGCTCGGGTCACGGGGACCCACGAGGCGGACTGGCTCGATTACCCGGCGAGCGGGGAGCGCGTGGAGTTCCGCGTCGTCATCTTCTTCCCGTGGGATTCGGGACGGAAGTTGTTCAGAGGCGAGAAGGTGTGGGTCTCGGTGCCCGAGCCAGGCCGAAAGTGACCGACCCGGCGAAGCTAAATGCGAACTAGTGGCACGTTCCGGAGCCCGAGTCGGTGAACGATCCACCGGCTGCCCGAACGAACTGGAAGTCATAGCTGTTCGCATGCAGAACGAGCTTTAGTGCCCCGTAGGTGGTGTCGTTCGAGGCCTCGACGTTGGGGACGGTGCCGGTGAAGTTGTAGAGGCTGATCCCGCCCGTACCGACGACGAAAGCCCGGAGCCCCCTGGCCGTGTCGAGGTTGTCGCTCGGGTCTTGGGGCGCGAAGCGCTGGTAGTCGTGGTTGTGCCCCTGGACAACTACCTCGGCGTTGTGGTCGTAGAGCGCCTGAATCCAAGGTCGCAGCGCGGTCTCGCGCGAATGCTCGGAGGTCGGCCTCGTCCAGTAGGGCTCGTGGAAGAAAGCGAGCGTGCAGGGCTGAGTCGATGCGTTCAGGTCTGCATTGAGCGCAGCCAATACTCCAGGCGTGTCGCAGCCATAGCGGTATGCCGCTGAGGGCAGGCTGATGATGTGCCAGGCGCCGATGTTGAACGAGTACAGCCGCATCGCCGGACGGCCGAAGTAGACCTCGTACAAGAGGTCCGTGCAGGAAGTGACATCGTGGGTTGGCCCTGCGGTCGGTCGCACGATCGAGAAGAGACCTGCCGGGCTCGGCCCGTACATCAGATTCCAACCGTTCAGGATCAACGAGATGTCGGCGTACTGGAAGTCGCCGATGCCGAGCAGCAACTCGGGGTTCATGCCCACGATCACGTCGTGAACGGCCCGTGAGTTCGAGTCGGAGCTGCAACCGGAGCCCTGGCAGGAGGTGAAGTCACCGGCAGCCGCGATTACGTGATCGGCTGATGGCGGAGGAGGCGGTGGCGGTGGCGGCGGAGGTGGTGGCGGCGGTGGTGGTGGCGGCGGTGGTGGCGGCTTCCCTTTCCCGCACCTTTTCGTCGAGCGCACGATCGATGCCTTGCGCGAATGGTTCCCGGCAGCATCCAAAGCCTGAACCGAGAGCACATACGTCTTCTTGCAGCGGAGGCCGGTGACTGCATAGCTCGTCTGCGCCGTCTGCCCGGCGAGCGTGCTGTTCCGGTAGAGCCGGTAACGCACGACACCCACGTTGTCCTTCGAGGGCTTCCAGTCAAGCGAGAGACTCGTCCGGCCGACCACGGTGACGCGCAGCCGGCGGGGAACGCTCGGCGCTTTCTTATCGCGCTGCTGGCGGACCGTCTTACCGCGCGGCGGGCGGCGCGTCTTATCGCGTGGCGGGCGGGGCGGCTTGGCCAGCGCAAACGTGCGTGCGCCTGTTGCTGTCTTCGCGGTCGATGTGCCGTGGTGGACGCCTGCCGCGAGTGCGGGCCCCGCCGTGAACGCAAAGGCGAACGTGCTCGCGGCGGCGAGAAACGAGGCAGCTATGTGGCGGGGGTGGCTCGGGGCCAAGAGCGAAGCGTGGGAACATAGCGGCGAGGGCTGACGGCGCAACCCCACGTCGAGTGGAAGAAGGCGCTCTTTGCGGGCGATTCACCGCTCACGAGGACGAGCAACGCTAGCCGGGCAGCATGCCAAGCGTCTGGAGGCCGTCGATCGGCTCCCGCGCGCTGCAGCTGCCGAAGCCGACGAAGAGCTCCTGCCTGACCCTGGCGAGCTCCTCCGGGCCGGACGAGCGTTCGCGCCAGGTGAATGCTTCCGCCGTCACCGCGAAGGCGGACTCGTCGTCCTCGGCCAGCGCCTCTTCTTCATCGCCGTCGAAGACAGCCGCAGCCAGCAGATTGAGGAATCCGTGCTCATCGCTCGCGCGCACCGGATGGTGGAGACCGGCAGTGGCCTTGAACGGGACGTTCTGCCGGCGGCATTCCTGGACGAGCTGGGCCAGAGCCGGGACACTCGGGAGCGCCGAGCCCCCACAGCGCACCTTCGCGCGGAGCCCGAGCTCGCCGAGCCGGAGGATGCGGAACCACAGCTCGCCCCGGAGCGGCAGCTCGCAGTAGATCTCCGGGGCAGCGTCGATCAGCACCTCGGGATCGACGCCCGCCGCCTCGACGGCTTCGATGCGGGCGTCCTCGGTGGGCAATTGGCCGTTGTCGACGACGACGGAGAGGCGCAGGGGCTCGTCACCGAGCTCGGCGAGCTTCGATCCCGGGCACACGAACCTGTTCACGAGCCAGCCCGCGTCGCTGTCGCGGACGCGGCGATGCTCGGCGAGGCCCTCAGCGAGCGGCAGGCTCGCAGGCGGGAAGGTGGGGGCATGGTCGATCAGCCGTGCGAAGAGCACGCGGCGCGCATCTGTCGTCGTCTCGGGTCCGGCCACGAGGGCGAGCGTTCAGCCGGCCGTGATGTAGTCGGTCAGGTAGCGGATCTCGAAGCTCTGCTGCTTCGACTTGAACTTCACGACGTCGCCGATCGAGACGATCCCCACCACGTCGCCGTCCTCGCCGACGACCGGCACGTGACGGATCCGGCGGTCGGTCATCAGCGCCATGCACTCGTCGATCGTCGTCTCCGGACTGACCACGATCAACGGCGACGACATGATCTCGCGGACGGTGACCTGCTCGTTGGTGGGACCCTCGAAGGCCACGCTGCGAAGGTAGTCCCGCTCGGTGACGATGCCGGCGACCTCGCCGTCGTCCCTTACGAGCAGCGACCCGATGTTCGCCTCAACCATGCGCTTCACCGCCTCGAGCACCGAGGCATCCGCCTCGATCTCGAGTACTTCCCGGCCCTTCTCGCCGAGAATCTCGGAGACCTGGTTCATGGTTTCTCCCTACCCGGTTCTGTGAGCAAGCAGTCTAGAGCCATGCGGCCTAGTCGAGCTCCCGAAGCTCAAGGCTACCGGTGCCGCTGAGGTCGAGCCAGGTGCGGCCGGGCGCTCGAACGATCCGCATCATGACACGCTCGCAGTGGCAGCAGCGAACGACCACGCCGGGAGCGTCGGCGTAGACGTGCAGGCGGGCGACCTGCTCTTCCGAGCCACACGAGCGGCAGATGCTCATTGCCGCCGTCAGCTCGAGGCCGAAGAGCTCGAGCAGCAGCCCGCCGATCGCGTTTCCGTCGAGCCTGCGGTCTTCAGAGCTCATCCCGTCGCCCCGAAGCGCTCCGTCTTCACGCTCTGCGGCTCGTAGCCGATCGCGACGAGACCGTCGGCGGCCGTGTCGACGAATCGGGTCGAGCCGCAGACGAACACCTGTGGCTCGTCCGCTGCGGGCCACGCGACCTCTCTCAGCATCTCGGCGTCGATGCGCCGGCCGTACCCGGCCCATCCCTCGGGCTGCGAGCGTGTGAGCGTGTGGAAAAGCTCGAATCCGTCCTGTCGAGCCGCAAGCTCGTCGAGCTCACCGCGATAGATCACGTCCTCGAGCGTCCGTGACGAGTACAGCAGCCGCGCCGGTATCGAGCTCCCGGTGCCGGCGCGGTGGCGGATCATCGCCATCAACGGAACGACTCCTGATCCGCCCCCGATGAGCAGCAGCGGCCCACGCTCGGACGCATCCCAGACGAAATAGCCTCCGATCGGGCCGCGCACCTCGATCCGATCGCCCTCGCGCAGCTCGTCGACGAGGTAGGGCGAGACCTCGCCGTCGTCGAGCCGCTCAACCGTGATCGCGAGCTCGTCATCGGGCGCAGTGGCGATCGAGTAGCTTCGGAAGGCCTGGTAGCCGTCCTCCGCGGTCAGCCGGACGTCGAGGTGCTGGCCGGCGCGATGGCCGGGCCACTCGTCGGCGTGGAGCCGGAGCGTCCGGACGCGAGGCGTCTCGGTAGCCGCGCCGATGACGTCGGCCGCGAGCCAGGTCAGTCGCCCCAGTACCGCTGCTCCTGCCACGGATCTCCGAGCAAGTGATAGCCGTTGGATTCCCAGAAGCCGGGCTCGTCCTCGTCCCGCAGAGCGAAGCCGCGGACCCACTTCGCGCTCTTCCAGAAGTAGAGGTGCGGCACGAGCAGCCTCGCGGGCCCGCCGTGCTCGGGATCGAGCGGCTGCCCGTTGTAGCCGTACGCGACCCAGGCCTTGCCGTCCGTGACGTGCTCGAGCGGCAGGTTCGTCGTGTAGCCGCCGTCGCAGAACGCCAGCAGATAGGAGGCCTCGTGCTCGACGCGGTCGAGGAGGGTGTCGACGGAGACCCCCTCCCAGACCGTGTCGAGCTTCGACCAGCGCGTCACGCAATGGATGTCGGCCGTGATCGTCTCGCTCGGCAGCTCCTGGAACTCGTCCCAGCTCCAGCTGAGGGGCTCGGCTCCGCCCTCGATCGTGAACGTCCAGTCCTCGAGCGGTGTGTGTGGCGTCGGCCCGGCCGAGAGGACGGGGAAGTCGTCCGTCAGATGCTGACCGGGCGGCACGCGGTCGGGCGGCCCCTCGCTCCGGCGGCCCTTGAACCCTCGGGAGACGATCCCCACGGCTAGCTCGCCGCGAGCCCGGCGACGGTCTCCGGGACACCCTCCACGGCGCCGATCGGCGCCAGGCGGCCGTCCTGCCCGACGGTCCAGCCGTAGACCTTCTGCGCATCGGCGTCGATTGCGTAGAGGTACCGGCCGTCGGGCGTGAGCGCCTCGTCTCGGATGCCCGCCTCGCCGAGGCGCGTCGACCCCGCGACCGGCTCGAGCAGGTCGAGCTTGCCGTCCGCACCGGTCGTGTAGCTCGAGATCGTGCCGTCACCGAAATTCGTCACGTAGACGTACCGCCCGTCCTTCGTCGTCGCCGCCCAGCACACCTCGCTGCGAGTATCGCCGATCGACCCGCTGATCGGCGTCAGTCGGCCCGGTCCGGTCACCGCATAGGAGGATGCGGCCGCCCGGCCGATCTCTCCGCCGAACGCCTCGGTCACGACCACGGCGCCCTCGGCGGTGAAGTCGAACCCGTACGGAGTGGCGCCGGACGATTCGATCGTCGTCGGCCCCTCGGCCCGGCCGCTCTCGTCGATCGCGTAGGCGCTGATGCTGTTCGTGCCACGCTCGGTCACCACGAGTGTCTTGCCGTCGGGGCTGAACGAGATCTGTGCGGGGTCGGCCTCGTCGGCGCTCAGCGGCCTGGTCGAGCCTTCGAGTGGGCTCAGCTTGCCGTCGGCGAGCGAGAAGCCCGTGATGTTCGGCGGCGAGCCCTCCCCGCCCGTGTTGAGCGCATAGACGACGCGCCCGTAGGCCGCGACACTCGTCGGCGCCGCGCCGCCGGACGCGACGCGGTCGGACAGTCGCAGGCCATCGGCGTCGACCGCGAAGAGAGACAACTCGTCGCTGCCGGCATTGGCGACCAAAAGCCAGCGGCCGTCATCGCTCAGGACGACTGAGCTCTGGGAGGCGAGGTGCGGCTTGCCGGTGCCCCGCCCATTCGTCGCGTAACGGCCGAGCGGGGCGAGCGCACCGTCGGCTGCTCGGCGGTAGACGACGATCTCGTTGTTCGTGGCGTCGTTGGTTTGGACGTAGACGGCACCGCTGGGAGCGCCGTTCTCGATCTTGCGATCCGACATGGATTCTCCTCCTCGACCCCTGCTTTGTGCTTCTTCTGTCGCCCGAGCCCGACAGGCGTTACACGGACGCACCGCCTCCTTGACACCGCACGCGAAAAATCGTGACCCCAACCGCCGATAGGCTCGGCGTCCGTGAGGCGGGAGCGTCTGGCGCCGGTGCTCGCGTTCGCCGTGTTCGGCCTCTTTTGGGGAACCTGGGACGCGCTGTTGCCGGCGATCAAGCAGGCGACGGGCGTCGATGACGGGCAGCTCGGCCTCGCCCTGCTCGCGATCGGCGTCGGTGCGTTGCCGGTGATGCTCAGCGTCGGGCCGCTCGCCGACCGACTCGGCCGCCCAACCGTGGCCGACATGCTCGTGCTGTTCGCGCTCGTCGCCGTCCTCCCCGGTTTCGCGAGCTCGCTCGCCGGGCTGGCGCTCAGCCTGCTCGCACTCGGAGCGATCTCCGGCGGCCTCGACGTCATCGCCAACGCCCGCGTCGCCGCGCTCGAGCAAGCCGGCCCACGGCTGATGAGCTTCGCGCATGGAATGTTCTCCCTCGGCCTCCTTTGCGGGAGCGTGGCGACCGGCCTGGCGCGGCATGCCGGCGCCGACAGGCGTGGGATCCTCGGCGTCGTCGCTGTGCTCGTACTCGCTACGGCCTGGCTCAACCGCGGGCCTAGGGTCGCTCCGGCACAGGCCGTGGTCTCGCTGCGGACATTCGCTCGGCCGGGGCTGCTCGTGCTCGGGGCTCTTTGCGCGCTCGCGTTCGTGATCGAGGGCGGCGTCGAGCAGTGGAGCGCGATTCACCTCGAGGAGACCTTCGGGGCGAGCGCAGCGATCGGAGGGCTCGGGCCGGGCACCCTCGCAGGCGCGATGGTTGTCGGACGGCTCGTCGGGCAGGCGCACGCGCATCGCTTTACGGCGACGCAGCTGATGGTCGGCGCCGGCCTCGTCGCGGCTGCCGGGGTTGGGCTCGCCGCCGCCGCGCCGGTTGCGGGAGTCGCCCTCGCGGGGTTCGCGATCGCCGGCCTCGGCGTCTCGCTCGCCGCCCCGACCTTCTTCGGGCTCGCGCCACGAGTTGCACCCGAGAATCCCACGACTGCGCTCTCCGCGGTGACGGGTGTCTCGTATCTCGGCTTCCTTGCCTCCCCGCCGGCCATCGGCGCAGTCGCGAGCGTCGCAGGGCTGCGCGTGGGGCTGCTCGTGCTCGTCGGCTCCGGATTGGCGCTAGCGGGAGAAATGAAGCTGCGGTCCCGAACGGGCGCATTGCCGGCGTGAGGCACACCAGGCGACTCGGGCGGCAGTCTCCTTAATGGCAGGTCCCGGAGCCGGCGTCGGTGAAGGACGCGCCGGCGGCCCGGATGAATTTGAAGTCGTACGAGCCCTTGCGGAGTGTCAGCTTGAGCGCGCCGTAGGTGGCGTCGTTCGATGCCTCCACGTTGGGAGCGCTGCCGGAGAACCGGTAGAGGCCTACGCCGCCGGTGCCGACAACGAATGCCCGGATCCCCCGGGCCCTGGCGAGATTGTCGTTCGGGTCCTGGGGAGCGAAGCGTTGATAGTCGTGGTTGTGTGCCTGGAGCAGGATCTCGACGCCGGCGTTATAGAGCGCTTGGATCCACGGTTTCTCTGCAGTCGTCCGCGAATGCTCGCTTGTCGGCCGCGTCCAGTACGGCTCGTGCAGGAAGGCGAGCGTGCACTCTGTTCTGTGTGCCGCCAGGTCAGCCTTGAGGGCGGCTGTGATTCCGGCGGGGTCGCAGCCGTACCGCCAGGCGCTTGAGGGCAACGAGATGATGTGCCACGTGCTGACGTCGAACGAGTAGAGCTTCTCCGCGCGGCGGCCGAAGTAGCTCTCGTACCGGCTGTCCGTGCACGAAGTGACGTCGTGGGTTGGGCCGGCGGTCGGGAAGGCTTTGGGATAGAGGCCGTTCGGCTTCGGCCCGTACATGAGGTTCCAGCCGTTCAGGATCCCTCCGATGTCACCGTACTGGAAGTCGCCGAGCGCGAAGATGAGCTCCGGTTTCTCGTTCGCGATCACATCGCGGACGGCCTTCGAATTGCTCGACGAGGAGCAGCCTGAGCCTCGGCAGCCGGTGAAATCACCAGCCGCCATGGCGACGACGGCACCGGACTGCGTCGACGAGCAGCGAAACCCCAGGATCGGGTGAAGCTCAATCCCGTTTGGGGCGACTCCTGGTTCACGACGTCGGCCGTCGAAGAAGGCGACGCCCGTCACGGCGGCGCTGGTGCAAGGGCGTAATGCGTGTCGAGCTCGGGCCATCTGGCGACGCCGAACAGGTGTAGCCCGCTTCGTGCACGCTGGTGAGGGCGCCCCGGCGACCATTTGATCTCCACCATTCCGAATGACGAGCTGAAGGTCGCCATCGTGACCTCGGCCCACGAGCGTGACCGCTCCCTTCACCTGGAAGACGCCTCGCTCGAACGGCAGGCGAGTTGGGGGAAGACGGCGTGGACGACGGCGAGTCACCAGATCGCCGATCGTCGTCACCCGTAGCGGACGTAGCCGCGGCCGATCTTGAAGCGTCTTCACCTTCCATCGCTTGACGACGCAGGCCCGGGCCGGCGAGGACTCGACCCTGCTCGATCCCGAGGGTGCCGCCACGCGGAAGGCCAGCGCCGCAATCACCGCAGTCAGGGCAATCAGGGCGACGACGACGACCCGCTTGAGCGTCAGTCTCACCGCAGTCTTTGCCCTCGTGGACTCGCGTTCCCTCAAGGAGATTCTCTCATTGGCCCGTCAAACTTCGAGTGATCATCGGATACTCGCAATCGAGATTGAGCGTTGCGCCCAGCGGCTGTGGCAAGGACAGCCCTCGCTCGCGCTCCTACCCTAGCGCCCGATTCGTCTGCACGCGGCGGACGCGTCGCTTAACCGACCGGCTTCTGTTGAGTTCGAGCTGATTTCTGCCGAAGTAATGTTTGTGCGTCCGGCCACGTGGCTTGCTCTGGTTGTCGGTGTTGTCCTGCTTGCGGGCAGCATCGGGCTCGGCGTGCGCGAGCAGAGCGAGAGGCGAGACGCAACCGACCAGGCGCTGGCGAGCAAGGTCCTCGACGAAGCCGGGCAGGTCGAGGCTTACTTCGCCCGTGCCCGCTCGATCAACCTGATCACCGCGCACAACCCGGTTTTCCAGAAGTTCTACGGCGCTCCCGGGAACCGAGTTGCCAAGGTGAAGGCGCACGGGCGAGCCATCCGCGGTGCCGAGAACGCGCTCGCCTATCTCGAGCGGCTCTATCCGACGAGCATCGGTGAGGCCTGTTTCATCGACCGCGCGGGACCCGAAAACGCTCGCTTCGTGAATGGGATGCGCGCGAGCTTTGGGGATCTTTCGAAGGATGAGAGCGCGAATCCATTCTTCGCGCCTACGTTTGCGCTCCGCGCCGGACAGGTCTTCCAGGCGAAGCCGTACATCTCACCGGACACGCACGACTGGGTCATCTCGAACTCGACGCCACTGCCCGGCACCGGCTATCCGGCTGCGGCGATAGTGCACTTCGAGATGACGCTCGCATCGTTTCAACGGACGGCGGCAGCAATCGCCAAGCAAGACGAGGTCGTCATCGTCGACGCAAAGACCGGAAAGGCGATCGTCGACAGCCGCGTTCCGCCACGCGCCGGCGCACCGCTTGGCCGATCGGGCGACCGCCGCTTCGCCAAGCTCGTCGCGCAAGCCCGACCGGCCGGCACGATGACGATCGGCGGGCATCGTGGAGCGTTTCGCCGACTACAGCAAACCTCGCACAATGCAAACGACTGGTACGTCGTTGCGATCGATCCGCGCAAGACGGGAACGTTCCTCGGAGACGCCGGCTGGACACCCCTTGGTATGGCCCTTGGAGCGCTCGCGCTGCTCCTCCTGAGCGCAATCACATTTCGTAGCTCCCGCCGCGCCCTCCGCGAGCACGAACAGCTGGAGGATGCCGAGGCGCGCCGCAGGGTTGCCGAGAGTGATTACCACGAGACGCAGCGCGAGTTCACGGAGATCATGCAGATCACGCGCGACGAGGACGAGGCCTACCGTCTCCTCAGCCGTCATCTCCAGCGCTCACTCGAGGGCAGCGAGGTGCTCGTTCTCAACCGGAACAACAGCCACGACCGGCTCGAGCCGATGACCGAGATCGCAGACGGCTCCCCGCTTGCCGAGAGGCTTAAGGGCGCCGAGCCCGGCTCATGCCTTGCGATCCGGCTCGGAAAGACGCACTAGCGGAACGTCGACGTGGAGCCGCTGCTCACGTGCGAGCTCTGCGGAGCGACGGGCGGCAACTCGACCTGCGTCCCGTCGCTCGTTGGGGGAGAGGTGATCGGTTCCGTGCTTGTTCAGCATCCCGCGCCGCTCGGCGCCTCGAGCAAGCGCCGGGTCGAAGAGTCGGACGCAAGCCTCGCCGGTGCTCGCGAATCTGCGCAACCTCGCACTCTCGCAAACCCGCGCCCTGACCGACGGTCTGACCGGGCTGCCGAACAGGCGATCCATCGACGACACGCTCAAGCGGATGGCCGCTCACGCAGAACGCACGTCGACGCCGCTCGGAGTCGTCCTCCTCGATCTCGACCACTTCAAGCAGGTCAACGACCTCTTCGGCCACGAGAAAGGCGACGAGGTCCTGGCCGCAGTCGGCGTGGCCATCACCGGCAACCTGCGCGCGAGCGACTTCGCGGGCCGTTTCGGCGGCGAGGAGTTCATCCTGTTGCTACCCGACACCGAGCGGGACGGCGCAGTCACGGTCGCGGAAAACATGCGCCAGGCGATCGCTGGACTCGAGGTAGCCGGCGTGTCGCGCCCGATCACCGCGAGCCTCGGCGTTGCCGCCTTGCCCGAGGACGCGCCGGAGCCGACCCTGCTGCTCCGAGCCGCCGATCGCGCGCTCTACCTCGCGAAGTCGGGAGGGAGAAACCGCACCGAGACGCTCGCTTCGCAAGAGCCGGATCCGTCGGCTCTTACTCCTGCGTAACGACGTCGAACGCGAGTGGGCGGAACTTGTCAGTGCGGAAACCAGCCGCTCCTTCAAGCGGAGGCGGCTCGCCCTGCCGAGCGAGCTGCGGCGCAGTTCAAAGTTTGGCATTGTCGACGATTGGCTCGGCTTCAGCGAGGACAAGCGAACGAGCAGCGGATGGGCGTTTACGCGATGAAGGAGAATGGATGGACGAGGGCGCGCCGGTAGTACGTCGGCACGGCAAGGCGGCCTTCGAGGCGTAAGTGGTGACCGCCGGCTCCCGTGACAGCGGGAGGGCCGCGGCACTCGGGTGTCGCGCCCACACAGGATGGGCCGCGCTGGTCGTGGTAGCCGGTGGAGTCGCGCAGCCCGAGGTCATCATCCGCAGCCGCGCGGAGCTCAGCGACCCCAGCGGACGTATCAGGAGAGCCGTCTACCACTCCGCCCGCGGACTGGAGCCTGCTGCGGCGGCCGCCCTCATCGAAGCCGCCGAGCGAATCGCCGCCCAACAAGCGACCGCCGCTCTCGAGCGAATGTTTCGCGAGGCGACGGACGAGCGCGCCGTCGTGCGTTCGTGCGCAGTCACCGTCGGAGCGCGCGCGGGTGGAGCGCGACTTGAGTCGATCCTCGCATCGCACGCGCTCGTGCATGCGGCGGAGGGGCGACTCTACCAAGGTGCGCTTCTGCAGAGCGCCGAGGCGCGCGGACTCGACACCATCGCCATCCCGGAGCGGTCGATCTGGGAGCAGGGCGAGGCCGCCTTCGGGGTCGCCGCGGACGAGCTGCGACACTGGATCGACCAGCTGCGGCGGGAGCTTGGGCCGCCCTGGGCGCAGGACCAGAAGCTGGCGGCGCTCGCGGCGTGGATCGCGCTCGCGCGATCGTCTTGACGCCGGTCATGCGAGCGGTCGGCAGCCCGCTCGCGCGCGTTCACCGCGCGCACTGCCAAGTAAGGTGGGCGGAACCGGACATTGCGCAAACCGGTTGACCCTTACTCTGCCGGTGCCTTCCGTGCCGTGACTTGCTGCGTCCGCTCCGGTGTTGACATAGGCTCGCAGCAAGGGAGGGGACGACGTGCTACGCGCCGACGTGCATGGTCTTTCGGTGGCTTACGAGCGGGCGGGTCATGGTCCGGCGCTTGTTCTCTTGCACGGCTTTCTGTTCGATTCACGGGCGTGGCGACCCCAACTGGAAGACCTGTCGAGCGACTTCACGGTGATCGCCTGGGATGCGCCGGGAGCAGGGCGCTCAGCTGATCCGCCGGAACCGTTCGGGATCGGTGACTGGACTGATTGTCTGGCAGGGCTACTCGATGTCGTGGGTATTCGACGCGCCCACGTCGTTGGTCTTTCGTGGGGAGGACTGCTGGCCCAGGAGCTTTATCGCCGCGACCGCACTCGCGCACTCTCGCTCGTGCTCGCCGATACGTACGCCGGCTGGGCAGGGTCGCTCGGCACCCCGACGGCCGAAGAGCGCCTGGCGTCGTGTTTGCGGGATTCGAAGTTGCCTGCCGGGGAGTTCGTGTCGCGGTACTTGCCCGGGATGCATAGCCATGCGGCGGCACGGGGAGTCCGAGACGAACTTGCGAAGATCATGTCGGAGTTCCACCCGACTGGGTTCCGGCTGATGGCTCGCTCTCTCGCGGATTCCGACACCCGCGATCTTGTCGCAGAGATCAGGGTTCCGACGCTGCTCGTCTGGGGTGAGGCGGACGTCCGGTCGCCCTTGAGCGTTGCGCACGAGCTTCAGCATCGGATACCTGGAGCAAGGCTCGTGGTCATCCCGGAGACAGGCCATCTGAGCAACGTCGAAGCACCGGCACGCTTCAACGCCGAGCTACGCTACTTCTGCCTCCACGCCAGCGCCTGACAGGGCCACGTCCGCCGTTCGGTCCTCGCACCGCATGCCAGACGCGATGTCGGTGCACTTAGCGGTTTGCGCCGCGTCGGTTTGCGCAGTGTCAGTTATGGGCGAAACTTGGCAGTGCGCAAACCAACCCGTGATCTGCGCCGACGCCATCGACCTGAGCTGAAGCCGGCGCGGATTCGTGGGGCCGGTGCGGACGATCCCCTTCCTCTCCGCCCTCTCCTGCGATCAGGCGAGCCGCTTCGCGATCGTCCTTTCGCGGCGGCGCCGCGAACTCCGAAGCCAAGGATTCGATCAGCCGGTGGCGAGCTCGGTCGTCATCGGCACGTCGCGTACTAGAGCGTCTCGGACCGGCGAGCGGGATTCCGCTCGCTCCACGATCGCTCGCAACTGGTCTTCGGTGACGTCCGCCGCCGCGAGCCGGATCCGTACCCGCACCGACAGGGGACCGGCGTGGACGGACGGATCGACTCCGAGGACGCCACGGAAGTCGGACTCGCTCTCCACGCTCACCTCCAGATCGGTGAGCTCGATGCCGTCGCGGGCGGCCTCCATCGCCACCAAGGTGGCGTCGCACGCGGCCAGCGCGGCGCGCAGCAGCCAGCCTGGCGTGGGAGCAGAGGCGGCGCCGCCGACCGACTCCGCCATGTCGCTGGTCACCGGCGACCACGGCCCTTCGACACGAAAGCGGAGACCACCCTCGCGGACGGCCCTCGCAACGGAGTCGGAATCCGTTGCCGCCTCGGGGTGCTTGGTCAGGTAGTCGGATGCTCGCTCCATCGCAGTGCGAATCGATTCCATGTCGCTCTCTCCTTGGTGACGGGTGAATGCCGGTGGAGCGAGTATCCCGCAGACTGGCCAGGGCCAGCAACGCCGCGACATGCGAGCGTCTCCGTTCGCCCGCTCGCTCCCATCTCGCGACGCGTTGGCCAGCAGCCACGACGGCTACGGCAGAGACCCTGTGAAAGCCGCAGTTCCAGCCGCGCTCGACGGCCGCAGCGAGATCTTGTCGTACTGCCGGGTGCCCGACGCTGGGTTTGCAAACAGGCGACCGCGCCGCCGATTTCTTGTGATCGGTAGGGCGCTGCCGACAGCGCCGACCTATACGTGCGCAGAGGCAGCGGCCTGCAACGCGCTTGCGGCAGCGGCGACAGAAGCGAGATACTAAACGGACCGCAGATCACGTCGATCTGCAGATAGCGACGAGGGGAGATCTCCATGCGGAAACTGGTCGGTCTTGGCGCGCTGTTGGCGTTGACGGGTGCTGTCATGGTCGCAGCACCATCCGCGGGCGCGTACGGGAACACTGCGGTCTACCAGATCACGTTCTCGCTCAACTGCACAAGCCCGTCCCCGGGCGCGTGTGACCAATTCGGAGGACCTGGCGGCGTCTGGGGATGGATCGAGCTCGACGCCGACGGGACCGGAGACATGACGATCACGTTCTGTGGTCACACGATCGGCGGAGGCGGCGCTGGCGCGTTCCACGAGAACGTGGACATCACCGGTTGGTCGCTCTCTGGCGGCTTCATCTCGATCGACAGCACCGAACAGCCCGTCCCACCGTTTGTCTTGGGGACCGGGCTTGAAATCCCGTCTGCACCGGGTCACTACAGCGACCATCCGTTCCCTGGACTGGCGGCAGAGATCACCGTCGTTCGAATCCCGAACAGGTAGAGGGCCGCTCTCACTGCCGAGAGGAGAGGGGCCGCGCGCGCGGCCCCTCTCTAAAACCTCACACGCTGCCGCTACCCCGTCTCGGCTCGCGCACCGCCAAGTTCAGTGGAGCGTACCGGGATCGAACCGGGTGACCTCCGCCAGGCCGCGGTGGTGGCCGAAGACCTCAAACGACAGCGGCGTAGACCCCACGTAGAGCTCGCTGGGGCCGCGAGCTCGGGGCGGGCGGACTGAAGTAGCCCGCCCGCCTCACTTCACATCAGCCCGTGAGTGCGGGCACGGCGGCTGCGCAGAAGTCGTCGCTTCGACCTGTCGAGCCCTTGACGACTCCTAGGAAGGCGAGAAACTCGTCGTCGGACGGATCGGTCGGCGTGCCGCCGTGATCGATGAGGATCTCGAACCGGATCTGACCCGGGTTCCTGGCGATCGCCTTGCCGTCCTCTCCGTAGAGAACAAAATTGCCGGTTGCAAGGACGAGGATCGTCAGCGTGCCGTCGCCGTTGTCCGTCACGCGCAAGTCCTTATCAATCTCGTTCACGACACCAGTCACGGACTTGTCGTTAGCCAGATTCGTGAACACGTCAGTCCGCACGAAGTGGACGCCGAAGTAGGGCAGACCATCCGGTCCGTGTGGGACCGCATGGACCCTGCCGTCCAGGACGAACGCCAGTTCAACGGTCAGTCCCGGGACATCGCAGAAGTCATTGAGGACGAATGTGTCCTCCTCATGAAAGGTCTCCCGAAAGATCTGACCGGCGCTAGCGGCTGCAGCGAGCATGACTGCAGCTGTTGCACCCAGAGCCAGAATCGCGCTGAGCCGCAGCGCGCGTGAATGTCTCATCGCCCCTCCCGAAAAGTATGCGAAAGACCGCAGTTCGGTCTTAGGGCCATTTTTGAGTCTTGACGACGTGAAGATCGAAGTCAAGCGGGTGTTTGCTGACATGGGAACACGTATGTCGTGACAGCCGAAGCTCACGCCCACGTCCCGCTTCCGCCAGGCACGAGAACGGCCCGCACCGTCGAGGGCCACCACTGCGCGCCGCCGTGGGCGGTCGGCGTCTCGGCAGCGTTGAGGTCGCGGGCGATCTGCCGAAGCTCTTGCCATTCGCGTGCTCTGCCTGGATGAGCCGCACGAGCTCGTCCAGTACGCGCCCCGGAGGCGCCGTCTGCGCGCGCCCGCGCGGTGTGCAGCGACTTTCCAGTGGAGCGTACCGGGATCGAACCGGTGACCTCCGGCTTGCAAAGCCGGCGCTCTCCCAGCTGAGCTAACGCCCCGCATCCGCATAGTTGAGCCGAATACGACTCGTGCGGATTTCCCAATCATGTTAGCTCTGCTGGGACCCGCAGACGCGATGGATTAGGGTTGCGGCCTCACCCAGCGAGGGGGGTAGACATGCAGCGGAGACTTCTTTTCTTGGGCTTGGCCGCGGTGACGATGGGGGTGGCGGCATTGCTGCTGACTCTGCCGAGCGGCACGGCGAGCGCGCGGGCCAGCGCCCTCGGTACGCCGCCCAATGTCGACGTCAGCCGGCGACATCTGAACGAGTCCGAAGAAGCAATCGCCGTCAACCCGACCAACCCGAACAACATCGTCGTGGTCACCAACGTGGGGCACCGGGAGGCCGGGCTGTCTGCCGGGATGTTCGAAGGTGTGAGCTTCGACGGCGGCGCGACCTGGACGACAAGCTTGATCGGCAACAACGACAACTTGGGCGACTCCTGCTGTGACCCCAGCCTCTCGTTCGACGAGTACGGAAACCTCTTCTTGACCTACCTCTACCAGGTCGAAAACAGGGTCCCGATTGCGCTGAGCACAGACGGAGGCCTGACGTTCAATGTGATCGCGAATATCGACCGGCCGGGGGGGACGAAGGCGAGCGGCGACAACCGGGGACTGTTCCGCTACGTCGACCAGCCGACGATCATCGCCGGCGAGAATGAAGTCTGGGTCGTCTTCAATGCGGCCGGCCCCATGTTTGCCACGGGCGCGCCCGTCGCCGGCCTCGGCCAGGTAGGCGCGTTCTTCTCCGGAGAGGTCGTCTCGGGCAGCAACAACTGCACCTACGGCGACGTAGCGATCGGCCCGGCGGGGCAAGTCATGCAGTCGTGCTCGCTCAACTCGACGGGGCAGGGCGGCGGCAAGGTGTTCGTCAACGTCGACCCGGACGGCCTCGGTCCGGCCGGGTTCGGCGATCGTGTCTTCGTCGCGGCGACGCACGTCGGCGGATTCGACTTCATCCCCCCGCAGGCCGACCGCTCCGTCGATGCCGAATCGGGGCTCGCGTGGGATCGCACCGGCGGCTCCCACAACGGCCGGGTCTACGTCGTCTACACGAAGGAGCAGCAGAACGAGAGCGACGACACTGACATTTACGTGCGCTACTCCTCCAACGACGGCGCCTCCTGGAGCAGCGGCGTTCGCGTCAATGACGACGCGACTACCACCAGTCAGTTCCTGCCGAAGATCTCGCTGGACCCGACGACAGGGAACCTGGCGGTCGTCTGGTACGACTCCCGAGCGGATCTCGGCGCTGGGGGAGCGGGCGACACGAACGGCATCCCCAACGACGACGCGCAGTTCTGGGGCGCCTTCAGCACCAACGGCGGCACATCATTCACGTCCAACGGGCAGGTCAGCGCGGGGACGTCGAACTCGCACGACTCCGGCAACGGAATCGATTACGGCGATTACTCGGCTCTGTCGTTCTTCGGCGGGATTGCTCATCCGGCGTGGTCCGACAACTCCAACAGCACCGGAACGAATCCGGACGGAGCTCTGCATCAGCTGGACATCTATACGGCGTCAGTCCGCCTCGGGCATTGACCGGCTCGACGACCGCAGCCGGCTGAGTTAACGCACCAGGCGCCTCCGATGTGGAGGCGCCTGGGGTCGATTCGTCTAGGCGGCGCGCTCGAGGCGCTCTTCGAGCCGGGCGCGCTTGATGATCACATCACGGTCGCCGAAGCGGCCGCGCACGCGTGCCTGGCGGTACTCGTCCCAGAGGCGCGCGATTCGCTCCTCGACCTCGGCATGCTCCGCAGCAGCGGCGGCGTCATGTCCTTCGGCGAGGACGTGCAGCAACTCGGCGCGCCGCTCCGTGGCGCGCTCAATTTCGAGCCTGATCGTATCCAGGGTGGTCTCAGTCGTAGTCATCACTTCATATAACGAAGCTCTCATTACCGCCATTCCTGCAAATCAGACTCCGAAACCCGGGAACGCGAGGACGAGCTGGCCGCCCGGCAGCCGCAGGCCGCTCACTCGTCCCGGCCGCCCAGGAAGAAGAGCACGATCACGATTGCCCCGACGATCGCAGCCGCCACGGCGACGGCATTGAGGAAGAAGTCCATCAGTGCCCCATCCAGCAATACGAAACGGCCGTACCGGCAAAGCCGGCACGGCCTCCCCTGGTCGGCATCGCAAGCGATGCCTTAGTGCCGGCTTCTGGCCCGCGATCACGCGGCGCCAGAGCCCACCCTCGCCCTTGCCAAGGCTTCTTGCATGAAACGGTCACGGCAGCAAAGCCGCCGTGACCTCCTAGAGGCATCGCAAGCGATGCCTTGCGCGGACGAGTGCGGCCTCTGGCTTGAGACGGCCGCGCCGGCAAAGCCGGCACGGCCTCTTCTGGTCGGCGCCGACGAGTCGGCGCCTTGGGCTCGCGACCCAGAAACTCGGCGGCATTACTGGATGGGGCACTACCCGTAGCCGAGCTCGGCGATCCGCTGCTCGTCGATCCCGAAGTAGTGCGCGAGCTCGTGCAGGACGGTGACCCGGATCTGGCGCTCGAGCTCCTCGGGATCGGGAAAAGCGGCCTCGAGCGGCCGGCGGTAGACGACGACCTTCGCCGGCAAAGCCCCCGGCGGCGTCCGCTCGGCTCGCGGAAAGCCGAAGAAGCTGCCGAGGATCGCCGGCCCAGCCGGGCTTTCGTCCTCGACGACGACCGCGACGTTCTCGAGCCCGCGTGCGATGTCCTCGGGCAGCCCGTCGAGCGCAGCGCGCACGTGCTCCTCGAACTCTTCCTCGTTCATCAGTAGCGCGGTGGCAGCGGCCGCCGCACCGTGAACAGGTAGACGGTCGCCATTCCGGACACGAAGCCGCCGATGTGCGCGAAGAAGGCGACGCCGCCGCCGGCCTCCGGGTGCAGGAGCGAGAAGCCTCCGTCCCAAAGCTGGAAGAGGAACCAGAAGCCGAGGAAGAGGAAGGCGGGTAGCTCCCAGAAGAGGATGAAGAAGAAGAAGACGAGGACGCGAACGCTCGCCGTCGGCAGCAGCAGGAGATACGCGCCGAGCACGCCCGAGATCGCGCCGCTCGCGCCCAGGTTCGGGATCGCTGCGGCGAAATCGGAGGCGGCCGTGAGCGTGACGACGGTCTGGAGCGCGGTCGCAGCGAGCCCGGAGAGGATGTAGAAGAGGAAGAAGCGCACCTTGCCCATCGCGTCTTCGACGTTGTTGCCGAAGATCCAGAGAAAGAGCATGTTGCCGCCGATGTGGAGCCAGCTCCCGTGCATGAACATCGACGTGAATGCAGTGACCAGCCAGCTTTCGCCGATTGCCGTTCCGGACGGACACGAGCTGTCGATCTCGCAGGGCTGGAACGCGAGCTCGCGCACCGAGCCGTTGAGGTCGGGCAGCTGGTAGAAGACCCAGACCGCGACGTTCGCTGCGATCAGGAGCACCGTCACGAGCGGGAACGACCGGGTCGGGACGTTGTCGTGGATCGGGATCAAGGAATGATCAGCGCCATGAGCGCCTTCTGGGAGTGGAGCCGGTTCTCGGCCTGGTCCCAGACGGCCGACTGCGGCCCGTACAGCACCTCCTCGGTGATCTCCTCGCCGTAGTGCGCGGGCAGGCAGTGGAGCACGATGCACTCGGGATGGGCGAGCGCGATGAGGTCCTCGGTGATTGCGTAGTCCGCGAGGTCGGTCCGGCGCCGCTCGGCCTCTTCTTCCTGGCCCATGCTCGTCCAGACGTCCGTGTAGAGGACGTCGGCCTCACGCGCAGCTGCTTTCGCGTCGCGGGTGAGCTCGACCGTGCCGCCCATCTGCACGGCGGCGCGCCGGGCAGCGGTGACGGCATTGTTGTCCGGCTCGTACCCTTGGGGCGTGGCCGCGACGAAACGCATGCCGAAGCGCGCGGCGCCGACCATCAGCGAGACGCACACGTTGTTTCCATCCCCGACGTAAGCCAAGCGGACGCCTGAAAGCCGGCCGTGCCGCTCGCGGATCGTCATCAGGTCGGCGAGGGCCTGGCAGGGATGCGCGTAGTCGGTGAGGCCGTTGATCACCGGCACGTCGGCGTGCTGCGCGAGCTCCTCAACTTCCTCTTGCGCGAACGTGCGGATCATGATCGCGTCGAGATAGCGGTCGAGGACGTTTGCGGTGTCCTTGATCGTCTCTCCGCGGCCGAGCTGGAGATCGGAGGCGGCGAGGTAGAGGCCGTGCCCGCCGAGCTGTGTGATTCCGACCTCGAACGAGACCCGCGTCCGGGTGGAGGGCTTCTGGAAGATCATCCCCAGCATCCGCCCGGGGAGGAGCTCGTGCGGCTCGCGTCTGCGCTGGAGCTCCTTCAGGTCATCGCCGAGGTTGAGCACGGCCTTCAGCTCCTCGGAATTCCAGCTTCCGACCCGCGTGAAGTCCCGCCCTTTTAGGTGCTCGGCGAGCTCGACCATGTGCCGCGCGGGATGCTAGCTCGCAGGAACTTGACACATAAGCGCTTAGATTTTGACGTTCGACTTGCCCGGCATTCCGGAGGATCAGATCTCCGTCGAGTTCGAGGACGGCGGCCTGATCGTCTCCGGTGAGCGCGAGCGCACGCACGAGGTCTTGCAGGATCGGCTCTATCGCTACGAGCGCCGGTTCGGCTCGTTCTCGCGGACGATCGGGCTGCCGCAGGGCGTGAGCGAGGACTCGATCAAGGCCGACTACAAGGACGGCGTGCTCGAGGTCCACGTGCAGAAGCCGGAGCAGCCCAAGCCGCGCCGGATCCAGATCGGCAGCGGCGAGCGCGCGACCATCGAGGGCAAGGCTTCCGAGAACTGAGGCGCCGACTCGGCGGCGCCGACCATAAAGGCCGCGCCGGCTCTGCCGGCGCGGCCGTTCTGACGCACCTCCTCGGAAACACGGCGCTCGGACCATTTTCCCCGAAGGCTCGTACCGCGCCTCATGGCGCGCGCCGAGGCGGCCCGCGGGCCGCCTCTTCTTTGGACCTGTTCAGGGCCTGGCCCTGACAAGTCTCTTTAGGCGTGGTCGAAGCCGGCTTCGGCGAGGAGGCTGCGCAGCCGGTCTAGCCCGGTGAACATGCGGCTTTTGATCGTCCCGAGCGGCTGGCCCAAGCGCGCGGCTACTTCCGACTGGGTGAGCCCGCCGTAGTACGCGAGCTCGATTGCCTGCCGCTGCTCTGACGGCAGCGCCCGGAGCGCGGCGCGAACGATCTGCTGACGCGAGCCGAGGTCGGCCTCCTCGTCCGCGCCGGGGCCGGCCGGGTCGGCGAGCGACTCGGAGGGCTCTGTACGACGGCGTTCCTCGCGCCGCACGAGGTCGACCGCGCGCCTGTGCACGAAGGTCAGCAGCCACGTGCTCGCCTTCGCACGCTCGGGGCGATACGTGCCGGCGCCGCGCCAGGCCTGGAGGAACGCCTCCTGCACAGCGTCCTCGGCGAGCGAAGCGTCGCGGAGGATGCGAAACGCGAGGCCGTAGGCGATTCGGCCGAACCGGTCGTAGAGCTCGCCGAGCGCCGCCTCGTCGTTGCCGGCGACCGCCTCCAGCAGCGCCTCGTCCGAAAGCTGCGCGACGTCTTTCCTCACGTTTCGTCCGCCTCGGGCGGGGCGCAACCGTAACAGCGGGATTGCTGCTGCGAGCTCGTGTTCGGCCGTCGCGCAGATTGCTAGACCACCTCCGAATGGACCAGGATTCGCCCAGTCGGCTTCTGGACCCCGCCCTTGCGCTCGAGCGTGACCGCGACGGTCGCTCCTGCCGGCACCTCGCGCTCGAGGAGGACCGGCGGACAGCCGCTACCGCCGCGGAACAGACCGGCCGGCCTGGGCGTGCCGCCCTTGACCACCCAGGCCTCGTAGGTCTTGTCCGACGGAGCCGGCGAGAGGCCGCAGACCACGAGCGCCGCCTTCCCGCCGCCGGGAGCAACGAGGAGGGCTCCCTCGGCATTGGTGAGAGCCTTCGCCTGGGCCCCGCCGCCGAGCAGCTGCAGGGCGCGCGCATAGCTCGTCTTCGCAGTCCGCTCCCGGTCGAGCGAGTGCGAGAGCGACGCGGCCCAGAGACCCAGCCCGATCGCAGCACAGGCCGCGACCGCCGCGATCCCAGCCACGGCCGGGAGCGCCCAGCGTCTCCGCGGAAAGGTGATCACTTTCGCGGTGCCGTCGGTCCTGGCCGCTTCGAGGATTCGCGTGCGCAGGGAAGTCGGCGGTTCCGGCCCGTCGGCTGCATACGCAAGAGCGTCGACGGCCTCCTGAAGCTCGGCAAGCTGTGTCATGCAGCGCTCGCACTCGGCGAGATGCCGCTCGAAGCGCTCTCGCTCGTCGTCGTCCAGCGCATCGAGCGCATAGGGCGCGACGAGCTCGTGGAGGTCGGAGCTCATCGGGATGGGCTCAGAAATAGTAAGGGAGCATTCCCTGGGCCCCGAGCGCGTACCAGAGGCCAAAGGCGAGGCTCGCCAGACCGAGCGCCGGGGCGAAGCGGCCGAGCGGCCTGCTCCCGAGCGTCAGCCCGAAGCCCGTCGTCAGCAGTGTCATCGAGAGGGCGGTGCAGGCAGCCAGGATCGCGAGCCCGGCCAGTGCCAGCGGGCGGCTGTCGATTGTGCTCACGAGGAGGATTCCGACGCCCGCGCTCCCGCCGACCCCGTGCAGCAAGCCGATCCCGAAGGCGCCGAGAGGAGTGCGGTTGCGCGCGTGCCCGTGGGGTTCGCCGCGATGCGAGTGGAGATGGGCGTGAGAGCGAAGCCCGTGGACATGGGCGTGCGCGTGAAAGGTGCCGCGCCGCCAGCGGATGAGCAGCCAGACGGCGAGGCCGGCGATCAGGAATCCGATCGCGGTCTCGGCCCCGCGCTGCAGCGCGTCCGGAAGGTAGGCGCGGTAGAGCACGATCGGCACTCCGAGCGTGAACAGCGTCAGAGCGTGGCCCGCGCCCCACGCGACCCCGAGTGCGGCAGCGTTCCGCGCTCGGCGCTCGGTCGATGCGAGCAGGGTCGTCACGGCGGCCAGGTGGTCCGGGTCGGTGGCGTGCCGAAGTCCGAGCAGGACGGCCACGGCGAGGACGCCGAGGAGGGTGGCTCCGTCGGAGAGCGATGCGAGTTGCCCGTCGAGACCGAACATCAGAGAACCGCCGGCAACGACTTGACGGTGATGCCGATCCCGACGACGAGGATGACGAGCGCGCTCAGCGCAGGGAGCGCTCGCACGAAGGCGCCGTCGAGCCGCAGGCGTCCGAAGGCCCGGCGGGCGAGGACGGCGACGAGGCCGATGCCCGTGATCGTGGCGGCGAGGCCGACGCTGAAGGCGACGATGAGTGCGAGACCGAGCCCGATGCGGTGGAGGGCGATCGCGGAGAGGAGGACGACGAGCGCAGAGGGGCAGGGGAGGAGCCCCGCGGCGACGCCGACTCCCAGCAAACCGCCTCGCCCGTAGCCACCGTGCTCGTGGTCGTGGCTGTGGGCGTGTTCACGTCTGTGGCGGAGACGGCCGCGCAGGACGCTGGCGCCGACGCCGACGACGAGCAGGCCCGAGAGCAGGGTGAGCCAGGGGTAGAGGCGCTCGGGCACAACGAACCGGGACAAAAGGAGGGTGACGAAGCCGAGCGCGAACACGCCGGCCGTGTGCGTGGCGGTCACGATCAGGCCCAGCAGCACCGCGTGACGCGGCTTCCCGCGCGAGCCGACGAGGTAGCCGGCGATGATCGCCTTCCCGTGGCCCGGGGTGAGCGCGTGCGCCGCTCCCCAGAAGGCTGCGATCGCCAGTCCGAGGATGATCGCTCCCAGGCTGAGATCGTCCTTTGCGATCAAGGCCTCGAAGTGGCCCCCGCGGCGGCCGCCGGTCGTCTGCCCGTCGAGCCGCGGCGGGACGCCCGGCTGTGAGCCCGGTTGCGCCTGCGCCTCCGCCGTCGAGATGTGGAGCGGCTCCGAGAGCAGATCCTTGGGGTAGGAGCGGAGCTCGTCGCTCGCGCTCGCGGCCGGGACGCTCGCGGAGAGGACGCGCGCGCCGCGCTCGGCCCGGACGACGACCTCCCGCCACCCGATCCGGCCTTCGAAGTTCGTGTCGCGGAACTCGATCGCCGAACCGGTCCGATCGGCTGCGAAGACCGCCTCGAACCGCAGCGTGCGCAGGCCGCCGGCTCCGGGTCGGTACTGAGCGTGCGAGGCGAGCACGCGGAGGGGTGCCGGACGGCCGTCGAGCTCGAGCCGGAGGCCGTGTCCGATCGTCCTAGCGAACCCGGACCGGCGAACGCGGTCGCCGTCCTGGAAGGTCGGGATCTCGGCGAGGTCGAGGACGTACTCGACATAGACCCGGTTGCCGGAGAGCTCGATAGCGCTGAACCGGTTGACCGTGAAGTTGCCGAGTGGATGGGCTGCGGCTGCCGCTGGCGCGACGAGCGCGCCGAGCACTGCGAGCAGGACGGCGAGCCGCTTCACGCCGCGAACCGCCTGGCGGTCTCGCTCCAGAGCAGCGAGAAGTAGGGGTTGAGCGCGACCGCGCGGGCGAAGTACGTGCGCGCCGCATCCGGGCGGCCGAGGCAGCGCTCGATCATTCCGCGGTGGAAGAGCTTGGTCGCGTCGAGCGTGCCAAGACGAAGGGCGTGTCGGGAATAGGGGAGAGCCTCGGAGCAGCGCCCGCTGCGGGCGAGCGCCCAGGCGAGGATGTCGTCTGCGTCGATGCTCGGCCGCACCTCATGTGCTCGCCGTGCAAGCCCGAGTGCGCGCTTCATGTGGACACCGTGGTCGACGTCGAAGAGCGCGGTCTCGAGCTCGGTGCGCACGCCGTTGGCGACGAGCAGTCGCTCGATGACGCCGACGAGCGCGTACTGCCGCTGTGCGGCTTGCCTGCGGCCGTGATGAGCGAGGAGGTCGCCGAGCGTCGCGACCGACTGTGGAAGCGGCAGCACTTCCGCCGCACGTCGCGCGAGTGCGATCGCGCGTGCGGGGTGCCCCGTCGCCTCCTCGACGAGCGCAAGCGGCTCGAGTGCATAGACGTAGCCGGGGAAGATCGCGAGCGCGGCGCGGAAGTGTCGCTCCGCGGCGTCGACGCGACCGTGCGACCAGGCGAGCTTCCCGAGCTGCGTCTGCGTCCAGGCGCTTGGCTCGGGCTCGCCGCCGGCCGAGTCGAGCGCGAGCTCCATCGCGTGCGTCGCCGCCCGCGGCCGGCCGAGGAGCTCGCGCCCGTAGGAGATGCGCGCGTAGGCCGAGAGGCCCGGCTGCAGCGAGCTCATCCGGTCGAAGGCGCTGAATGCCTCTCGGTAGCGGCCGAGCTCGACGAGGGCATCGCCGAGCACGCCGTAATTCCGAGAGGTGTAGGGCGCTGCCTCCACGGCTTGCCTCCCGAGTGCGAGTGCCTGTCCAAAGCGGTGTTGAGCCAGCGAGAGCGAGCCCAGCGCGCTCGTCGTCGTCGCGTCGGCGGGGTCGAGGGCGCGCGCGCGGCGCAGCGTTCCGGCGGACTTCGTGTAGTAGGCGGGGTTGCCCGTCTCGCGGGCCCGCTGCTGGTAGGCGAGGCCGAGCAGGGTGTAACTCCGAGCGTCGTCAGGGCGAGCGCGAAGGTCGCGGGCGAGCTTGGCGACAAGCTTCGTCGTGTTTCCATTTGCAAGGCCGCTCTCGAGCGGTTCGGACGCCGCGGCGTGCAGGATCGGCACCGCCCTTGCGCTTCCGCCCGATTCGCGGAAGACGCCGCCGACGAGGGAGACGGCGGCGGCCAGAGCCGCCGCCGTCCCTGCGATCGCGAGTCGCTGTCGCGTCCTCGTCACGTGCCTACGGGTTGTTGTGGTGTCGATTGCGCCCGTCGAAGGGCGAGGCGAGGAACGGGAAGCTGCTCGGCAGCGTCGCGTCATCCGTGTTCACCCCGTCGGCCGCGCGGGCCCCGATGTAGTTGGCGCCCCCGACGACCCGGACCGCGATGTCCGTGACGTCGTCCTTCGGGCGCCTGCCGTTCGGCCAGCCGGCCGGATCGCCGGGAGAGGCCAGGACGGTCATCCGCCGCTGGGCCGCGAGCGGCGTCGGCGGGACCGTCAGGTTCAGCCGCAGCAGTTCCGAGAGCTGCCGGTCACCCGGCTGGTACTTCAGGAGCAGATCGCGAAGATCGGTCCTGCCGGTCGTGTCGGCCGGGACGCCGAGTACGACCTGCAGTGCCAGCGCGAGCCTGGGGTTGAGGTAGTAATCGACGAAGTCGGCCTCGTCCTCCGGCTCCTCCGAGTTCCAGCGGTCCTTGTCGACCGTGCCGATGATCGCCTCGTTGACGAGCGGGTTGGCCAACCGCTGGACCTGGTCGAAGCGACCATGGCCTTGGCCGTTGACCGTCACATGAGGCCTGCTCGTGCTCGCGTACGCGCCGAGCACGCCCGTGCCCGTGTCGCCCGTGAGCATCGATGCGGGGAGCTCGAGGGCGATCGAGTGGACGTTGAAGCCCGACAGCATGTCGATGCCGAACGGGTTCGTGGTGTCATCGGCGTCCTCGATGGCAGTTTCGACGGGGACGAACCGCCGCATGTTGAGCGTGTCGAAGACACCGCCGAGGTCGATGTAGAACGGATCCTCGCGCTGACCGGCAAACACCTTGATGCCGGCGCCGAGGTTGTGCACGCCCTGAGCTGCGAGCGCGTCGTAGTCGGGCATCGTCCGCGGCCCGACGTTCGAGGGAACCGCGATCAGGCCCTGTGCGAGCCGGGTGCGGTGCTTGTGGTGGACCATCGTCAGCGAGTAGCGCTGACGCAGGCCCAGGCCCTCCGACCCCGGGCCGTCGAGCGCGGTGATCGGGGGTAGCGTCGAGGTGCACGAGGGGCCCGGCGCAGGCGGCGCACAGCCCACATACGAGAGTGGGAGCGTCAGCTGGCCCGGGATTCCTCGGATGGGCTCGGTTCTGAACCGGAGCTCGAACTCGACGTCGTCAGCGCGTCCGTCTTGGTCGTTGTCGACGCTGAACTTGTAGAGGACGTTCGGGTCGAAGTTCCAGTAGTTCGGGCCCGAGCTCGGTTCCTCGCCCGGGATGACGTCCATGATCATCACGATCTTGTCCGCGTTGCCGGGCTGGTAGCTCCGGAACATGAAGAAGTCGGTGATGTCCGCCGTCGGGTCGAGCGAGATCAGCGGGGCCTCCCGGTGGCTCGCTGCCTGGGCGGCCTGCGGGCCGGTCCCGGGAGCGACGACCGCGAGCAGCACGGCCGCAGCGGCCGCCAGGAAGATGAGTGCGAGGTTGCGCACTGGTGCGGCTCCTTTCTCCGACGGCCGTGATCGGGGTCAGTGCGGTCGGCCGTCGCGTATCGCTGCTTGTTCGCGCGAGCCACCGAAGCGGTTCGGGTCGAGCGTTAGGTGTTGTGCGCGCCGAAGCTCAGCCGGTGATGCGCGTGCCCGCGCGGCCCTCGAGTGCCCCGCCGAGCGCGTCGAACGAGGTGATGAGCGTCTCGCCGCCGGCCCGGGCGAAGGCAACCGCAGCCTCCACCTTTGGGCGCATCGAGCCTTCGGCGAGCTCCGGCAGCAGCGCACTCGCGTCGGCGGCCGAGAGCGCACGGATCTCTTCCTGATCGGACTTCCGGAAGTGCCGGTAGACCGCGGGCACCTCGGTCAGGATCACGAGCCGCTCGGAGTGCCGAAGCCCGGTCCTTGTCGATGACCGCGTCGACTCCCTTCAGCTGCCCATTGCGGCTGACGACGGGGATCCCGCCCCCGCCGCAGGCGACGACGACCGCTCCGCTGGCTGTAAGTGCGCGAATCGCCTCGATCTCCACGATCTCGAGCGGCTCAGGCGAAGGGACGACCCGCCGAAACCCGCGACCGGCGTCCTCGACGAGCTGCCAGCCTCGATCGCGGTCGAGGGCCTCGGCCTGCTCGGCGCCGTAGAAGGGGCCGATCGGCTTCGACGGGCTGGCGAACGCCGGATCGTCGGGATCGACGTGCACGTGCGTGATCAGGCAGGCGACCTGCCGCGAGGAAGCGGCGGCGAGCTCGGTCTCGATCAGCGCTCCGATCTCCGCCTGCGTCTGGGCAACGGCGAGATAGAGGGGAAGCGGAGGCACCTCGTCGGCCGCGCGCTCCTGGCGCAGCAGCTCGTTCCCGACCTGCGGCCCGTTCCCGTGCGTGATTACGACCTCGCCCTCGCGGACGAGCGGAGCGATCGCCGCACACGTCTGGCGCAGCGCCGAGAGCTGCTCCGCAACCGTCCCACGCCCCAGCGCATTACCGCCGAGCGCGATGACGATCGTCACCCTCGCGCCCCTGGCCGGCCAGTCCTCCCGGCCGGCGAAGCCGGCCTCCGGAGCGGCCCCAAGCCGCTGGCGGCACGATGCTCTCCGGGGCCGTGTTGAACCACACTGTCCCCTCCGGCCTCGCACCGCCAGCGGCGCCCCAGGAGCCCGAGGGTGCCGCTCGAGATCACACGAGGGCGGCGCGCTGCTCGCCGATGAGGCCGTACTGGGCGAGCACGTCGGCGAGGGTGGGCTCGCCGATCTCCTGCAGGCGGTAGGTGATCCGGAATGCGGGCCGATCGAAGTCGATCAGCCGGCGGAGGTCGATCGGAGTCCCGATCAGAACGAGGTCGGGATCGCAGCGGCTGATCGTCTCGCGCAGGTCCTCGCGCTGCTGCTTCCCGTAGCCCATCGCCGGCAGCAGCGCGCCGACGTGCGGGTACTCGTCGAGTGTGGCGGCGATCGAGCCGACCGCGCAGGGCCGTGGATCGACGAGCTCGGCGGCGCCGTTCGCCTTCGCGGCGAGCACGGCCGCGCCGTACGTCATCTCGCCGTGCGTGAGCGTTGGCCCGTCCTCGATCGCGAGCACGCGCTTTCCGGCAATCTGGGAGGCATCGCCCTCGACTTGGAAGGGCGAAGCGGCAAGGACGATCTGAGCCTCCGGGTTGTGCTCGCGAATGGAGTCGAGGACCGCGTCGATCCCTTCCTGGTCGGCGCTGTCGACCTTGTTCACGACGCAGACGTGCGCCATGCGCAGGTTCGTCTCGCCGGGGTGGTAGCGGAGCTCGTGGCCGGGACGGTGCGGATCGACGACGACAATGTGCAGGTTTGGCTTCACGAACGGCGTGTCGTTGTTGCCGCCGTCCCAGACGATCACGTCTGCTTCCTGCTCGGCCGCCTCGAGGATCGCCCCGTAGTCGATGCCGGCGAAGACGAGGTTCCCTTCCGCGAGGTGGGGCTCGTACTCCTCGCGCTCCTCGATCGTGCAGTCCGCCGCGTCGAGATCCTCGTAGCGGGCAAAGCGCTGGACGACCTGCTTCGTCAGATCGCCGTAAGGCATCGGATGGCGGAGGACGGCAACACGCTTGCCGTCGTCCCGGAGAAGCTGCGCTACGCGGCGTGTCGTCTGGCTCTTTCCGGAGCCCGTGCGGACGGCGCAGATCGCGACGACCGGCTTCGACGAAGTGAGCGTCGTCTCGTGCGGTGAGAGGAGCGTGAAGCGCGCGCCGGCCGCGAGCGCCCACGAGGCCACGTGCATGACGTGCTCGTGGGTCACGTCCGAGTAGGCGAAGACGACCTCGTCGACCTCGTGCTCGCGGATCAGGTCGGCGAGCTCGGCCTCAGGATGGACGGGGATCCCCTCGGGGTAGAGGTCACCCGCGAGCAGGGCCGGGTAGACCCGACCGTCGATGTTCGGAATCTGCGTCGCCGTGAAGGCGACGACCTCGCAGTCCTCGCGCCCGCGGTAGACGAGGTTGAAGTTGTGGAAGTCACGCCCGGCCGCGCCGGCAATCAGGATCCGCTTACGCCGCATGTATACGAATTATGCGCCTACTCACCGGACAGAGGAAGGCCTCCGCGCTAGAGTCGCGGCATGGCGCGCTTTCCGCAGGCGCTGAACGAGCAGGTCGCACACGAGTTCGCCGCTTCGCAGCAGTACGTGGCGATCGCGGTCTACTACGACGGCGAGACGCTGCCGCTGCTCGCGGCCCACTTCTATCGGCAGGCCGTCGAAGAGCGGAATCACGCGCTGATGATCGTCCAGTACCTGCTCGACGCCGGGCACGACGTCGTGATCCCGGGCGTCGAGGCGCCGCAGACCGCGTTCTCGGATCCGCGCGCCCCGGTGGCGCTCGCGCTGGAGCAGGAGAAGCGCGTCACCGAGCAGATCGCCGAGCTGACGGCGCTTGCCCGTGAGGAGAACGAGCTCGTCGGCGAGCAGTTCCTGCACTGGTTCTTGACCGAACAGCGAGAAGAGATGTCGAGCATGTCGGCGCTCCTGGCGGTCGTAGAGCGCGCGGCCGAGACGAATCTGTTGCTTGCCGAGGATTACCTCGCCCGCAACGCCGTAGGCGATCAAGGAGCGCCCGAGGCAGGCGCGCCACCGGCAGCGGGCGGCGCGCTCTAAGGCTGCACTTCGGGGCGTGTCTTACCCGCCTGCGCGGGCAGAGGGCCGTTCCAGCAGCATTGCGCGTTTGCCCATCCCGCCCCGCCGGGAGGCAGAGGAGCGAGCTACGGGGCGGACGGCGTCTTCTCTCGCAGCTCAGCGAGCAGCTCGTGCGCCTTCCCAGCCGAGACGATGTTGCCCTTCTGCTCATAGAAACGACGGGCTTCCGCGATCACTGGGGCGGCTTTGTCGAGCCTCTCGGCGAGATCGAGCACTTCGGCGAGATCGAGCAGAGTGTCGCCTCGCAGATTCAGCCAATCGGTCTGTGCGACGATCGCGACCGCCTCCCTCGCCAAGCGTAGGGATTCGTCGACGTCGCCCTGCCGGGCAAGCACTTTGGCACGGGCGGAGCGCCACAAGGCTTGCGTAGCCTGGTCGTCCTCTGACCCGGTCTCGGCGGCGACCTCGATGAACGGCCCGGCTTCCTCATAGCGACCTTGAGCACAAAGAACGTGTGCGAGGAGCGCCACGCGGGTCGAGAGGAAGCCCTTCTCGCCTAGCTGCTCGAGGATCGCGCAGGCACGGCGTAGCTCGACCTCGGCGGCTTCGGGATTTCCGGCGAGCATCTCGATGTCGAAGCGCTCCTGCGACGCACCCGCCGCCAAGATCGCGAGCCCGAGATCTTCGAGGATCTCCTTCCCCCGATGGAACAGCTCCCGTGCCTCGGAGAAGCGCCCGCACATGGCCAGCAGCGGCCCCTGCTCGAGAAGCGCCATGGCTTCGACCTGCCGAGTCGGCGAGCGTTCGAGAATCGTCTGGCAACGCCGGACCCCATCCTCGACGGGTGTCGGTCCGACCCAGGTGCCGATGAGCAGCCACGACAGAGCTTGCGCCTCCTCGCGCGGGCTTTCGGCGCGGCGGGCACCCTCGATCGCGTGCCGCCAGGCCTCTTCCGCGGCGGCGGTCGTGCCGAGCCAGAAGCGCGTGAGCGCGACGAGGTTCCAGGAACGGGCGAGGCCCACCTCGTCTCCAAGCCGGGCGAAGGCCTCAACCGCCTGCGCGGCGACAGCGGCGCTGTGCTCCTCGCTGCCGCCCATCCAGAGCTGCACCGAGGCGCGACCGAGGCGCGCGTGCCACTCCAGACGCTCGTTGCCAACGGCTCGCGCCGCCTCGACCGTCTCCCCGAGGATGGATTCGGCCTGCGCCAGCTCGCCGACCTCGGTCAGGGCGGTGGCCAAGTCAGGCACGAGCTCCAGGCGAGTGGGGTCCTTGTTCGGCAGCAGCTGGGTAGCCCGCGCGAGCAGGTTGACTGCCCCGGGCATATCGCCACGCGCGAATGCCCGCGATCCTGCTGCCTGTAGCCGCTTGGACGCCCGCTCTGCGAGCGCTCGTGCGTTGGCGTCAACGGGACCAAGCTCGACGCGGTAGCGATGGGCCTGTCCGAGGTGGTAGCCGAGGATCTCGTCCAGCTCAACTAGGTCGGCAGCCCGCTGTTCCAGCCAGGCTGCGAAGCGCTCGTGGAGCTCGGCCCGGGTCGCCTTTGGCAGCGCCTCGTAGGCCGCATCGCGGATCAAGAGGTGTCGGAAGCGGAAGCCGTCCTCGCCAACGAACTGTGGCCTGTCCGGCCTGATCAGCTCCTTGCGGACGAGCGCGGCCAGGCGTGGGGTCACCTGGGTCTCTTCAGGAGCGAGTGCCTGCACGGCGCCGCGGTGGAAAATCTCGCCTTCGATCGCGCCTCGTTCGAGCACGTTGCGGTCTGCTGTCTCGAGCTGATCCAGGCGCGCCGCTAGGAGCGCCTGCAGCGTCGGCGGGACGACCACGTCGCCCTCTGCCGAGCTTGCCATCACCAGCATCTCCTCGATGAAGAGCGGATTGCCGCCGGCCGCACGTGCGATCTTGGCGCGCAATTCCCCCGAGATGCGCTCGGGAATCAGCTCCTCGACGTCTTCCTTGCCCAAGGGCTCGAGCCGAAGCGTGACGGGCCACCCGGAGCGGCTTTCGGTGAGCTCTGGCCGCGCGACGCAGAGCAGCAGGATCGGTGCGCCCGAGGACAGGAGCGCGACATGCTCTACCAGGTCAAGGAACGTCTCCTCGCCCCACTGGATGTCGTCGAAGACGACCAGGAGCGGCCGCTCTGCCGAAGCGTGCTCCACTGTCTTGCGGACGGCCCAGGCGATCTCCTCCGCGGATGTCGTTGCCTCGGACTCGCCCAGCAGCGAGTGGATTGCCGCGGCCGCTGCCTCGTCCGGAGGCAGCACCGCGAGCTGCTTCAGCACCTCCACGACCGGCCAGTACGTGATCCCTTCGCCGTAGGGGAGGCAGCGGCCGCGTAGGACCGTCGCTTCGAGGCCATGCAGGAACTCGGCCACAAGTCGCGACTTGCCGACGCCGGCATCGCCGACGACCGTCACCAGCTCGCAGCGTTGCTCGGCCTGCACACGCCCCCATGCCTCCCGGACGACTGAGAGCTCGCGCTCGCGTCCGACGAACAGCGCCTCGTGCTGCCGCTCAGGGGCGTCGTGCACGCCCAGGAGCCGGTACGCGGGAACTGGCTCGGCCTTCCCTTTCAGCGCGAGCGGCTCGACCGGCTCGACTTCGGCCGCGTCACGGACAAGCGCTAGCGTCGGCTCGCCGAGCAGCACCTCGCCCGGCTGCGCCGCCTGCTCAAGCCGGGCGGCCACGTTGACCGCGTCGCCGGTGGCCAGTCGCTCCTCCGTGCCCGTCACCACCTCGCCGGTCATGACACCGATCCGACCCCCCACGCCCAGCTCCGGTAGCGCAGCGCGCATCTCGACCGCCGCGCGCACAGCGCGCAGCGCGTCGTCCTCGTGCACGACCGGTACCCCGAACACCGCCATCACCGCGTCGCCGATGAACTTCTCGACTGTCCCGCCGTGCCGCTCGACGATCAACTTCATCCGCTCGAAGTAGCGGGCGAGCAGTGCGCGCAGCCGTTCCGGGTCGAGCGTCTCGCCGAGCGAGGTCGAGCCGGTCACATCGCAGAACAGGACGGTGACCGTCTTGCGCTGCTCCCGGGCCCGCGCGGGCACAGCGCCGAATGAGAAGCCGCACTCTTCGCAGAACTTGGCGCCCTCGCTGTTCTCGTGCCCGCAGCTCGCGCAAACCAGCACGGTAGGAGGCTAGAACGCATCCGCACCCAAGACAAACCACGGCAGCCGCACTGGGGCACGCGGGCAGGGGGAATCACATCAAGTCGCAATGACCGGCGCGGCCCGTCAAAAAGCAGATCGCCGAGCTAACGGCTCTTGCCCGCGAGAGAACGAGCTCGTCGGCGAGCCGTTCACGCACTGGTTCCTGCGGGAGCAGCGCGAGGAGGTGGCGAGCATGTCCGACCTGCTGAGCATCGTGGAGTGCGCCTCGGAGTCGAACGTCTTGCTCGTCGAGGACTACCTGGCGCGGAACCCGGTCGGCGACCAGGGAGACGTGGCGAACGCGCCACCTGCGGCCGGCGGGGCGCTCTAAGACGACGCTCCTTAATTACCGTTGCGTGGCGCTGCGGATTGCGCCTCGTCCGGCCCCGGCGCTAGACGCGGGGTCGCTTGCGAAGCTGCTCGCGCACCCGCGCGACCTCGCTGGCGAGTGCCTCATCGAGCTCGGGCCCTCTGGCCTGGCGGCGTTGCAGTTTCAGCGCGCGCTCGGCGCAGTCGACTTTGTCGAAGGAAGCGCGAAGCTCGGGCACCACGACCTGGTAAGCCCGCTCGTCGTACTCGTCGCCGCAGATGCCGCAGATCGCCACCGCCCTCATCCCTCCTCTATGCGAATTCTGGGCGAGGACAGCGGGATCGTCGCCTAGCCATTCGACTAGTTCTTGCATCGGGAAAGGAACCTGCGGCTGGCCCGCTGCCGGCGCTGCGAACGGCGGACCCGGCGGGCTCGCCTGCCGCTTGTGCCTCGAACGAATCCAGGCATAGGCTTAAGCGCGATGGCTCTCCGGGCGCGCTTGGGCCTGTTCGTCGACTGGGCGTTCTGGGTCTGGGCGCTTGTCGGTGCGGGCCTTGCCTTCGGAATGCTCTCCTTCGCGGGCTTCTTCGTGGGCCTCGGCTGCGTCGTGTTGGTCGTGCTGCTCGCGCGGGACCCGCGAACTCGTCCGGCTTGGCTCGGCGTGCTGGTCGGCGCCGGAGCGCTGCTTCTGCTCCTTGCGTACATCAACCGCGAAGGACCGGGGTGGAAATGGCTCGCGGCCGGGCTCGTCCTCATCGCCGCCGGCCTGATCGGCCATGCGCGGCGCTCGCGGCCGCCTAGTGCGACAGCGTTTCGCGTGTAAGCGTGGCGACGGCGTCCATCTCGATCTCCTGGCCGGTCACCTCGTCCAGGAGCTCGTCCGCCGTCATGCTCATCCCGGTCTCCCAGAGCTCGCGGATGAGTGAGCCCGCCTCGCGCTTCGTGAACCAATCGCTCCCGAAGCGCTCCTTCAAGTGCGTTCGGAACTGCGCCTCGAATGCCCACGAGCGCAGGTACCCGGTGACGTAGAAGCTCGAGTCGATGTCGGCGAGATAGTCCGCGGCCGCCGGCTCGATCTTCAAAGCGTCGCCGAGGATCTCCACGTAGCGGCCCGAGAGCTTCGTCGGGTCCTCCGCCTGATGGAATTCCAGCTCGTAGAGGAGCTTGGCCGAGTAGCGGCGCACCATGTAGAGGAGCTGCGTCACGCCCTCCACCTCGAACTCCTTTGGGCGCGGGAAGTCGAGCCGCCTCGAGAGCCAGGCCGGGTCGTCGGTCAGGTGCTGCATCAGCATCGCCCAGCCCTCGGTGACCGCCACGTCGCCGAGGCGCTTCTCCTCCATGCTCAGGTTGGCCGAGGTGTTGGCGTAATGCTCGGTGTGACCGGCCTCGTGGAAGAGCGCCCGCCAGTCGTCGGCGCCGCCCATGGGTTGGATGACGAGTACGACGCGGCCGGGCACCTCGATCGGCGCACAGAACGCCCGCGGGCTCTTCTTCGGCCGTTGCTCGACGTCGAGCTCGACGTTTGCCTGCGACTTGAGATCGACGCCGAGGTCGGCGAGCGTCGCCTCGAGCGCGGGCATCATCTTCTCCTTCGGGAACTGCGGATCCCATTCGGGTGCGCGGAACGTCCGGATCACGTCCCAGCGCTTCGCCTCGTCCAGGCTGATCCCGACGCGCGTGCGAAAGAGCTTGTCCGCCGATTCCTCGAAGGTCTTTCCCGTCGCGTCGAGTAGCGCGCGGCATTGCTCGGCAAGCTCGTCGATCCGGAACCCGAAGCGGCGGTAGAGCTCTGCGTAGTTCGGAGCCCCGAGCTGCTCGACGCCTGCGCCGACGATTTGCACGCCGTCTGCATAGATCGGGTTCAGGTGCTCCTCGGTCAGGTCGACGCGGATGCGATCGAGCTGTTCGCGCTTGTCGCGGTCCGGTTCATTGGCCATCGCCGGCCGCAGCATCCGGAAGGGGATGGTCTCGCCGTCGACCGTCGCCTCGAGCCCGGCCTCGAGCTCGGCGATCTTCTCAGCGTGCTCGCGCGTCAGCTCACCGAGATAGCCCTCGGCGGCAAAGCGCCAGAGCTCGCGGATGCCCCGGTCGCCGTCGGCGGTTTGCCCGAGCGCTTGTGCCTGCTCGAGTTCCGTGAGCTCGGAGTACCGGTCGTAGATCGGCTTCAGCTCGAGCTGCTCCTTGATGCCGGCGTAGTGGAGGTAGTACTCCTCGTCGAGCTCGGCGATGAACCGATCGGCGCGCTCGCGGAAGCGATCGAGGTCGGCGGGGGAGAGCGGGGCGGCTGCGCTCGGCATTCGTGGTCGTAGGATAACGGCGTGCAGGAGATCGCCCTTCGGACGGAGCGCAAGACACAGCTCGTCGACATCACCGGCCAGGTCGCGGAGGCTCTCGACGGAGCCGACGGCGCCTCCGCCGCGCTCGTCTACGTGCCGCACACGACGGCGGGCGTGACGATCAACGAGCACGCGGACCCGGCTGTCGCCCGCGACCTCGAGGCGGCCATGGAGCGCATGGTCAGTGACGACTGGGGCTGGCAGCACATCGAAGCCGGCGAGGAGAACGCGCCCGCGCACGTCCGCGCCTCGCTCGCGGGGCCGCACGTGCTCGTCCCCGTCGAGGCCGGGCGGCTTGCGCTCGGCACGTGGCAGGGCATCTTCTTCTGCGAGTTCGACGGCCCTCGGCAGCGGAAGGTCTACGTCACGCCGCTCACTTGATCGAGGTCGAGCACCTCACCAAGCGCTTCGGAAAGACACTCGCGGTCGACGATCTCAGCTTCAAGGTTCGGGAAGGCTCGATCACGGGATTTCTCGGCCCGAACGGTGCTGGGAAGACGACGACCCTGCGCGTCGTGCTCGGGCTCGTTCGCCCGACCTCGGGCTCGGCGCGGGTTCTGGGGCACCCGTATCGCGCGCTCGAGACGCCGACCGGTCAGGTCGGTGCGGTGCTCGAGGCCTCCAGCTTTCATCCGGGCCGGTCGGGACGGAACCATCTACGCGTGGTCAGCGCCGCGAGCGGTCTGCCGCGCTCGCGCGTCGAGGAGGTGCTCGAGATCGTCGGGCTGTCAGGGGACGCGGGCCGGCGGGTCGGAGGCTACTCGCTCGGGATGAGGCAGCGGCTGAGCCTTGCGGCTGCGCTACTGGGAGATCCGCGAGTGTTCGTCCTCGATGAGCCCGCGAACGGGCTCGACCCGCAAGGCATTCGCTGGCTCCGGGAGCTGCTGCAGTCACTCGCCGGCGAGGGGCGGACGATCCTGATCTCGAGCCACGTCCTGGCCGAGGTCGAGCAGATTGCCGACGAGGTGGTGATCATCCACCGCGGCAAGTTCGTCGAGCACGCAACTACTGCCGAGCTTGCCGCGCGCGCGGCAGGCGGCATCCGGGTGCGGAGCCCCCAAGCCGATCGCCTTCGCGCCGTGCTGGAGCAGGCCGGGATCAAGGTCTCCTCCACGGACGGCGACCTGCTCTCGGTCGCCGATACGACAACCGCCAAGGTCGGCGATCTCGCCGGCGCGAACGGCATCGTTCTGCACGAGCTCGTCGCCGAGACCTCGTCCCTCGAGGAGGCGTTCTTGGAGCTGACCTCGTGAGACTCATCGCCGCGGAGCTGCTGAAGGCGTGGACGACGCCGCGGACGCTCTTCGGCATCCTGCTGGCGGAGCTCGCAATCATCGGCCTCGGGGCTGCCGGTACGGTCGACTCGGCCGCCGGCAGCAATCCTCTCCCACCGTCGTTCGAGCAGGACCTGATCAGCGTCTCGAGCGTTGCCGTCTTCTTCGCCGTACTGCTCGGAGTGCTCTTGATGACGACGGAGTACCGCCACGGCACGATCAGCCAGACGTTCCTGGCGACTCCGGCGCGCGAATGGGTTCTGGGCGCGAAGGCGGTCGCCGCCGCGCTCCTGGGCGCCGCCATTGTCGTCCCCGGTGTCCTGCTCACGCTGGCGATCGCAGAGGTGTGGGTCGGGGGCCGCGAGGGCTTTCACATCGGCGGCAGCGAGCTCGAGCTGATCGTCCGCCTGTTGCTGGCCGCAGCCGTCGGCGCTCTGCTCGGTCTCTCGATCGGAGCGGCGCTCGGCCGGCAGCTCGGAGCGTTCATCCTCGTGCTCGGCTGGTTCCTCATCGTGGAGCACGCGGTCGCAGCGCTCTTTCCCAGTACCGAGGACTACCTCCCCGGCAGGGCCGCGATCGGCGGGATCTTGGGAACGGGCGGGAGCGAGTCTCCGTCTTTCGGCGAGGCCCTGCCGCTGGCCGCGGCCTACGTGATCGCGCTCGGTGCGATCGCGGTCATCGTCACGCGCCGGCGCGACGTCACGTAGCGAGCGGGCCGCTGACGAGGATCCGTACCGGGGCCGGGCGGTAGCCGAGCCGCGCGTTGACCCCGCGCATGCCGACATTCGTCTCGTCGTTCGTCGTGAAGATCTGTTCGATTCCCGCGGCACGGGCACGGGCGATCTGCGCCCGCTTCAGCGCCGTCGCGATCCCGCGCCTCCGCCAGGGGCGCCGGACCGCAGTCAGCAGGTTCGCTGCCGTCGGCGAGGTCGGGCCTCGACGTCGTAGGCCCGTGTAGCCGACGACTTCGCCGCCGGCGAGCGCGGCGACGCACGCCTCGGGCATCGCCCCGGGCCCCTGCAGATAGATCGCGTGCCATTCCTCGAAGCTCCTCGGCGCGTAGCCTCCCTCGTGGCTCGGCACGTCCGCCGAGACTTCGACGTCGAGCTCGTACAGCGGATGAACGAGGTCGGGGCGCTCGGAGATCGTGACGAGCTCGACTCCCGGCGGAGGCTCGCCGACCACGTCGGCGCCTGCGATGTCGAGCACGACCTCGTACTCACGTCCGACCTCCTTGAATCCCCGGCGCTCGGCGAAGCGCAGCGACTCGGCGTCCTTCTCGCCGATCCTGCCCCAGAGCGAGGTCAGACCAAGGCTGCGGGCGTGGTCGGAGAGCGCTTCGTAGAGCCTGCTGCCCACCCCTGGCGCCGGCGCTGGGGCAGGACGCGCGCCATCGCGTACAGGCTCCCGGCGAGCGAGGAGGGCCGCCCCACGCCGCAGCCGGCCGCTTCGTCGCCGCGGTAGGCGAGCAGCCAAGCGCTCTCAGGGTCGGTTTCGATGAAGTGGGCGACCTCCTCGGCCGCGAAGACGTCGCCCTCGACACGCTCCATGATCGCCACCCATTCCTCGTACTGTCGCCGGAAGGCCGGCGTTTCGAGACGGAGCTCCATGGCAAGAACCCTATGCTGGTCGGATGGCCGCGCCCATCTCAGTCGACGAGGAGCTCGAGCTCGAGATCGACTCCCTCGCCTACGGCGGGAACGGCGTCGCACGCCTGAACGGCTTCGTCGTCTTCGTCCGCCGCGGACTGCCCGGCGACAAGGTTCGCGCGCGCGTGACGAAGGTCAAGCGCAACCACGCCGAGGCGCTCGCGCTCGAGATCGTCGAGCGCGGAGCGCCACGGGTCGAGGCGCCCTGCGCGCACTACCCCGCTTGTGGCGGCTGCCGATTCCAGGACCTCGCCTACGAAGCCCAGATCGCGGCGAAGGCAGAGCAGGTCGCGGATGCGCTGCGCCGCATCGGTCGACTCGAGGACCCGCCGCTCGAGCCGATCGTTCCCGCCGAATCGGTCTTCTACTACCGGAACAAGCTCGAGTATTCGTTCACGCAGACACCCGAAGGCGCCGCCCTCGGCTTCCACAGGGCCGGGCGCTGGGACGAGGTGCTCGATATCCGCAAGTGCTGGCTGACGACGGACCTCGGCAATGCGATCCGCGATGCGGTGCGCGACTGGGCGCGGGAGGAAGGGCTCGAGGCTTACGACCAGGCAGAACACACCGGTTTCCTGCGTCACCTCGTCGTGCGCGAAGGGAGGAACACCGGCCAGGCGCTCGTGCAGCTAGTGACCGCGCCCGGCAAGCTCGACGACGAGCGCTTCGTCGCTGCTCTGAGCCGCTTTCCCGAGGTGCGCTCGATCCACTGGTCGGTGAACGAGCGCCCCGCCGAGGTGACGAACCTTCCGACGATGCTCCTCTCCGGCGAAGACGCGATCGAGGAGGAGCTCTGCGGCCTGCGCTTCCGCGTGCGGCCGAACGCATTCCTGCAGACGAACACGGCGATGGCCGAGCGGCTCTACGAGCTCGCCCACGAATACGCGCAACTGACCGGGGAGGAGAGCGTCTACGATCTCTATTGCGGCATCGGCACGATCGGTCTCACGCTCGCGCGCGACGCGCTCACCGTCTGGGGAGTGGAGGCCTCGGAGGAATCCGTCGCCTGCGCGCTCGAGAATGCGGAGCTGAACGACATCTCGAACGCCGCTTTCTTCGCCGGCGAGGTCGGCCAGGCGGTGGAAGACCTACGCGAACGGGCCGGACCGCCCGACGTCGTCGTCGTCGACCCCCCGCGCGCGGGTCTCTCCGGCAAGGCGCTGCGCCGGATCGCGCGGCTCGAGGCGGAGCGGATCGTCTACGTCTCCTGTAACCCGACGACTCTCGCCGGGAACGTGAAAGACCTCAGCGCAGAGTGGGGTTACCGCCTCGAGCGCGCGCGGCCGGTCGACATGTTCCCGCACACGCCGCACGTCGAGACTGTCGCGTTGCTCGCCCGCCGCTAGGAGTCCCCGCCCCAATCGGTTTCATGCAGCGGATCTTGCGCTAGGACGGCAGTACTGTCCGAAACGTTTCGAGAGCGCCTTCGGCGTCCGTTGGGGCGGCGACGTCGGGCCACGATTCGACCTCCTCGATCGCCCATTCCGCCCAGCGTGCATTCGTCTTCGCCTGCTCGCCGACCAAGCGGAAGATGAGCGCGTTCACGTGCACGCGCTCTGGAAAGGCATGGGTGCCTGAGACGTACTCGGCTGCGATCGCCTTCCAGAATTCCTTGACAGCCGCCGCCTCCTCCGCGAAGCGGCGAAGATTCGTCAGCAGTTCCTCCTTCTTCCCCTCGTTGCCGAAGAGAACCTTGACGGCCAGTTCTGACTCGAAGCGGGAGGGGCCGCTCTCCGTACCAAGCCAGCTCCTGAGCGCACCCAGTCCCGTTCCGGTGATCGTGTACAGAGTGCGCGTCCGTTTGCCGACCCTCTGGACCTCGGTCGTTGCGAGCCCGGCTTCGACCAGGCGCTTTGGCTCGGCGTAGACGTTGCTCTCCGCGCGCGGCCAGATGTGGTGAAGACTTCGCCGCATCTGCTTCGTGAGCTCATAGGTCGACCACGGCCGGATCGCGAGCAGGCCGAGAATGGCATAGCTCGTCGTTGTCAGCTGTCTCTCGTCGGTGCTTGACATTTACTCCTAGCAGGAGTATAAGACACTCCCAATAGGAGTATAGAGACGGCAGTGGCCGCAGAGGATCCACAACACCGAACTGGAGGCGGCATGGACGAGATGTACCGCATGTTGGGTAGAGAGCACGAGGCCGATCTCGAGCGTGAGGCGCGCAAGTGGCAGCGCGCCACCGAGGCGCGCGCAGCGCGACGCCCCGCCGCGCCCGCTCGGAAGACTGTTCGCGAGTGGAAGCGCGTGCAGGTTCTTCTTGCGCGATTCACTACGTTCGCTCCTCGGTGAAGCCCGTGTGCAAGTTGTTCGAGATCGGGAGAAGCTGTCGCTGAAGGCTGCAAGCCTTACCATCGTGCGCCAGCCAGAGCAGGCCGATTTCGACCGAGTTGTCTCGGTCCTGCGGGCCGCGAACGCCGAGTTCGAGCCAGTGCTCCCACCCGCCTTCTACCGCGCCTACCTCGCGAACGTCCTCGATATCCGTAGCCGAGTCGAGGCCGCGGAGATGTTCGTCGCCGCATATCGCGGCCGGATCATGGGCACGATCACCCTCTACCCCGACGCCGCCGAGGAAGGTTGGGGCTGGCCGCGGGAGTGGACCGGCATCCGGGCGGTCGCCGTCGACCCATCGGCACGCGGGCTCGGCATCGGCCGTCTACTCGCGCAAGCGTGCATCGACCGTTCCCGCATGCTCGGCGCGCAGGCGGTGTGCCTGCACACGGCCTCCTTTATGCAAGCTGCCATCGCGATGTACGAGAGTCTCGGCTTCCAACGCGCGCCGGAATTCGATCGAGACGCCGCTGCGCTGGTCGCCTCTGAGGCGGCCGAGCCTCGGATCGCGGCTCTTGCCTATCGACTCGACCTCTAGGAAAGGGGAGGAAAGAGGCGCCGCGGTGCTCAGCGCCCGGAGCGGGATTAAGGGCCGGCGGCCTCACTGCCCTCTGATCGCAGCTGCCCCCAGGCACCGTTCGCGCGCAGCCTCTTCCAGATCAGATCGACGTTCGGCGCCAGAAAGCCCAGCGCGAGGAGCGGCAGCGCCGGCAGCCCGTTGATGTCGAAGGCAACTGCGAGCGCCATCGTCCCCCCGAACGAGAGCGTCATCGCGACCCACGTCAGCCGGGTCCGCAGGTCGAAGCGCACTGAGGCGGCGAGGAAGAGCGCGAAGAAGAGGACGTCCGGGAGGCCGAGTTGCGCCGTGCTCTGCTCCCCCGGGACCGGGAAGGCGATCGAGAACGTCGTGAAGACCTCTCGCTGGTGGGTGACGATGTGCTTCGTCGGCCCGCGCCAGACCGAGATCGCGTCGACCCAGGGGACGATCAGCGCCACGAGCACGACCCAAGCGACGGTCTCGAAATAGCTCAGGAACCAGAACGCGAGCAAAGTGACCGCGGCGAGCTTGGCGAAGTTGGCGAGCACGTCGAGCTCGGCGACCTGAAGAGCGGCTGCGAGGACGGCGACCGCGACCCCAACCGGCAGCAGGCCGTGCGCGTGCCAGAGCGGCAAGACGAAGTAGACGAGCGCGAACACCGCCGGGATCACGAGCAAGGCGAGGATCACGACCTCCCACCAGACCGTGAAGTTCGTGAGCGATCGAGCCGTGGCGTAGTAGACGCTGAGCGCGACCGAGAGCGCGAGAAACGCGCCGACTAATACGGGGGAAGCTCGGCCCACCACGGACCAAGGGCCTTGAATGCGTTCCAAAATCGTGTCTTCGCGGGTTGCTCGTCGAGCGAGGCGTCGATGTCCGGGACGTAGAGCGCCTGGACGGTCGGGGTCCAGGCCTGGATCTTGCCCAACTCGGGCTCAGCCTCCTCGGCGAGCGGAAACTCGAGGCTGTTCAGGAAGGTGAGCGCATCCTCGCCCATGACCACGACGAGCTTCGGCTGGACGACGTGGAGCTCGCGGACGAGGAATGGTCGCGCCTCCTCCTCGTCCTCGTCGGCAAACTTGAGGCAGTTCGTCCCGTAGACCGCGAGTAGCTCGACATTCAAGCGCTGGAGCGATCGGCGGAGGGCGTCCCCCGCGCGTCCGAAGAAGGCGACGCCCTCCTGCACCTCGGAGGGCTGCGGTCGAAATTTGAGCAGGAAGACGTCCGCGCGCGGATGGCCCGAGCCGAGCACCGGGACGCGCTCGCCCTTGCCTGCGCGCGCGATCTCGTCGGCGAGCTCGTTGATCTCGGCGATCGCCTTCTTCAGGTACTTCTCGTAGATCTCGTCGGTGGACACAGGGGTCACGGAGGCCACGTTCTCAATTCTCTCCTAGCGAACTCTTTCCTTGACTTGGGCCACCCACTTCAACGACTGGAGGTAGGCGAGCGATTTCGGCCGTCGCAGGATCTCCGCCGAGCGCAGGCTGAGCATGAACTCGTTCGGGCCGTCGAAGGCGCGCATACGCAGGCCCCCGGTCCCGAGGCCTTGCAGGACATGTGCGTCCGAGCCCGCGCCCATGGTCACGTTGTACTTGCGCGCGAAGCGGAGCGCCTCGTCGTTGTAAGCCTCGAAGAGCAGGCGCGCGTTGTAGACCTCGAAGATGTCGATCTCGGCCAGGTGCCGATGGAGGGTCGCTGGATCGGGAATCGCGTGCAGGCGGTCGAAGGGATGGGGGAGATAGACGAGTCCGCCCTGGTCTTTGATTGCGGCGATCGTGTCCGAGAAAGACAGGCCGCGCGGGATCTCCTCGTTCAGGAAGAGCCCGATCACCTCACCCTGGCCGCCCGTCTTCACCTCCTCGCCCGGGATCACGATCAGCTCACGGTCACGTGCGAGCTCGACCGCTTCGAGCGCTCCGCCGAAGACGTTGTGGTCGGTGACGGCGATTGCGCCCAGACCCTGCGCCTCGGCCTGATCGAGCAGCTCCTCGACGCCGATCGCACAGTCGTGCGACCACGAGGTGTGGAGGTGGAAGTCACCGAGGATCCATTCGCGGTCCGCGAAAGGCCCCTCCGACGGTGCAACAGGTTGTGGCACCGTCCCGTGCCGGCGATCGGCGAGCCGGCGATAGAGGCCTTCGAGCTCGGCGGCGACGTCGGAGAAGGTCTTGCCCTCGACGCTCAGCCTCGCCTCCCGAGAGAGCTCGGTCCGCAGCGGTTCGTTTTCCGCGAGCCGTGCGAGTGCGGCAGCGGCGAGCTCCGGCTGCTCCTGGACGCCCGGAGGCGAAACGATCGCTGCGCCGGCCGCGGCGGCTTCGAGCGAGACCCGCGGTAGGCCGTCGAGCGCGGGGACGAAGATCGCGGCCTCGTTCAGGATCGTTGCCCGTGCGCGCCCGTCGCGGGCGGTGCGGATGTGTGCACGACCCCGGAGCTTCGCCGGGATCGTCGGCCTGCCCGCAAGCTGCTTCGTCCGCAGGAAGACGAGCTCCCAGTCGGGCAGCGCCCGCAGGGCTCGGATGACGGCACGGGAGAGGAGACGCTCGGCGGGTCGCCACTCCAGTACCACCAGCTGCCGCTTCCGGGCCGGCCGGAAGAGCTCGTCGTCGACGCCTTCTTCGACGATCCGGTACTCACCGGGAAAGCGCTGCGAGGCTGCATGGGCCGCTTCGGGCGAACCGGCCACGAGCGCGTCGACTCGTCCCAGGAGCCGTTCCCGCTGCGCGCGGCCGGGCGGATAGCCAAGCCGCTCGGGGGAGAAGAAGCTTGCGACCGTCAGAGCATGGGCATCGCGGAGCGCAAGGTAGGAGAGGCTCGGCAGCCCCGGCTCGAAGCCGTGCACGACGTCGAATCCGCCGCGGGCAAGCGCGGTCGACAAGTTCGCGCGCACTCCGACCGGGAGCCCCATGCGGCTCCGGCGCGAGATCGGCACGGCGGGCCCGATCGCGATCAGCTCCGCATTCGCACCGTCGCGCAGGGCGCGGCGCCCCGCCGCGAGATCGGCGGCGCGGTTCGAGGGCGCAAGCACGGTCACGGAGTGTCCGCGTCCGCGCAGACCCTCGGCCACCCCCGCGACGTGCTCGTTGACGTCGTGCGGCTGCGACCACGCAAACGGTGTCACGAGGCAGATCCGAAGGGCCACGAACGGCGAGTCTAGCTTTGCTGGTAGGGCGTTTTCGGTCGAAGTTCGGATTGGGTCGACCGGTCATTTCAGACGGAAACCCGGGCAAAGCCCGGATTTCCTGAGGGTCGGCACCGCAAGCGGTGCCTTAGAGCGTTTTCGGTCGAGGTTCGCACTGGGTCGACCGGTCATTTCAGACGGAAACCCGGGCAAAGCCCGGATTTCCTGAGGGTCGGCACCGCAAGCGGTGCCTTAGAGTAAGACTGTGCCGGCGGCAGCCCAGGAGGAGAAGCGACGCCAGATCATGGAGGCGGCCGTGCGCGCCTTTGCCCGCAAGGGTTATCACGCCTGCCGCGTCGGTGAGATCGCCGAGGAGGCAGGTGTCGCGTATGGGCTCGTCTATCACTACTTCGGATCGAAGGAAGAGGTGCTCGAATCGATCTTCCGCGACACGTGGACGCAGATGATTGCGCGCATCGACGAGGTCGCGGAATCGGGCGAGCCGGCGAACGAGCAGGTGCGCAAGGTGACGGCACTCCTGCTGCGCACGTGGCGACGCGATCCCGATCTCGTGCGGGTGCTCGTGCGTGAGGTGACACGCAGCCCGGAGCAGATGCGGCGCCAGATCGACGAGATCGGCCATGCGTACAACGCGCTCGAGCAGATCATCGCCAACGGTCAGCGCACCGGGGAGTTCCGAGACGATCTCGACCCGGTGATCGCGTCGACGATCTTCTACGGCGCCCTCGAGGAGGTCTTGACCGCCTGGGTCATGGGCCAGCTCCCGGACGGCGATGAGGACATCGCCAAGGCCGAGCAGGACGTGACGGGCCTCCTCTGCGACGGCCTCGCGAAGCGCTCCTAGTTTCCTAAACCTTTCTAAATCTTTTCGCGCGCGGCAGGAAATTCTGCTGCCGATTGATTCGTCAATCAATGTCTGCAATTTCTGGATTGATTTGTCAATCAACTTCGAAAGACATCGTGAAAATTCTGGCGACAGGATTGCACTTGCAATTTCCGCGGAGAGAAATACAATCCCATTCGATTTTCGCCGCCCCGAAACCGGAGCGGATCCCTCGGATCGCAAACTGCCAGGGAGGGCAACGATGACTCAGCGAATGCTCGCGCTCCGCGCAGGGCTGCTGCTTGCGGCACTACTCATTGTCACGCTCTTGGCTGCAGCGCAGTCGCCGGCGACGACGGAGCCGACCCCGGTCGCCTCCGGCTGGACGCTGGTGAAGTTTCCGCAGCCTCAGCCCGCGTGCACGGGGCTCGGCTTCGAGGGAGCGGTCTACTACGACCGCCTGGACTGCGGTTTCGGCTATGTCCAAGTCAGCGGGACGAACCTTGTGAACCCGAACCGCTCGGTCGTCAAGGTCAGCTTCATCGACTCCGGCGGGGTCACGCGCAATACTCAGACGGCGACCGCGCGCGCGGCGGACAATGCCTGGCAGTTCAACATCCAGCCGGGTACGAGCTGGGCGCCGGGCAACGAAGCCGGGTGGGGACGAGTACCAGCCGGGGGACGCTGTCTCACTCTCGGGCACGATCTACGAGCTCGACCAGGTTCCGCCGCTGGCAGCGGCACAGAAGCAGAACGTTGCGGGCAGCTTCTCCCTTCGCGTCGTTCTGCCCAGCGGTGAGATCCGTGGCCCGTACGGGCCGTTCACCGCCGACGCGCAGGGTCATTTCAGCGCGACGCTCCCCGCCTCTGCGACCGGAGGACTCGCTGCCGATGCGAGCACGAACTATGAGATCGGCCTGAGCATCGAAGCTGTCCAGGCCTCCTACACGGACACGATCACGGGGCTGTGGGCAGCAGATCGTGCGGGTGCGACCCCGCTGGTGATGACCGTGCCGCCAAGCGCGCTCGTGCTCGAGAACAGCTTCGTCTCGTCGGTCGGCTGGGTGAAGCCCGGCGACAGCTATCCGTTCCGCGTCTTCGTCAAGAACTTCACCCCTTCGTCGGCCAGCAGTGCGCAGGTGACGATCCCAGCCGCTGACGGCATGGTCTTCACGAACGCGACGGCCGCGGCCGGCTCCGGCTCTGTCTCGGTCTCGCCGACGTCGCTCACCTGGACGATCGGGACGGTCGATGCGCGGGGCTCCGGAGGCCCGACGGTGAAGACGCTCATCGTCGAGGGACGCGCCGACACGATCGGCCAGGACCCGCATATCGTCTGGAAGAACCTCTCGACGACGGCGACGCTGTCCTACACAGGCGGACCGACCGTGACGTCGACGAGCCGCGGCCCGAAGGTGATCCCGCCGAAAGACACGTTCGACACGGCTCGCTACGGTCACCGGCCCTTCCCGGTCGTCCCGGTCGACTACTTCGACCGCAAGCACGACGCCATCCATACCGGTCAGCTGCTCTCGCAGAAGATCAACTCGCCGGCTGTCGAGGGTTCGACGCGGAACCTGTACAAGGAGATGTCCTACGGGCAGCTCGTTCCCGACGGTGACGTACCTTCGGCGGGGATTGCGACCGAAGGCTGGGACTACGGGCCGGGCTTCCAGTTCAGCTCGCTCTCGCCCCAGGGTTTCTGCGCCGGCACGACCTTCAAGGACTTCCAGAACACAGCCGTCTACACGGAACGGATCCACGGAGGCTGGTACCAGCTGCCTGGCAACACCGATTACTACGGCGACGACAAGTTCGGCACCGCTCTCCCCGGGGCAATCGTGCCGGGTGCAGGCATCCTGCTCGACATCGACTCCGGCTGTGGTCCAACCGGCAAGCTCGTGTACGACGCCGCGCAGATCGCCGACCCGGAGATCGACTACTCCGACTTCGACACGGACAAGGACGGCGTCGTCGACTTCTTCATGACCGTCTTCGTCGGCCTCGGCGGCAACGGAGCCTCACAGCTGAACGTCCCGCCGTACGACAACGTCTGGCCCCACTCGTCGAGCCTCGAGTTCTATTACACGGATCCCGGGACCGGCTTGAAGGGCTACATCTCCGACGACCAGCTCAAGGACCTCCAGGGTCGGCCGCTCTACTACACGAACTCCTCGCGGACGACGATGACGACGACGAACACCGGGATCCCGGTCTACGTACGCGTGGGGCCCTACAACGTCAACCCCGAATCCGCGATCGAGCATGCGAGCGTCATCTCCCACGAGTACGGGCACTCGCTGGGGCTGCCGGACTACTACTCGGTCGGCGGCCGCGAGACGTACGGCGACTGGAACCTGATGGCGACCGACAAGTCGCAGAACATGGACGTCAACGCCAAGCAGGAGCTCGGTTGGCTCGTACCGCGGGTTCTCGAGCCCGGGACGACGAGCGTCGCCGGCTGGCAGGACTCGAAGGTCGACACGCACCGGATCGACTGGAAGGACGCAAGCGGCAACCCGTACACGCTCACGGGCTCGGACGTGCACAACGGGCAGGCCTACGTGGCGAAGCTGCCCGGCCGCCAGATCATCGACCCGGCGCAGGTGCCGTCGGGCGATCACGTGTGGTGGTCGCGGTCCGGAAACGCCTTCGGCTGTACGCCCCAGCAGGGGCACAACCTCGACATCGCCCTGCCGGAGCTGGCCACGCTCACGCCTGGCACGCCGGTGACGGTCAGCTTCAAGTCCAAATGGGACGTCGAGTGGGACTTCGACTACGGCTTCGTCATGTACTCGATCGACGGCGGTCAGAGCTATCACTCCTTGCCCTCGGCGAACGGCTACACGACGCCGCAGGGTCAGAACCCGAACGCGAACTCCTGCCAGGCTCAGTACGGCAATGGAATCACGGGCACCTCTGGCTCGTATGCCGGCGGTACCCAGACGACCGATCGTCTGACCGGCACCTATCCCGACGGTGGCTTCCTGGCCGACCAGTACGACCTCTCCCCGGCGGTCGGCCAGTCCACCGTCCTCAGGTTCTCGTATTCGACCGATCCGGGTGTCGCCAGGCCGGGTTGGTTCATCGACGACCTGCGGATCACCGCGGGTGGCCAGGTGCTCTACGACACCGACTTCGAGACCACGGGTGACCCGAGCGATCCACGCGTCTTCAGCGGGGGCTGCAAGGAGTCGACCCGCGTCGCCGAGCACTGCACGCCGGGCTGGCAGTACGTTTCGGCCTCACAGGGGTCGCCGGCCGACCACGCGTACTACATGGAGATGCGGGACCGGTCGGGCTTCGACGAGGAAGGAAAGGGCCAGAACGATCGCGATCCGATCGCGTTCCAGTCAGGCATGCTCCTTGTCTACACGAACGAGGCGCACGGCTACGGCAACCTCGGCACCGACGACCCGCCGGCGCAGAGCCCGCTCGACTCGCAGCCGGAGGCGGGCAACCAGACGCCGAATCTCGACGACGCGGCGTACACGGAGCTCGCCGGTGACAACTCGTTCTCTGATTCCGGAGCCGGGCACACCGACAATTACGAGGATCCAGGGAGCGACGACGGTTTCTGGCACTTCCAGTTCAACTGCCTGAGCTTCCAGGTCAACGCGATGACCGGAAGGGACATCGCTCCCGCGTACAACCTCGCCGGTAACGTCCAATTCACGCTCGGCGCGGGTTGCGCCCCCTACGACTTCGGCTACGAGGGCGGGAATTTCAACGTCCCGCCGACCGCTGTGGCGCAGGCCAGGCCGAACCCCGCACGCGTCGGGGAGCAGGTGACGTTCGACGGGAGTGGGTCGACCGACGACGGTCCCTCGAGCGAGCTCAGATACGAGTGGGACTTCGACGGGAACGGCAGCTACGACGCCACCGGCCAGGTGCAGCATCACACCTACGCGGCGGCGGGCACGTACAACGCCCGGCTCCGCGTCACCGACGGCAACGGAACGGGCCTCGCGGACGAGGACACGATCGCGATCACGGTCCTCGCGAGGCCCGACCTCCAGGTGACGAGCCTGCTGGCGAGCAACAGCAACGCGCGTCAGGGCGAGAAGGTCACCTTCACCGCGACCGTGGCCAACACTGGCGGCAGCTCGGCGGGGGCATCCCAGACCGAGTTCAAGCTCGACAATACGACCGTGGTCGGCGTCGTGGCGACGGGATCGATTCCGGCCGGCGGCTCAGAGCAGGTCGCGTTCGAGCTCCGGACGAACAACCTGCGTGACCAGCACGTCATGCGTGCCACGGCTGACGTGAACAACGCCGTCGACGAGTCGAACGAGACGAACAACTGGGCTCAGCGCACCTTCACGATCAAGGGCAACAAGGTCGCCAACGGCTCGTTCGAGCAGTCGAGCTCGGGCGGCGCACCCGACTCGTGGTCGGGCTCGAGCACCGGAGCCGGCTCGGCGTCCTACAGTCAGAATGGCGGCACGGAGGGCTCGAAGGCGGCCTCGACGACCGGCAACGGGGGCAGCGCGCTCCTCAACGGCTCGCCGGGCTGGACGAGCGACCCGGTCACGGTCACGCTAGGCGAAGTGCTCGATCTCGTCCTCTCCGTCGACGCTGCGGGAGTCTCGTCGGCGCCGTCGGCGGGCCTCGTCTACCTGGGGCCGCTCGGGAACGTGCTCAACACGGTGACGCTGATCACTGCGCCACTCTCGACGGAGGGCTTCCGGACGCTCGAGAACACGGTCACGATTCCGTCCGGGGTCGCCAGCGTCCGCATCGCACTGAAGGGATTCGCGCCCACCGACGTCGCGACGTCCGGCACCGTCAAGTTCGACGACATCGGGCTGTTCGCCCACTAGGACCAAGGGCTTCTCCGCCCGAGGGAAGTGAGGGCCGGCCTGCGGCAGCCGGCCCTCACTGTTTGCTCAGGCTCTGGCCGCGCGCGGCTTCGCGGTCTTCCGTGTGTGCTGCTTGATGAAGCGCTCGACCGCGTCATGGGCCTCGTCATCGGGCATCTGCTTCGGCGGCGACTTCATCAGGTAGGCGCTTGGCCCCTCGAGCGCACCGGCGACGCCGTTGTCGAGCGCGAGCTTGGCCAGGCGGACGGCGTCGATCACGATGCCCGCCGAGTTCGGCGAGTCCCAGACCTCGAGCTTCAGCTCGATGTTCAGGGGCACGTTGCCGAAAGACGAGCCCTCCATGCGGATGTAGGCCCACTTGCGGTCGGTCAGAAACGGCACATGGTCGGAGGGGCCGACATGGACGTTGCCCTCGCCGAGGTCGTAGTCGAGCATCGACGTGACCGCGTTCGTCTTCGAGATCTTCTTCGACTCGAGGCGCTCTCGCTCGAGCATGTTCAGGAAGTCGGAGTTGCCGCCGACGTTCAGCTGCATCGTCCGGTCGAGGCGGACGCCGCGCTCGCGGAAGAGCGAGGTCAGGACGCGGTGGGTGATCGTCGCGCCGACCTGCGACTTGATGTCGTCGCCGATGATCGGCAGCCCCCGCTCTTCGAACTGCCGGCCGAAGTAGCCGCCCTTGGCGATGAAGACCGGCATGCAGTTCACCATCGCGCAGCCCGCGTTCAGGATCTGCTCGGTGTACCACTTCGTCGCCTCCTCGGAGCCGACGGGCAGATAGTTGACGACGACATCGGTGCCGGTCTCCTGGAGGATGCGGACGACGTCGTCGGTGTCGCCCGGCGCCTTCTCGACGACCTCCGAGAGGTACTTGCCGATCCCGTCGTGGGTCATACCGCGCGAGACGGTGATGCCTGTCTTCGGCACGGTCGCGAATTTGATCGTGTCGTTGGGCTCGGCCCAGATCGCGTCGGCGAGGTCCTTGCCGACCTTTGCCGTCGTTACGTCGAACGCGGCCGTGAACTCGACGTCGCGGACGTGATAGCCGCCGAGGTCGACGTGCATGAGGCCGGGCACGAACTCGTCGGGCGACGCATCCTTGTAGTACTCGACCCCCTGGAGCAGGGAGTTGGCGCAGTTGCCGACGCCGATGATCGCGACACGGACTTTGCCGTTTCGTCGCGCTTTTCCGTTCTGACTGCCGTTTCGTCGAGGCATTGCTTCCTTTCTCGGGGTGGAGGCGTCGAGCCGCTCGGTGAGCGACGCGACAATGACCTTGTTCGTGCTGCTGTGGCGCTCGCGCGCGGCTGCGTCGAGCTGCCGCTTGAGCTCGGGGGGGACGCGCAGCAGGACGGCGCCCGTGTCTCCCAGCCTACGGCTCCGATGTTGACGACCGCTGGGGGTGAAGTCGACGCCGAAGTCGGTGGCCAGGAGCTCGACGGCGACGTCGTTCAGCGTGCTCTCCCGGCGGGCGACCTCGCGGGCGAGTCGCCGCTTCAACGTCTTGGGCATCCGGACGAGGATGCTCTTCTTGTCTCTCTTCGCCATTGTGCTAGCAGTCTAGCTACTGCTAGCAGATTATCAGCGTGCGCGGAGCTGTGTGCGAACTGCTAGCACTCGTTGCAGCACGGTGATCCAGGCCGTCGCCGTCAGGAAGTAGATCGCCCACGGCAGCACGCCCCAGGGTGCGAGCACGAGACCCGAGACGATGACGACGACGCGCTCAGCGCGGCTGCCGATTCCGACGTCTCCCTTCAGGCCAAGCGCCTCGGCCCGGGCACGGGTGTAGCTGACGAGGAAGGAGCCGGCGACCGCCGCGAAGGCGAAGGCGAGAGCCACCTGGTCCCCGTGGCGTGAGAAGACGAGCGCGATCGCGCCCAGCATGAACCCCTCGCTGATGCGGTCGGTCGTCGAGTCGAGAAAGGCGCCGAACGACGTTCCCTTCCCGCTGCTCCGCGCGAGGGCGCCGTCGAGGATGTCCAGCACCGAGCCGACGACGAACATGGTTGCGCCCAGCCAGTAGGCGAGGTACTCCGAGCGGTACTCGAAGTAGACGACGACCGCCGCCGCGGCGCAAAGGAGGACGCCCCCCGCGGTCAGCGCGTTCGGCGAGACCCGCGTGCGAGCGAGGCCCGCCATCGAGCGGGCCGCGAGACGGCGGACGCCGACCGTGTACCCAGCCTTGACGCGGCCGAGCGGCTGATTCACGGACGCATCGGTGTTACGCAGCAGGGGCCGGGGTCAAGCGGCTGCGCAGGTACGTGAAGTTGACGACCGCGGCTGCGATCGCGGCGACGACGATCCCGGCGAGGATGTCGAGCCAGAAATGGTTGCCGGTCGCGATGACCGAGAACCAGACCCAGACCGGCCAGAGCAGCCAGAGGGCCTTCAGCCAGCGCGGTCGGACGAGGCACGCCAGGCTGATCCCGATGATCAGCGCATCGGCTGCGTGCAGGCTGGGCATGGCCGCGTAGGGATTCGCATCGGCCCGGACGATCGCGCTGTCGTGGTTGATGCCGAAGCCGGCGAGCGTGTCGACGAAGCCGAGCTCGGGGAACATGCGCGGAGGCGCCGTGGGGACGAGGACGAAGCCGACGAGCCCGATCAGGTTTGCGAGCAGGAGAGTGTTGCGCACGCGGACGAACCGCTCGTTCCGCCGAAGGTAGACCCAGAGCAGAGCGAGCCCGAGCACGGTGAACTGTGAGTGCCAGTACGTCCAGGACGTCGTCTCGCGCAGGAGGCCCGAGGAGGCGACGAAGCTCTGCAGCGACAGCTCCCAGAGCCCGGTCACCCGGTGCTCGATATCGGCGACCCGAAGGCCGTTCTGGAACGCCTCATACGGATTCCGGTCCGCGACCCCGCGCGTGTAGCGGTACGCGTACAGGAACCCGAACCAGATCGCGAGCTGGCGCAGGAGATCGAGAGGCCCGTGCGGGAGAATGCGGGCGCGTGCGGCCGAGGCGGCAGCGGACACGAATGAAGATTCTAGACTCACGGCCGGAATGAGCGAGCATTCCGCGGATCTGATCGAGCACTACTCAGAGCGGCTCCTGCGAGGCTCAGGGTATGCGCGCCCCGGCTTTGCCGCCGGCTACGACTCGCACCGCCCTTCCCCGCCGAGGGCGCTCCTCGACATGCTTTGCCTCGAGGCGCAGGTCGAGCGGCCGCAGCTCGTCGTCGACTTCGGCAGTGGGACCGGGCTCTCGACGCGGGCCTGGGCGGAGCGGGCCGGCGAGGTCGTCGGCGTCGAGGCGAGTCCGGAGATGCGCGAGCAGGCCGAGGCGGCAACCGCCACGGCAAATGTTCGGTTCGTCGAGGCGTACGCACAAGAGACTGGCCTGGCAGAAGTGACCGCCGACCTCGTCACCTGCTCGCAGTCGTTCCACTGGATGGAGCCCGAGCCGACGCTCGCCGAGGCCGCGCGCATCCTGCGTCCGGGCGGCGTCTTCGCGGCGTACGACTACGACTGGCCGCCGGTGGTGCACCCGGAGGTCGAGGCTGGGTTCGAGGCCATGATCCAGCGCATCGGCATGAGGCGCGCACTCCGCGGTCAGCCCCGTCACACGAAGGACATGCATCTCGACCGGATCCGCGACAGCGGTCACTTCCGTTACGTGCGCGAAGTCGTGCTCCACTCGCGGGAGCGAGGCAGCGCGAAGCGAATCGTGGGCATGGCTTTGAGCCTCGGCCCGCTGACGGTGATGCTGAAGGACGGCGTCAGCGAGGAGGAAGTGGGACTCGCCGCGCTCCGTGAAGCTGCCGATCGCGCCCTCGGAGAGAGAGAGGTCGAGCTGTTCCTCTGCTACCGCGTGCGGCTAGGTGTCCGTTAGCCGCCGATCTGGCTCATCGACCTGCTCGCCCGCACGAAGCCCGGATCGTTGATCTTGTGCTTGAGCTCCTTGTGGCGGACCGCGAAGCGGATCAAGGCGGCGACCTCGCGGTCTGTTGCTCCGTTGCGAAGCGGCGTCTTCAGATCCCATTCGCGTCGCGAGAAGAGGCAGGTGCGGAGCTGGCCGTCGGCGGTCAGCCGGATCCGGTCGCAGCTGGAGCAGAACGGCTCGGAGACCGGGTTCACGAAGCCGATCTCGCCGGCGCCGTCAGCGAATCGGAAACGGCGCGCGGTCGAGGAGGGTTTGGCCGGGATCTCCTCCAGCGGCCACCGCTCCTCGATCAGCGCGCGGATCTCGCCGCCGGTCAGCACCTCGTCCTCCTGCCAGGCCTCGTCGGCGTCGAGCGGCATGAACTCGATGAAGCGGACGACGTACGGCTTGCGGCGGGCGAGCGCGGCCAGGGCCGGCACCTCTTCCTCGGTAAAGCCGCGAATCGCGACGCAGTTGACCTTGATCGGCCGCAGCTCCGGATAGCGCTCCGCCTCGGCGAGCCCCGCCAGCACCCGGTCGAGCGCGTCGCGGCGCGTGATCTCGGCGAAGCGGACGTGTGAGAGCGAGTCGAGCGAGACGTTGAGCCGGCTGAGGCCGGCTTCGACGAGCGGCCCGGCGAGCCGGTCGAGCAGGACGCCGTTCGTCGTCAGGGACAGATCGCGCACGCCGGGGATCTCGGCGAGGAACGAGACGAGCGTGGGCATGTCGCGCCGAACGAGCGGCTCTCCGCCGGTGAGCCGGACCTCGTCGACTCCCATCGCGGCGAGGACGCGCACGAGTCGCGCGATCTCTTCGAAGCTCAGAACTTCGTCGCGCGGTAGCCATTCGAGCCCGTCGGCGGGCATGCAATACCGGCAGCGGAAGTTGCACTTATCAGTGACGGAGACCCGAACGCTGCGGATCTCGCGGTCCCAGGAATCGACGAGCGGCTCCACGCCTCAGAGAGTAACGAAGGTTCGGGCGGCCCTCTCTTCGGCCATGTCCAGGTGTCAGGCACCGGGACCTGGGACGAAAGAAGGTGAAGTGTCTGCGCAGAGCAGTGGTTGCGGAAACGCTGACGAGGACAGTTAGTCTCGACCGGTGCCGCTGATCGACGAGTGGCTGCCCGAGTTCGACGTCGGCGAGCGGCACGACATCGCGGTGCCGATCGCGCCGGAACGCGCACTCGAGCTCGCCTTGAGCACACCCGTTGCATCTGACCGGATTGTCCGCGCGCTCCTCACCGCCCGCGGCATGGTCGCCCGGGCTGAGACGATCGAGCGCTTCTTCCCCGCGCACCAGTTCGTCGTGCTCGCTCGCACGCCGACCGAATGGGTCGTCGGCGCGGTCGGCGCAGTCTGGCGCCCGCGCGGGGGCCTCGTCCGGCTCGGCGACGCCGCAGCCTGGCGGGCCGCCGACGTGCCGGGCACGATCAAGGCAGCGGCCGACTTCCGCGCAGAGCGAATCCCCGGCGGCTCCCGCCTCACAACCGACACGAGGGTCAAGGCGATGGACGAGCGGGCTCGCCGCGCGTTCCGCCTCTACTGGCTCGCGATCGGGCCGCTCTCGGCGCTTATCCGACGGCGCTGGCTGCAAGCGGTGCAGAGAGCCGCTCGCTCGTGATGGCGGTCCTCGCGCTCCTCCTCGTCACCGCCGTCTGGGGAGAAAACGGGGGAACCCAGGGTTCCCCCGTTGGCCCCCTCCTTTACAGCTCCCGTGTTCCTACAAGGCCGTCGGCTCCCGCCGGGCGAAGCCCGGCTCCGCCGGGGGCCGCCACCCCGACGGCCGGCATGTTTGGCTCGGAACGTTGATGGCCCTACTCGCGCTCGTCCTCGTCACCGCGATCTGGGGAGTGACCTTCGTTCAGGTCAAGGACGCCGTGGAGGTCTATCCCCTTTTTGCCTTTTTGGCCGTTCGCTTCGCAATCGCCACGGTCACGCTCGCGCCCTTCGCGGCCGGGCGGATGCGCACGCTCGACCGGAGAGGGCTCGCCGCCGGCTTCGGGCTTGGCGGCCTGCTGGCGCTCGGCTACGCCCTGCAGACTGCCGGGCTCGCGAGGACGACAGTCTCGAGCACCGGGTTCATCACGGGGCTCTGCGTCGTCCTCACCCCAGTCACGGCTCTCGTCCTCTTCCGCTTTCGAGTCGCCTTCTCGGCCTGGCTCGGGGTTGTTCTGGCAACGGTCGGCTTGGCGATGCTCTCCGGCATCGAGGCGGGGTCGGCGGCCGGCGACGGCCTCGTGCTCGGCGGAGCGCTCGCCTACGCCCTGCAGATCGTGCTCATGGAGCGCTTCGCGCCGGACTACGACCCGCTCGCCTTCACATTGGCCGAGATGATCGCTGCCTGCGCGGGCTTCGGCGTGATCGCAGTGGCCCGTGGCGACCTCAGCGTCCCACACGGCTGGACGGTCTGGGGAGCGCTCCTCGTCACGGGGGTCTTCGCGAGCGCACTGGCTTTTCTCGTCCAGACCTGGGCGCAAAGGCGCACGAGCGCGACACGAACTGCGCTCGCGTTCGCCGCGGAGCCTGTTTTCGCCGGCCTCTTCGGCTACCTGCTCGCGGGCGACCGGCTGGGGGCGATCGGGTGGAGCGGCTGCGCCATTATCCTCGCCGGGATCGTCGTCTCGGAGCCCGCGGCAGGGCGCGCCCTGGCCCCGTTGGGAGGACGCTTCCGGCTTTCGCCAAGCCGAGCCTCCGAGTAACCTCAGTCGAGTGCGACGGCCCCAAGCCCCGACGCTGCTCGGGATCTTCGGCGCCGGCGTCGGGATCATCAGCATCATCTCCGCGCTGACGCCGACCCTTGCCAGCCGGAGCGATCTCGTCCAAGGAGTCCTGCCGCCCGGCGTTCCTTCGGCTGCGCGGTGGGTCGCCCTCGCGTTCGGCCTCGCGCTCGTCTGGCTCGCAGGCTCGCTCGCTCGCGGAAAGCGACGGGCCTGGCAGCTCGCCCTCGTTCTGGTCGCCGGGGCGGCCCTCGCCCATCTGGCAAAGGGCCTCGACACCGAAGAGGCGGGCGCGAGCCTCCTGTTACTGATCGCGCTCGTTCGCTATCGCAAGCACTTCGACGTGGCTGGCGACCCTGACTTGAGGGCGCTCGTCCTCACAGCCTTCTCACTGGCGTCCTTGGTGGCGGTCCTGGTTCTGTACGAGCTGGACGAGGGGTTGCTGCCGCAGGATCTCGTCGACCTCGGGACGGCGACGGCGGCGCTGCTCGGATTTCGAGCCTTGTATCTCTGGCTGCGCTCGTGGCGTCAGCGCGAGCAGCCGACCGAGAGCGAGCGCGCCCTCGCACGCACGCTCGTCGAGCGGCACGGGCGCGACACGTTGTCGTACTTCGCGCTACGGCGGGACAAGAGCTACTTCTTCTCGCAGAGCCGCGGCTCGTTCCTCGCCTACACCGTGCTCGGTGGCTCGGCGCTCGTGAGCGGAGACCCGGTGGGTGACCCCAGCGAGTTCGCCGCGCTGCTGGCGAGCTTCCGCCGCCTGGCGCACGGACGCGGCTGGCGGGTTGGGATTCTCAGCGCAAGCGAGGAGCTCCTGCCCCTCTACCGCTCCGCTGGGCTCCTCGCGATCAAGGTCGGGGACGAGGCGGTCGTGCGCCCCGCCGGCTTCTCGCTCGAGGGCCGGCCGATCCGGAAGGTGCGCCAGTCCGTTCATCGCCTGCGGCGCGCCGGTTACCGAGCCATCGTGCTTCCGGAGGGCGAGGTCCCGGCCACGTTGCGCGAGGAGCTGCAGGAAGTCTCCGAAGAATGGCGTGGGAGCTGGCCGGAGCGCGGCTTCACGATGGCGATGGACGAGCTCTTCGGGCACGGCGAAACGCTCTTCGTGATCGCGCGCCGCGAGGACGGGCAGGTCGGCGGTTTCCTGCATCTCGTGCCGTCGCCGGCCTCAGGCGGCTACTCGTTGAGCGCGATGCGCCGACGGGGCTCGACGCCGAACGGCCTCATGGAGTTCCTCATCGTCGAGGCGATCGTGTGGACCCGCGCGCATCATGCGCCCGAGGTCTCGCTCAACTTCTGCGTGTTCGCCGATCTGCTTCGTGCAGGAGAGCACTCGCTCACCGGCCGTGTTGCCCGGCACGGGCTCCAGTCGCTCGACCACGTCTTCCAGCTCGAGCGGTTGCTCAGCTTCACCGGCAAGTTCTTTCCGGAGTGGCGCCCGCGGTTCCTCTGCCTCGAGCGCCTGAGCGACTTCCCGCTCATTGGGCTCGCGTATCTGCGCGCCGAGTCGCTGCTCACCCCGCCCGGCCCCTGGACCCGGCTACGTCGAGCGGCCTAGCAAGCTAGAACGTCCACTCGCCGTTTTCCTGGACGACCTCGCCGTCGCACTCGATCCGCCCGCCCTGCCGCAGGTCCTTGACCATGTCCCAGTGCACGCTCGAGACGTTCTTGCCACCGATCGTCGGCAGGCTCTGGCCGATCGCCAGGTGGATCGTGCCGTAGATCTTCTCGTCGAAGAGCGTCTCCTTGCTGTGCTGCTGGATGCCCGGATTGCAGCCGATCCCGAGCTCGCCGAGCACGCGCGCGCCCTCGTCGCGGTCGAGCTTCGCGAAAAGCGCCTCCTCGCCACGCTCCGCCGAAGCCTCGACAACACGACCCTCGCGATAGACCATCCGGACTCCCCAGACCTCGTCAGGCTCCTGGACCGCGGGAAACTCCGAGAAGTGGACGACGCCTTCGGTCGCGTCCTCGACCGGGCTGTAGAAGACCTCGCCGCCGGGCATGTTCAGGCGCCCGTCGTCGACCTCGCCGTGCCGGTCCTCGAGCCCGATCTTGATGTCCGTGCCCTCGCCGATGATCCGCACCTCGCTCGCCCGGTCGAAGCGGTCGGCGATGCGGCGCATCTTGCGGCCCTCCTCGTCCCAGTCGAGGAGACATGCCCCGTAGAGGAAATCCTCGAAGGAGCGCAGCGTCATGCCCGCGTTCTGGGCCAGCGCGGTCGTCGGATAGCGGCAGACGACCCACGGCGTCTCGAGCGCCATCCGCTTCTGGACGAATGGAGCATTGAGGCGCGCCAGGGCGGCTCGACGCTCGAGGGGCGTGTCGCTTCCGTCGACCGCGTTCTCGGGCGCGCCGATCCCGAGCCAGGCATCTGCCTCGTCGTCGATGAACTGCTCGATCGACGGCAGCTCCTCGAGCAGCTCGTCCGGCGCCTCCTCGGCCCAGAGGTGCTGGAACGGACGGCGCTCGTAGAGGGTGCTCAACCGGACGAGCGGGTACGCGCCGCGGCGGCCGATCGCCCGCACCAGCTCCTCGACGAGCGGGCGCGCCGCGATCGTGGAGACGACCTCGACCTGCCAGCGAGGCTGCACGTCGAGGCAACGCTCGATCAGCAGCCTGGCGTACTCCTGAACGCGCGAGTCAACCAAACGGGGTCAGACCCCTTGCTATACTCGCACTTAGATTTTGTTCAAACACAGACTCAAGGAGCATTAGATGGCGAAAACGATTGGAATCGACCTCGGCACGACCAACTCTTGCATGGCCGTGCTCGAGGGCGGAGAGCCTAGTGTCATTCCGAACGCCGAGGGCGGCCGCACGACGCCGTCCGTCGTCGCGTTCACGAAGGACGGCCAGCGTCTCGTCGGCCCGCCGGCGAAGCGCCAGCAGGTCACGAATCCACAGAACACGATCTTCTCGATCAAGCGGTTCATGGGCCGCAAGTACGACGAGGTCTCCGAGGAGATGAAGATCGTCCCCTACGAGGTCGTGAAGGGCCCGAACAGCGACGTACGGGTCAAGGCCGAGGGCAAGGAATACGCGCCGCCGGAGATCTCGGCGATGATCCTGCAGAAGCTGAAGGCCGACGCCGAGGCCTATCTCGGCGAGCCGGTCGCGGACGCGGTCGTCACCGTTCCGGCCTACTTCAACAACGCGCAGCGCGAGGCGACGAAGGACGCCGGCAAGATCGCCGGCCTGAACGTCGTCCGCATCATCAACGAGCCGACGGCGGCCTCGCTCGCCTACGGTCTCGACAAGGAGGCCGACCAGACGATCCTCGTCTGGGACCTCGGCGGCGGCACCTTCGACGTCTCGATCCTCGAGCTCGGCGAAGGCGTCTTCGAGGTGAAGGCGACGAACGGCGACAACCACCTCGGCGGCGACAACTTCGACAAGGCGATCGTCGACTGGATGGTCGCCGAGTTCAAGAAGGACCAGGGCATCGACCTGGCGGCCGACAAGATGGCGCTTCAGCGCCTCTACGAGGCCGCCGAGAAGGCGAAGATCGAGCTCTCGTCCACGATGACGACGCAGATCAACCTGCCGTTCATCACGGCGACCCAGGAGGGCCCGAAGCACCTCGACCTCCAGCTCACGCGCGCGAAGCTCAACGAGCTGACTGCCGACCTGCTCCAGAGGACGATCGAGCCCACGAAGAAGGCGCTCGCCGATGCCGGGCTCGAGCCCAAGGACATCGATCACGTCGTCCTGGTCGGGGGCATGACCCGCATGCCCGCCGTCGTCGACGAGGTCAAGCAGCTGATCGGCAAGGAGCCCCACAAGGGCGTGAACCCGGACGAGGTCGTCGCCGTCGGTGCGGCTATCCAGGGCGGTGTCCTCAAGGGCGAGGTCAAGGACGTTCTCCTGCTGGACGTGACTCCGCTCTCCCTCGGGATCAAGACGAAGGGCGATGTCTTCACGAGGCTGATCGAGCGCAACACGACCATCCCGACGAAGAAGTCCGAGGTCTTCACGACCGCCGACGACAACCAGCCCGAGGTCGAGATCCACGTCGGCCAGGGCGAGTCGGAGATGATGGCCTACAACAAGACGCTCGGCCGATTCAACCTCACCGGGATCCCACCGGCACCGCGCGGCATGCCGCAGGTCGAGGTCACGTTCGACATCGACGCGAACGGGATCCTTCACGTGTCCGCGAAGGACCTCGGGACCGGCAACGAACAGCAGATCCGCATCGAGGGGGGCTCGGGCCTCGAGGAGGACGAGGTCCAGCGGCTGATCCACGAGGCAGAGGCGCACGCCGACGAGGCGCACAAGCTGCGTGAGCTTGCCGACGCGCGCAACGTGGCGGAACAGCTCGCCTACCAGACGGACCGCACGCTCAAGGAGCACCGCGACAAGCTCGACGAATCCGAGGCCTCGACGATCGAGGGCCGGATCATGGAGCTGAAGGGCGTGCTCGAGAGCTCGGACGTGAACGAGATCAAGCAGAAGACCGAGGCGCTCCAGGAGGCCTCGCAGAAGCTGGCCGAAGCCGTCTACGCCCAGGCGACCGCCGCACAGGAGGGTGCCCAGACGGACGGGAGCGGCGCCACCGGTTCCGAGGACGAGGTCGTCGAAGAGGGCGACTACGAGGTCATCGACGAAGAGGAGGAGGCCAAGAAGGCCTAGTCCAGGGCCTGGCCCTGGACATGGCTTGACGGGACACCATGGCTGACGACGTCGAGAACACCGAGCAGGCCGAGCCTGAAATCGACGCCGAGCTCGTCGAGCTCGAGGCGCTGCGCATCGAGAACGAGGAGCTGATCGACACCGTTCAGCGCGTCAAGGCGGAGTTCGACAACTACCGCAAGCGGGCCGCGCGCGACCAGGAGAGCCTGGTCGCGCGCGCCGGCGAGCGGATCGTGAAGGAGCTCCTGCCGATCCTCGATGACCTCGAACGGGCGCTCGAAGCTGCGGAGAGTCACGAGGAGGCGAAGCTGGAGGAGGGCGTCAAGCTCGTGCACCGCCAGCTCGAGCAGCTCCTCGAGCGGGAAGGGCTGGCCCCCGTTGCGACGGAAGGGAAGTTCGACCCGAACGTGCACGAGGCACTCCTCACCCAGCCGTCTGCAGCCGAGGAGGGCTCGGTGATCCAGGTCCTCCAGAAGGGCTACCGCCTGGGCGACCGCGTCCTGCGGCCCGCGCGGGTGGTGGTCGCCGGGCCGAAGGACGAGGATGGCGACACGACCTAAATCTCTGTACGACGCCCTCGGCGTCTCCAAGACCGCGTCGCAGGACGAGATCAAGAAGGCCTACCGCAAGCTCGTCCGCGAGTACCACCCGGACCGTAATCCGGGCGACAAAGAGGCCGAGGAGCGCTTCAAGGAGATCCAGGGCGCCTACGACGTTCTCTCCGATCCCGAGAAGCGGAAGCAGTACGACGCCTTCGGCTCAGCCGACGGACGCGTCGGAGGCTTTCCGGGCGGCGGCGGGAACCTGAACTTCGATTTCGGCGACATCTCCGACCTCTTCGGAGGGCTCGGCGACATCTTCGGGCGCGGCCAGACGCGCCAGCGGGCCGGGCGGGGCGCCGACCTCCAGGCGCAGGTGAGCATCTCGTTCGAGGACTCGCTGCGTGGGGTCGAGACGCAGATCCCGGTCGAGACCGAGGCAGCCTGCCGGGAGTGCGGCGGCTCCGGCGCCCAGCCGGGCTCGGCGCCGCAGATCTGCCCGGAGTGCAAGGGGCGCGGCGTCACGATCGAGAGCCAGGGCCTCTTCGGGCTCTCGCACCAGTGCCCGCGCTGCCACGGAAGCGGGACGATCATCGAGAAGCCGTGTCCGCGCTGCCAGGGCAGCGGCCGCGAGCGGCGGACGAAGCGCTACAAGGTCAAGATCCCGGCCGGAGTCAAGGACGGCACGCAGATCCGCCTCAAGGGCAAGGGCGAGCCCGGCTACGGCGGCGGTCCGCCGGGCGAGCTGATCGTGGTTACGCGGGTGGCCGATTCGCCGCTGTACCAGCGCCGCGGCTCTGATCTCGTGGTCGACGTGCCGGTCACGTTTGCCGATGCAGCGCTCGGCGCGAGTGTTGATGTGCCGACCCCTGAGGGCCCGGTGTCGCTGAAGGTGCCGGCGGGCTCGGAGAGCGGCAAGCTCCTGCGGATCAAGGGCCGCGGCGCGCCGAAGCTCCGAGGAGGGGGCCGCGGCGACGTCCTCGCCCGCCTGAAGATCGCCGTCCCGAAGAAGCCGAACAAGAAGGAACGCGAGCTCCTCGAGCAGCTCCAGAAAGTGCAGAAGGTGCGCTGATGGACGACCGGCCGCGGTACATGATCAGCGTCGCCGCCGACCTCGTCGGTATGCACCCGCAGACCCTGCGCATCTACGAGGCGAAGGGCCTCGTCACGCCGCAGCGGACGGCCGGGAACACGCGCCTCTACTCCGAGGCCGACCTCGGGCGGCTGCGCCTCATCCAGCAGCTGACGACCGAGCTGGGGCTGAACCTCGCCGGCGTCGAGCACGTGATCCGCCTCGAGGAGCAGCTCCGCCGCATGCAGCGGCACATGGAGCGGCTCGAGCGCGAGATGCGCGAGCAGATCGCCGAGGTGCACCGCCAGTACCGGCGTGACCTCGTCCCCTACGACCCGGAGAACGCGCGGCTGATGAGGACCCGATGGACTTCAGCAAGCTGACGATCAGGAGCCAGGAGGCGATCGCCGCAGCGCAGGAAGATGCGCGCCGCCGGGGGAGTCCCGAGATCTATCCCGAGCATCTCGTCCTGGCGCTCCTCGGTCAGGACCTGCCCCGAGAGCTCGTTCCTGATGCCGAGGATCTGCGCGCGAAGGCCGAGGCCACGCTGCGCGAGAGGCCGTCGCTCCAGGGCGCGGCACAGCAGCCGACCGCTTCGACCGCCTTCTCACGCGTGCTTGACCGCGCCGAGGAGGAGATGCGGAAGCTCGAGGACGAGTTCATCTCGACCGAGCATCTGCTGCTCGCACTCGACTTGGTGCCGCGCGACGAGCTGCTCGCGCGCCTCAAGGAAGTGCGCGGAGGCCAGCGCGTCACCTCCGAGAATCCGGAAGGCACCTACCAGGCGCTGGAGAAATTCGGCCGCGACCTGACCGAGCTCGCCGAGCAGGGCAAGCTCGATCCGGTCATCGGCCGCGACGAGGAGATCCGGCGCGTGATCCAGGTGCTCTCCCGCCGGACGAAGAACAACCCCGTCCTGATCGGCGACCCCGGAGTGGGCAAGACGGCGATCGTCGAGGGGCTCGCCCAGCGCATCGTCGCCGGCGACGTGCCCGAGGGCCTCAAGGGCAAGCGCGTCTGGGCACTCGACATCGGGGCGCTGCTCGCCGGCTCGAAGTACCGCGGCGAGTTCGAGGAGCGCATCAAGGCCGTGCTCCAGGAGATCAAGAATGCGGCAGGCGAGATCGTGCTCTTCATCGACGAGCTGCACACGATCGTCGGCGCGGGTGCGGCCGAGGGCGCGGTCGACGCCGCGAACTTGCTGAAGCCGATGCTCTCGCGCGGCGAGCTGCGCGCGATCGGCGCGACGACCCTCGACGAGTACCGGAAGCACATCGAGAAGGACGCGGCGCTCGAGCGGCGCTTCCAGCCCGTCTTCGTCGGCGAGCCCTCGGTCTCGGACACGACTGCGATCCTGCGCGGTCTCAAGGAGCGCTACGAGGCACACCACGGCGTGCGCATCCGCGACGCGGCGCTCGTCGCCGCTGCGCTGCTCTCCGACCGCTACATCTCCGACCGGCAGCTACCCGACAAGGCGATCGACCTTGTCGACGAAGCGGCCTCGCGCCTGCGGATGGAGATCGACTCCGCTCCGCTCGAGCTCGACGAGGCCGAGCGCCGTGTGCGCCAGCTCGAGATCGAGCTCGCGGCGATGGGCAAGGAGTCCAAGGAGCGGCGCGAGCCGGTCGAACGCGAGCTGGCCGAGGCCAAGGAGCTTCGTGACGGGCTCGCCGCCCGCTGGGCGCGCGAGAAGGAAGCACTGGACCGCGTGAGCGAGATCAAGCGGCGAATCGACGAGCTGCGCATGGAGGCCGAGCGCGCCGAGCGTCACGGAGACCTCCAGCGCGTGGCCGAGATCCGCTACGGCGAGCTGCCGGAGCTCGAGCGCGAGCTCGAGGAGCGCGTCGAGCCCGAGTTCGAGCCGATGGTGAAGGAGGAGGTCGACGAGGACGACGTCGCCGCGGTCGTCGCCCGCTGGACCGGCATTCCCGTCTCGCGGCTGCTCGAGGGCGAGACCGAGAAGCTGATCCACATGGAGGAGCGCTTGCACCAGCGCGTCGTCGGCCAGGACCAGGCCGTGGAAGCCGTGGCGAATGCGCTGCGGCGCGCGCGCTCGGGCCTGCAGGACCCGAACCGCCCGATCGGCTCGTTCGTCTTTCTCGGCCCGACCGGAGTCGGCAAGACCGAGCTCGCCCGCGCGCTCGCGGAGTTCATGTTCGACGACGAGCGGGCGATGATCCGCCTCGACATGTCCGAGTACCAGGAGAAGCACACGGTGAGCCGCCTCGTCGGCGCGCCGCCGGGCTACGTGGGCTTCGAAGAGGGTGGGCAGCTCACAGAGGCCGTTCGGCGCCGCCCTTACTCGGTCGTGCTTCTCGACGAGATCGAGAAGGCGCATCCCGAAGTCTTCAACATCCTGTTGCAGGTGCTCGACGACGGGCGCCTCACCGACGGGCAGGGCCGCACCGTCGACTTCCGCAACACCGTCTTGATCATGACCTCGAACGTGCGCTCCGACGAGGCGATGCGCGAGACCTTCCGGCCCGAGTTCCTAAATAGGATCGACGAGATCGTCGTGTTCGAGCCGCTGACGCGGGAACAGATCGGCGAGATCGTCGAGCTGCAGCTCGAGCGGCTGCGGCCCCGGCTCGCCGAGCGGGGATTGTCGCTCGAATTGACGGACGCCGCGAAGGAGCATCTCGCCGAAGCCGGCTGGGACCCGACCTACGGCGCGAGGCCGCTCAAGCGGGCGATCCAGCGGCTGGTGGAGAACCCGCTGGCACTGCGGCTCCTCGAGGGCGAATTCGACGAGGGCGACACGGTCCGGGTCGACGCCAAGGACGGCGAACTCAGCTTCGAGAAAGCGAAAGCCGCCGAGCCGGCCGCGGCCTAACTGGACATCTTGCGCCTTCGCAGCCGCCTCTGGACGATGTCCAGATGTGGCGTCGTGAGGAGCCCGCGCTCGATCGCGAGACCGTCGATGGCATCATTCGGATGCTGATGGCAATCGATGCCAAGCTCAGCCGGTTGCTCCACGAGAAGGAGGACGACGATGCCTCGGAAGATGGGCCCTGAAGAGCGGCGCCGTTTCGAGGCGCAGAAGGCCGAATGGGCGCGCACGACCCGCGATTTCGAGGTGATGTACGAGCGCCTCAAGGCGCGCTGGCACGCGGAGGACGAGCGCCGGGCGCGCCGCCGTCGCTTTCTGCGCCTACCGCTCCGCCTGGTCGGTCGCTCCTAGCATCGGGTTTCAGCCTCCGAAAGCGACGTTCCGCTTTCGCGTGCAGCGCGCACGGCGCTGACAGTTTTCGCGAAGCTGTCGGCCGTGTCTTCGACGACGAGCGCACCGTGAATACGATCATCGCCCCCGCTGAAGTCGAGGTGCGCGCGCCCGCGTCCGAGGAGGACGTCGAGCACGAGCGGCCGTGGGTCGTCATCGTCTGGAACGACCCGATCAATCTCATGTCGTACGTCACGCTCGTCTTTCAGAAGCTGTTCGGGTACAGCCTCGAGAAGGCGACCGGGCTGATGCTCCAGGTTCACCAGGAAGGCAAGGCGGTCGTCTCGAGTGGAAACCGCGAGAAGTCCGAGCACGACGTCGCCCGCCTGCACTCCTACGGACTCTGGGCGACGATGCAGCGAGATTAGGTGTACCTCCCGCGGAAGATCGAGCGCGACTCGACAGGCGCCGTGCGCCTGAACTTCGACGAGGAGGAACTGCTTCTCCTGCGCGAGTTTCTGGCCGAGCTGCAGGGGCTGCTCGAGGACCCGGACGATCCGGCCCTACGACGGCTCTTTCCGCCCGCACACGATGATCTCGAGAGCGAGGAGCAATACCGCTCGCTCGTCCGCGGCCAGCTCGTCCGCGGCCGGGCGGAGGCGTTAGCGGCCGTGCGCGACACGCTCGGGCGCGAGACGCTCAGCCCCAAGGAGGCGGACGCGTGGCTGCGCGCGCTCAACGACTTGCGGCTTGTGCTGGGCACTCACCTCGACGTAACCGAGGACACCGACTTCGAGAAGCTCGACCCGCGTGAGGCTCGGGGGCGCGACTTGGCCGTATACGCGTACCTCTCCTGGCTTCAGGAAGAGCTCGTGGAGGCGCTCGGGGCGGGATGAGACCCCTAGGTGGACGTCCGAGCACACCAGCAGAACACGGGCCCCGGTACCGGCTCGTCCGGGCGGGGCTCGTCGTTACCGAGACCTGCGAACGTCGAGGTCGCCTCGCCTCAGGCACCCGCGATAGCTTCCCGTCGTGGACATCTCCGGCGAGGTCGCCGTCCCTCCCGCCGATCGGACAGTCGGCCAGCTCGTGGCCGAGGCGATCCGGCTCTACGG
>WNFU01000337.1_pt1 | contig 73903 bp, 60 predicted proteins | sample 5400121 | NCBI WGS metagenome assembly WNFU01 (sample SAMN13153360, study PRJNA577476) | soil metagenome | isolation source: 100 cm soil or saprolite under grassland replicate 1 | place: USA:California | collected 2016-06-15
GGAATGAAACGCTATCGAATTTTGTCAGATCGTCTCCGAATTCATGACGTCGAGTTATACAATGTTATTTTGGGCGTCTGCGCAGGCCTCTGGAATTTTTATCTAACTCATTGATTCTGAACATCGCAACAAGTCTAGTGTATATCTCGTCCCGCGCAAGCTCGGCTTTGACATAAGATGTTCCTTCCTCCTTGTGCAGGTAGTGGATGAATCGAGCGGTCAGCTCTGAGAGATGGAGCAGACCGTAATTCGGTTCGCTGGCGAGCAGGGTTTTGAAGGTCTCTTCATCGTTCCGCTGCGGCTGGATATGCAATTCGATCTTGAAATCATCCGAGGTCCAGTGATGGTTATTGCGCCCGGTTAAACAGTCGATCCAAAGCGTCTGCTGGGCGTAGTCGAAATTCTCATCATCGTCCATATAAAAACGTAGCCTCTCCAGAAAGGCCGGATCCTCAAGCCGCGGCTCGCCTCCCTCTTCGAGATAGTTCAAGGTTTCCGTATGGACGCAGCCCCCGCGGTAATCACTGATCGCCAACGGCTTGATTTCGTTCGAATCGCGAATCGACGGCCAGCTCAGGCGCATCGCTTCGACCAGGGCCGGTAACTGGCCGTAATAGGCCATCCGCTCTCGAACCTGATTCCAGATCTCAAACGCCCGGTGGGCGATCGGGGCCAGTTTGCGGATCAGAGCCGCCGCCAGGTCATAACGGCCGGAGACGAGCGCATTGGTGATGCGCCAAGCGAGAATAAAATAGGCGTTCTCCTGATAGCCCTGTGGATCCCGTTCCCGCAAAATTTCAGTCAGCGAGTCGAACCGGTCGCGCTCGTCATGTTCAATAGTTTGATAGAAGAGTTCGTTGAGCATGCGGAAAGCCATCTCGTCATCTATCCCTGAAACCAGCGCAGGTGTTAGGGGCGACGGAAGGTCATTCAGGGTTTGAGTGAAAAGCGCAATCTGCTCTTCATAATCGGCCGCCTCGAACTTCTCCCATCGCTTCTCCCATGCTTCGAAATACGGATCTGGTTCGGAGACCGGGATGAAGGTCGCATCCGGCGGCACGTGAGAGCAGTCCCCATCACCAGAACGATGGGAACAGTCACGGTCAGGTGAAATAAGCCGCAGAGGGATTGGCGCCCTTGGGTTGGCGGCGTCTTGACGAACCGCTTCTTCATCTTTGGAAAGACAACATTTCTTATATTTTTTACCGCTGCCGCAATGGCATAGATCGTTGCGACCGATATTCATTGGCGATATTGGATTCCTTGTCTATATCGTTTAAGGATAGCAGTCTCCTCTAAAGAGAGACGAAATCTGACGGGGCAGGAAGGCGTGATGGTAACAGTAGAGAGAATTAGTGGGAAGGAGCGCTAGCGGCCGCCAGCCTTCTACGTTTTTCCAGCCGGTTCCCTTTGTGAGCCATAGATCGTTGCTGTCGGTAGACGACGAGCCTTGCCAGGCAAAGCGCCGGCACGCTCGATCTTCAAACTCGCATCACAAGGGGGAATACCATATGTTTTCAAGAATCGAGAGCAATCGTCGTTCGAACCACAGCATTTTCCTTACGCAAAATTATGGATCGCCTATCAACGACACAGCGGCGCACATCTCAGGTCTCGGCCTGGCGCGGATCGACTTCGAGCGATGCGCGGTCGCCGGAGAGGTGATTTATTCGGTCGAGGGGGATTTGACTCCAACCAGCCAACAGGACGAAGAAGCGCGGATCGCTACGCTCGCCCATGCGATCAAGAAACTCGGCAATCCGGAAGACGCCGCCGAATTCATGCGCTGCCTCAATGCAATTTGTGAGGGGGGCGATGCGCGTTACCGGCAGGTCGCTGCATCTTATTACTATGGCGAAATCGCGGAGCGCGGCCTTGGAGTCGTACTCAAGGAAATGGCGCTCATCGCCATGCATCTCGCCAGCCTCAATCCGGTCACTGAAGAGGTCGAGAGCGACTCCGAAATAGGATACGCGCTGCGTGGAGATTCAAGGCCGCGATCGCTCTTCGATCTGGAGGTTGCCGAGGTCAATCGGATGATCCGAGGTCGCCGAAAGAGCGCGGGCTTTGTCCATGATGAATGGACAGAGTGGTTGAACGACCTCGAAGCAAGCGGCGCGGCACTCGATGAACTCGATGACGCGTTCGCGCATGTGGAAGCTTTGGATCAATACGACGAGGGCGGCGCGATCATCCGTATGTCCGCGCATGAGCGCACGTTTGCTTGTGGCCGAGTGGATCATGAGCTTACGGCCGATGATCTGCCGGAACCGGCGCGCTTTCTCGCCGGCGACTTGCTGCGCGATTATGCGTCCGGGGTTGAAATTGCGGAGATCTGGGATGCGGTTAACACGCAACTCGATGTTCTCTTTCCAGTGACAGGGAGAACCGCGGATGGCGGCAGATTCTTCTCTCGGGTCAATCTCGAACTCCAACGCCTTACCCGCGACGTTCTTGAAGAGATTCTCGAAGACTGCTCCGGCAATTTCCACCTGACGGCGATGCGCAACAACCGTTCCTATCGCCGGATTTACTCACGGATTCGCCGCGGGGCCGATACGAAGGTGATCGGCGAGCTGATGAAGCAGGCGTACGAAGCGCGCCAGGACGGCGAGATGTCGATCAAACATTTCATCACTCTCAATACGGCCGCGGATAATCAGCGCGAGCGATTGTTATCGGCGCCGCTCTCGGCGGCTGCTTATCGGCTCATCGAGGAAATCGTCAGGGCGTCGGAGAAGAAATTGGCGTATCTGGGCTGGGCGATGTATGGCGACAACAATTCCTCACATCTCATCCATACACTTAGCTCGTGTGAACAAACGCGCGTCTGGGAAGTAATGACGACTCGCAAAGCGGCGATTCTGCTCCCACGACTCTATGCGAAATTGCTGACAATCTGCGGGCGGGCGCTGCCAGTCGCATGGTTTATTCTTCCTGCGGTGTTCAAAGAATTCCTCGAATTGCCGCGCCTGCGCAAAGCGTTAAGCGTCGTTCGGAACAAACGACAGTCCTCTATTCGAACGCCTTCCTCGGCGCCAAAGCCTGGCTTTCCTATGCGCGGCGCCTCAGCCCAGAAAAGAGGCGTCGCCGCTTTAAGATAATTCGTGCCGAGGAAGATCATACATTTGGTCTCCCTCGGCCTTTGTATTTTTCCTGCCAGTGAAGAAAACTGCATCACCGGCTGAATTCAAATTATTTGACTCAGGGCAATTAATGTCGTATTTTTGCATATCATGCAGGTCGTATTTTTGCCGGCTAAATAATTGGTTTCATTATGAATAAATACGAAACTCTCAGCTATAAGATTTCTACAAGGATTGCCAGGAAGAAGGACATCGTTTTCCTGCGGGAGGATTTTGCGGACCTGGGAGGATACGATCAGGTTGGGCGAATTCTTAGAAATCTCGTCCGCGCCGGGAAGATCATCAAGATTGGATATGGTCTTTATGCCAAAGCCAAAAAGTCCTCTATTACCGGCGAGGTCATTCCTGTCGCTCCATTGCCAACATTGGCCAGGGCCGCGCTGGAACGTCTTGGCGTTGAAGTCGCGCCTTCCGCCTTGGAAAGAGACTACAATGCAGGCAAAACAACGCAGGTTCCTACGGGCCGCATGATCGCTATCAAGGGACGCGTGAATCGCAAAATCGGATATGGCGGAGCCTATGTCAGTTATGAGCCTGCGACCGAAGAGGGAACTCTTTGAGGAAATCGCACAGATTATGGGCATTGCGCAATCCTTTGTCGAAAAGGATTGGTATGTCGTCCAGATTATCGGGATCATCGCGGGCATTCAGCATGATGATTTCGGGGTAATCTTTTCCGGCGGCACAGCGCTTTCAAAAGCCCATAAACTGCTTCGGCGATTTTCTGAAGACGTCGACTTCCGGGTGCTGGAGCTGAAAGGCCGCAGTACACGCAACTCCCGCTCCGCTTTCAGGCGAAAGGTCATCGATGCTCTACGCCTGGGCGGCTTCACCATCGAGGATCATCAGGTGAATGCGCGGGACGAAAATCGTTTCTTCTCGATAGACCTCGTTTATGAAAGCTATTTCCCGCTGGCAGAGTCGTTACGCCCGCATATACTGATTGAACTGACGGTCAAAAATATTCAGCTTCCGCCTCACTATTTACCGGTCTCTTCTTTCGTGAATGATGTGGCCAAACATTCTCCGGAAATCGCTAACATCGGCTGTATCGATCCTGCGGAGAGCGCAGCAGACAAACTCAGCGCCATTGCCTGGCGCATTCCCGATCGGGTACGCGGTGGGCAAGATGACGATCCATACCTGGTTCGCCATATTCACGATCTGGCTATTCTTAAAGATGCAGCGCTTCAGCATGGCGATTTCCCCGGGCTGGTAGCTACCTCGATGCAACATGATGGCGCCCGTCCCAGGAATGATGTATCGATTTCAGTCCTGACGGCATCCGACAAATTCCAGCGTATGCTGGCCGTGCTGCAGAGCGACAATGAATACGCGCAGGAATATGAGCGATTTGTCAGTGGCGTATCTTACGCCGCGCCGGAACAGACGCCTGGCTTTACGGAAGCGGTAGACTCCCTGCGGAACCTGGTGAAGGCTCTACATCTGGAAACCAAAATCTAAATGGCCTCAATCGATTCGAAGAGCGATCATTGGATCTACCTTCGCCGCCCGGTTCGCCGGAATCCAGCAGGCCAGCAGCGCCACAATGATCAGCGCCGCCGCGATTGCAATGAACGTCAGCGGATCAGTTGCGCTCACGCCGAACAACAAGGTCTTCAACAATCGCGTCAACGCCAACGCTCCGCCCAATCCAAGCAAGGCGCCGATAAACGCCAGCTTCATCCCCTCTCCGATAAACAGACGCAGCACGTCGCCCCTTTGCGCGCCCATTGCCATCCGCACGCCGATCTCGCGCGTGCGCTGCGTGACCGTATAACTAATCACACCGTAGAGTCCCACGCCTGCCAGCGCCAGCCCGACCAGCGCGAACACGCCGAGCAGCAGCAGATTGAAACGCCTCGGCGCAACCGATTTGGCCATCAGTCGCTCCATCGTCTCGATGTTGGAGACGGGCTGATCTTTGTCCACAGCCCAGACCTGCCCACGCACGGCGGCAACCATTTGCATAGGGTCACTGCTGGCGCGCACGGCCAGTGACATGAACGGCGTGGGAGATTGCGCCATCGGCCCATAAATTTCGGGTTTGGCTTCTTCGTCCAGCGCGGAATGTTTGACATCTCCCACGACGCCCACGATCACGCGAGTGGCGTCGAGGGTGATGCGTTTCCCGAGCGGGTCTTCATTGGCGAAATAATTGCGCGCCAGTGATTCATTAATGACCACTACAGGCGTCGCATTGGCGGCATCGCTTTCCGCGAGCAGACGGCCATTGACCAGAGGGACGCGAAACGTTTTGAAAAAGCCCGGGCTGATTATGCGCACCCCGGCGTTGAATGTCTGGTCCGTCGGCGACGGTCTGCCTTCGATGCTAAAGCCTGAACTTGCGTGCGCGCCGCTCAGCGGCAAGGGATTGACCGTGGCGGCCGCCTCGACACCTGGCAAGGTCCGCACGCGCTCCAGCGTTTGTTGAAAGAAGTCGGCGGCCTGAGAACCAACATATTTTGCGGGCGGCAGCATGATAGTCATCGTCAAAACCCGCCGTGGATCGAGTCCCGGGTCAACCTCGGTCAGAGAAACGAAACTCCTGATCAGCAACCCCGCGCCCATCAGCAACACAAAAGCCAGCGCCAGTTCGCTCACGATCAAGGAGCCGCGCAAACGTCGCCGCAGTAATCCGGTGGCCTCCCGCCCCCCTTCTTTGAGCGTTTCGCTGAGATTTGTCTTTGAAGCCTGCAGCGCCGGAAGCAGTCCGAAAACTATCCCGGTCAGCAGCGAGCCGAGTAAGGTGAAGCCCGCAACACGCGTGTCGAGCCTGATGTCGTACGCCCGCGGCAGATTATCAGGAGCGATCGCCAGCAGCAGATCAACACCCCGCCACGCCAATAACAGACCCGCCGCGCCGCCTGATAAAGCCAGCAGCAGGCTTTCGGTCAGCAACTGCCGCACGATGCGCCAGCGGCTGGCGCCGAGAGATGCGCGAATCGCCATCTCTTTTTGCCGTCCGGCGGCGCGCGCCAGCAACAGGTTGGCGACATTGGCGCAAGCGATCAACAGCACGAATCCGACGGCGCCCAACAATACCAGCAATGCAGTCCGCGCCTTGCCGACCGCCTGTTGTTGCAGCAGCGCGAGTCGCACGCCTTTGTCTGTGTTGGTCCGCGGATATTGCTCGGTCAGACGGCGGGCGATGGCGTTCATCTCGGCGCTCGCCTGTTGGATGCTGACGCCGTGTTTGAGCCGCGCTATTACACCCATACGGTTCAATCTGCGATTGCTCATCCGCTCCGGAGTGAGAGCGATGGGCAGATAAAGATCGACCTTCGGTGCGACGCCGAAGTAGGCTGGGACCTCGCCTCTGCGCGGGAATTGAAAATCGGGCGCCGTCACGCCGATGACAGTGTAGGCTTCATTGTCCAACATGATCTTCTGCCCAATGAGGTTCGGGTCGGCGCCGTAACGCTGCTGCCACAACCCGTGGCTGATGACAACTACACGATGCGCGTCTGCCTGGTCTTCTTCGGGCAGAAACGCTCGCCCCGCAGCGAACCTGGCGCCCAGGAGCGGGAAGAGATTGGCCGAAGCGCGCAGGGCGACGAGCGACTCAGGCTCGCCGCCGCCCGTCAGGCTTATCCTTCGCGCCTCCAGCGCCGCCATCTGCTCGAAGACTTGATTCTGGTCGCGCCAGTCGATGAAATCCGCCGCCGACACTGGAAAATCCGGCAGGCCTATCCGCGCCTGCAAGATCGGACGGTCAGCCCACACCATCACCAACCGCTCCGGTTCGTGGTAGGGCAGCGCGCGAAGCAACACACCATAGACGACGCTGAAGATCGCCGTGTTCGCGCCAATGCCGAGCGCGAGCGTCAGCACGGCGACGAAGGCGAAGCCGGGGCTCTTCATCAACATTCGCGCGCCGTAGCGCAGGTCCTGAATCAGCGTTTCAATCGAATTCAAGCTCCACATCTCGCGACTCACCTCCTTCAACCAAGTTTGATTGCCGAATTGCCTCCGGGCGGCGTAGCGCGCCTCTTCCGCCGCCATCCCGGACGCCAGATTCTGTTCGATCTGCATTTCGAGATGGAAGCGCATCTCCTCTTCCATCTCGCGCTCGTATCTTCCCCGGCGCATCAGCGAGAGCAGTCGGCGCCAGATTTGCAAAAGACTGTTCATCATTCGCGAAATCACTCGACTCTCAGCGCCACCAGTGGATCTACCTTCGTAGCGCGCCGCGCCGGGAAATAACACGCCGCCAATCCGGCCAGCGCCACCACGGCCACCGCCGCGCCCAGCGTCAACGGATCACGCGGCGACACATACCAAAAAGCCTGGTTGGCGATCACCCGCGTCACGGCGAAGCTCGCCAGCAATCCCACACCCATGCCTAGCCCAACCAACCCCAAGCCACGCCGCAAGACCATCCACACAATGTCCGCGCGGCCTGCGCCCAGCGCCATGCGGATGCCGATCTCGTGTGTCTGCCGCGCGACCGTGTAGGCGATCACGCTGAACACCCCAATCGCCACCAGCGCCAGGCCAACACTTGCAAATACGCTCATCAGGACCAGACTGAAACGCGGCTCGGCGTAGGAGACCCGCTTCAGGTGATCTTCCAGGCTGCGGGAGGCCCTCTCAGATAACGCAACATTGCGATCCACAGCCCAAATTTCTCGCCGCACGTCGTCGACCAGCGAAAGCGGCGGCGCCGAAGTCCTAACCATAATGCCCCGGCCAAACGCGCCAGTGATCGTATAGGGCACGAATATTTCCGGCATCGGCGGGTCCTTAATGCCCTGATTCTTCGCGTCCGAGATCACGCCGATGCCTTCGAAGACCGGGTCCTTAACCGGAGATTCGGGCATGCTCTCCAGCATATTGATTTTGACCATTCGCCCAATCGGGTTTTCATTGCCGAGGAACTTGTTCACGAACATCTGGTTCACGACGGCGACTTTGCGCGCGCCGTGCACTTCTGTTTCCGAGAGCGTGCGGCCGAGTAATGTCCGCAGTTGCAGCGTCGCGAAATAGCCTTCGCTGCAAAGTTGAAAGGCCGCCCGCCATTTCTCTGTGTGCGTCTTCCCGACGACGTCTATGTCGCTGTTGATGCCGTCGTACGGCGGAATCGTTGTTGTAGTCTCGGTCGCCGCCACCACGCCCGGCAGCGCATGCAGTCGTGGCAGCAGTTGCTCGAAGAACCGCTGTTTCTCGGCGGCTGTCGTGTATTGGCCGCGGGGGAAAGGCGCAAACACGTATAGGACGTTCTCCGGATTGAAGCCCAGGTCCACTTGCTGCAACTTGACGAAACTGCGCATCAGCAACCCCGCGCCCGACAGCAAAACCAGCGACAGCGCCACCTCAACCACCACCAGCGCGTTCCGCAACCGTCCTCGCCTGATGCCGCCGCCGGCGCCTTTGCCGCCATCTTTCATCGGCTCGACCAGGTCCTTTCTGACCGTTTGCAGCGCGGGCGCCAGGCCGAAAACCACGGCGGAGCAGACCGCCGTCCCCAAACTGAAGAGCAGCGCGGGAAGGTTCAACTGGAACCGGACTTCACTCGGAATGCGGATATCGGACATCAACGGCGCCAGGCCCTTGATGCCGGCGTAGGAGAAGAGACAGCCCACGACCGCCCCGCCGAGGGCGAGCAGCAAACTCTCAGTCAGCAATTGGCCGACCAAACGCATCCGGCTCCCTCCCAGCGCAGAGCGAATCGCCATCTCTTTCTCACGCGCCGTCGCGCGCGCCAGCAACATGTTCGCCACGTTGCCGCACGCGATCAGCAGCAACAGGCCGACAGCGGCGGCGATCGTATAGAGCGTCTTGCGAAACTGCCCGATCAGATCATCAAGCCAACCTACGATCAGGACGTTGAAGTTCTGGGGATAGTCGTCGGGATAAACCTGCGCCCGTCGCCGCGCGATCACCTCTATCTCGGCCTGCGCTTGCTGGATTGTGACGCCGGGCTTCAACTTCGCCATAAAGAACCAGTAATCGCGGTTAGCATGCGGATCGCCGCGCCGCATCGCCCGAACGATCCAGAGGTCTGCGCCATAGAAGTTAAAGCGAGGCGGCATAATCCCGACCAGCGTCGTCGGCGTCCCGTTGAGCGTGAAAGTCTTGCCCAGAATGCTCGGGTCCAGGTTGAAGCGATTGGCCCACAATTTGTGGGCCATCACGAAGACCGGCGGCGCGCCCGGCCTGGCGTCGTCCGGCGTGATGCCGCGACCGAGTTGCGCCTGCACGCCCAGGAAGCTGAACGCGTTGGGCGTTACATAGCTGGCAAAGAATACCTCCACCCCGTCGCCGCTGTCGTAGAGCACGTTGCCGCCCGTGCCGCCGGCGACGTCTTCGAACACGTGGCTCTGTTCCTGATAATCGAGGAACTCCTGCGTCCCCCAGGGACCGCGTCTGCTCGAACTGCTCGGATCGTGAATCCGGACGGCGACTATGCGATGCGCATCCTTGTAGAGCCACGGGTCCAGCAAAATGTTCTGGACCGCGCTGAAGATGGTGGTGGTCGCGCCTATGCCCAACGCCAGCGTCAGCACGGCAAGCGACGTGAAGCCGGGATTCTTCATCAACGTTCGCGCGCCGTAGCGCAGGTCCTGAATCAGCGTCTCGATAAATCTCAAACTCCACATCTCGCGGCTCACCTCCTTAAGCCAGGTTTGATTGCCGAATTGTCGCCGGGCGGCGTAGCGCGCCTCTTCCGCCGCCATCCCTGACGACAAGTTCTGTTCGATCTGCATTTCGAGATGGAAGCGCATCTCATCTTCCATCTCACGCTCGTATCTTCTCCGGCGCAGCAGCGAAAGCAGCCGGCGCCAGAGTTGCGGAAGAAATTGGAAAAGATGTTGCAAAAGTCTGTTCATCACGCGTGGCCTCACTTCTGGCTAAGCGGTTTGCAGCACCTTGGCGATGGCCTCAGTCAGCCGGGTATAGGAGGAGACCTCGCCCTCCAACTGTTTGCGTCCCGTCCTCGTCAGTTTGTAGTACTTCGCCCGCCGGTTGTTCTCTGACACTCCCCATTCCGCCTTAATCCACCCTTTCAGTTCCATCCTGTAGAGCGCCGGGTAGAGCGAGCCCTCGCCGATCTGAATCACCTCGTCGGTGAGCTGGCGGATGCGCAAGGCGATGGCGAACCCGTGCATCGGGTCATGGCTGAGCGTCTTAAGGACCAGCATATCGAGAGTGCCCTGGAGTATGTCGACCTTGGTCATGTCACGATGTCCTCCGAATGAAAGTCTGACGGATAAGGATTCGCGCGGAGTTTGGCCCCACTCACCTAGAATGTCAAGGGGAGAGAAGGTCGGCTTGCATTTTCAATGCTAATAATGGCGCTTTGTAAGAAGCATTGTGATTATAATCAGCGCAATGACTTCCTTAGAATGCCTAAGGCTAGCTCGCCAGCGAGATCAATGGACAGCAATAATCAACTTCATTCGACGCCTCAGTATCGCTTCCGCCGATGCCTTCAGTTTCCCCCATCTATCCATCCGCCCAATCCATAGATCGAAGCTGCGAGTAGGGACTGTGAGCGAGTGGGGCGTGCGCCTTACTTCAAGCTCAACGATTTCAATCTCATTCCTGAAGGGAGAAAAAAATATGTCGTTCAATAAGATCACTATCGTCGGTTACCTGGGGCGTGACCCTGAATTGCGCTACACGCCGCAGGGGACGGCCGTTTGCAACTTTTCCGTCGCGACGACCGAGAAACGCAAGAACGCCAGGGGTGAACAGGAGGAGCACACGATCTGGTTTCGGGTTACGGCTTGGGGACGCCAGGCCGAACTGGCCGCTGAATACCTGGCGAAGGGCAGGCAGATTTACGTCGAGGGGCGGCTGCGTCTCGAACAGTATACCGATCGTGACGGCAACCCGCGCACCAGCGCCGAAGTCAACGCCAGCGACATACAGTTCCTGGGGCAGCGCGCTGATACACCGGAGCGGGACGCGGCGAGGACCGAGGACAACGGCCGGGCCGATGAGGAGATGGAGGAAGAAGAGGAATCGAAGTCCACTTCATCCAGGTCCGACAAAAAGCAGGGGGCGAAGCGCGCTTCGAGGAAAGAGGCTGTCAAGCTGGAGGACGACGAAATTCCATTCTGAGAAAGGTAGATATTCGAGTATTCACCTTTCCACTCGATTCCATAGCGAGGGGAGATCGAACGCACGGTCTCCTCTCGCATAACCTCACCCCCGCCCGCATAGACTGGCCGCTGAAACCCACACGTCTCAACCCCTCGACATCGCCGCCATCACTCAAACACGCCGCACGCCGCCACATTTATGAGTTCGCTCGCTGCTTCGGTCTTCTCTGAAATCTCGCGCGCCTTTTGAGGCGGCCGGAGTCTCTCCGACTTTTTACGTTCGGACGGCGAAGGTCGTCGCTGCTGGTAGTACTGCGAAAGGAGAAAAACATGATTCACATTGAAAACAAGAAGACATATCATGGCGATGGAATTTATGTTGGACGCAAGATGCCGGGCATTCCGGGCAGCGTATTGGGAAATCCATTCCGAATCGGGCGCGATGGGACACGCGTTCAGGTAATTGCGAAGTACCGACGCTGGTTATGGGAACAGATCAAACTCAAAAACGAAGCATACGATGAACTGAGACGAATTGCGGACCTGGCCCGGCGAGGCGATGTCACCTTGGTGTGCTGGTGCGCGCCGGAATTGCCCTGCCATGCGACCGTGATTGAGCGATCCGTCGAGTATTTGAATTCGGCCAGCGCAGCGGAGAGGGAAATTTTATGATCAAGGTGTTTATCGGAGGGTCCCAAAGCATAACGAAATTGCCCGCAACTGTCGCGGCCAGGATCGACAAGATCGTTGAGGGAGATTTCACCGTGCTCATCGGCGACGCGAGCGGAGTTGATGCGTGCGTCCAGAAATATCTGGCTGAAAAAGCCTGTGCCAACGCGCTCGTATTCTGTACGGGTGATTGTCGAAATAACGCCGGCGGCTGGAAGACGGTTGTCGTCCCGGCGAACGCCGGAGAGAAAGGCTTTGATTTTTACGCGCTGAAAGATCGGAAGATGGCTAGAGAGGCGGATTACGGTTTTATGGTATGGGACGGGAAGAGCAGGGGGACCTTAAACAACGTCCTGAATTTGCTGAGCGAAAACAAGAGCACATTGGTCTTCTTCTCGCCTGAAGAGTCCTTTCATACGATCCGTAATGCCGAGGATCTGTCCGCTCTATTAGCCAAATGTGGCGAACGGGCTTTGGCGATCTTCGAGGAGAAACTATCTCTCTCAAAGCGCCTGGGCCGTTCTTGCTGAGCGCGGCCCGGCTCGGAAGAGTTAAGGAGCCAGTGACCGGCGGAAAGTTGGTTTGTAAACGACGGGAAGCTCGTAAACTTTTGGGACGACAGGATAGAGATGGTTTACAAAATCGTAGCCGCGTCAACATCATTGATTTTACAGGCTTTAGTTATACTCGCGATGTTTACGAGCGCCGATTGCTGGCAGACGCATTGTTTACCAAAAGCGCTGCGTGGGCGCTTTATTCTATTGATGGACAGAAGGATTACGGCGTTAACGATGTGAGGTCTTCAGTGGAAAATTCGTCAACAAAGCGAGCCTTGAATTTCTGCATCTTGCTCCAATGCCTGCAAGTTTACGACGTTTACGATGTTTACGGAAATCGGTCGCCGGCAGAGGCGAAACTGTGGGATTGTGAACATCATGTTTACGGGAACAGGCATTGGCAAAGGCGTTTGTTAACAAGAACGGCGCCTGGTTAACGATTTTGTTTACGGGAACTCGCTCGCTGGGGGTATATGTTGTTGGTCATCAATGCGTTTACGAATGCGTTTACGCCGTTAACGGAATTATTCTAAATCGATCCCTAATTTCCGAGTGGCGATCAGGGCTTTATCTCGCCTGGCCGGATCGAGCGAGAGGCTGTGAAGGCGGAGTGAGATTTTTTCCCTGATAATGCTTTTGGCGTCCTCGTAACGGCTCTCCTTCAGGATTTCAAACTGCTCACTCGTTACGCTCAGCAGGGTGATCACCTGTAGGTTTGGGTCGCGCCAGCGAAACTTGATCGTCGCTCCGGTGCCTTTATCCCGCACATCCCACCAGCCATTTGTCGCTTCCGGCAAGATGCTTTTCAGCCACTGGGAAGCGCGCAAAGGTTGGGCGCCGGCGGCTTCGCAATCTTTGTTATCTTTCTCACCCCGGCGCTCGCTATGTGGCGCGCGAAGGGAAGCTAATTTGCTCACCTCGTTTGAATCTGCCGCCTGCTCACCTCCATTCTGCTCACTCCCGCCGGCGACTTGGGAGTCCTGCTCACCCCGAGATCTCTTCGGCTGCTCACCCCATTCGGATTGATCGGTTTGCGCCGGTGAACACGCCTGGGACTGTAGGTCCGTCTCAGGCTCAGGCTTTTGGTTCACCGGCGCCAGAGTTTTCCCGAAATATCCGTCACCTTGTTTGGCTGGGTGTCATCATCATTCCCATCCGGTAAGCGCAGGCGCTGTGGAATATCGAGAATATGCCCGACATCTTTGGCGCAGAAATCAGGCTTGTCGCGGAGCAGATTGACGGCTAGACTCACACCATCCAGGAACCCTCTTATCCGTGCTGCGGTGAGCACGAGCGGATTGTCGTTGATCGCCGCCCTGCGGGTCGTCAGAATGTCTTCCTGCACGGCCTCCGCCTTCAGCTTGCGAATGCGATCCTCAACTACTGCATCTGCATTTCGCACGGCCGAAACTCCGATTAAGGCCAGCGAAAAATGGATGGCGATCGAGAATTGATTCCAAAGTCTCAAAGGACCGGGTAGTGTCGAACCGCTCACCCAGGCGCAGAGGATTCCCGCGTTGAGAATCATGGTGATTTGTATAACTCGGCAGCATAAACTGGCGAAAAATCGCTGCTTCCTCGATTTGTATATCGTCGTCAATCCATGCCGTAATGCGAAATAGAACTTCTCCACAAAGCCCATGATCAAAATCGCCAACACACTCGCGCCCACCCATCCCAGGCGTTCCCTGTGAGCGAAAGCGTTGACGAAGCCGGTCGCGCAGGCGCTGATGGTGATCACGCAAACCTGGATCAGCCGTAGGCTGCTCTGGTTCCTCTCGTAGTCATCGCTGCCCGCGATCCGATCGTAGATGTTTTTCAGACGTGAGCGAATCTCCCCGTCCTCGCCGGTCGAGTTAAGGTTGAGTCTTAGCATCGTGTGTTCTCCCGCCGCCGCTGCGGCTTTTTTCTCTGTGTCAATCGCGCAAGAGGGCGAGCTACGGCTGAGGCGGCATCTTTTTGATGGCCTCTTCAAGAACGTTGGCTATCTTGTTCTTCTCGTCGATCCAGGCTTTCTTCTCCGCCTCGTATCTCTGTTTGATTTGCTCATTGGTGGATCCGCTCTGTTTGAGCACGGTATATGCCACGTAGTTCCAGGTCAGACGCCTCGCGCCGATGGAGGCGGCGAGCGTTTCGAGAAGGATCGCGTAGAACTCGCGCAGGTTTTGGATCAGTCCCTGTTTCAGCCTGGCGTTCCGCTCATCAAGTTGTTCATACTTCTCCAGGAGTCGCTCATACCGCTCGTTCGCCAGCCGGTTCTGTTCGATCAGTTGTTCGAGTGCCCGCATGATTTCAGTCCCGACGATCGGCGGGTTGCGGCGGGCGCGAAAAGCTTCGTCGACGAGGTCGCGCAGCGCCTCACCGGGCTTCTGGCCGCTCTCCTTGCAAAGTTCGGCCAGCTCATCGCAATTATCCTCATAGGGACGCATTCCATAAGTTTGGGTTGAAATCTGACGATGGTGAGAGTTGTTGTTCTTATCCATATCTATTCCTCGTTTGCCTCTTTCCGTTTGTAAATTACCGCGCTCGACCAGGGGCGGGCGCGACTTCGCGCGCCGCAGGCGGTTCGTGCGAGTTTGTATGCGAGTGGGAGTCTAAGTGAGACGAGGCGCTCCCTCGCGCCAGGCTCAAGAAATGATCCCGCTCTTTCGGGTCGGCTTGCCGTTCGGCGTAGATCTCGATGGCCATCGCCTGTTTCGGCGTCAGCGCCGGTTCCGGCGCCGGCAATTCCTGGCCGGCTCGCGCGGCTCGCTCGGCTGCCTGAGCGGAGACGATCTCCCGCGCCGCTTCAAGATATGAGCGGGTCTGCTCGAAATCAGCTTTCAATCCGTTCTCGTACAGTGCGAAAGCCTGCTCGACGCCGTGGCGCAGCTTCGCCGACGCTTCAGTCTCGATGAGCGGGCGAGTGATCTGCTCGATAAGCGATTGCGGCCTGCTACTCTGCAAGCTATGCGTGATAAGGTGGCCGTCTGGAGTCTCGATCAGAAGCGGCTGTATCTCTCCACGCCGCTCAAAGGCGACGAGGCGCTCATTGCTTTCGCGATGGAATATCTCAGCCACGGCCGCGCGGGCCGGAGCGCGGCCCCAGCCTTCAGCCGGATTGAATCGCTCCCTGGGATCAGCGTACGTGTTGAATTGCCTCTCGAATGTGCTCAGTTGTCGTAAGAGGTTCGCGTCTCGAACCGTCTCGATGTTGTCCGCGGCGCGTTCCAACTCATCGCGCGTGAATTGAGGGGAAGGCATGTGCAATCCCGAGCGCTCGCGCAGAGTGGTTTCGCGGGCGTAGGCGCGACTGAGCGTTTCAAGCAGTTTACCGGCTTCATCTACTCTCTCACGCATCTCGCATCGCTGCGTCTCCGTCTTCGCGATAAGTTCCTGCCTGATTTGGCCGAGACGCTCGATCTCAGCGCCTGCCTGCCTGCGCGCGGCCGGATCGATGTGGAGTTCATACCGGCCAAACATTGCAGCCGCATCGCTAAGACGTTCGACGCGACGGTCGATGTCCGCCAGGGAGAATTTTTCCCCACCGATCTCCCACTGCCTGAGGTGACGCGTCTCGTCGAATCTCCTGGCGCGCTCCTCGCGGGCTTTCAATTCTGCGCCGGCGGTGAACACCTGCGCCGTGAGCCGCACCGCCTCCTTGTCAGAACGCATAGGCTGGCCATGTTCCTCCGCGAGTGCGACGCGAAGCCTTTCGAGCTTTTCGGCGTGGCCGGCGAACCTGTGTTTGACGGCTTCGTCTTGCGTCTTAACGAGGTCATCGCGCTTGACGAAGGGCATGGGAAAAGGCTCTCCTCGTTGCTGGTATTTCTCTATAACTTCTCCGGCGAGCCGCTGGACATGCCGGTAGGAATCGAGAGCGTTCTTTGCTCTGGCGCCGAGTTCACTGACGAGCGTGTCGAGTTTTTTACCGTGCTCCTCAAGAGTCGGTGAATGGCGGCGGACGTCCGATTCGGACACCTGCCCGCGTATGACAAGGCGATCTTCCCTTCGCCCTGCGCCGCGCTCATCGGCGGCGCGGTCGCCGCGAGCGCCGGCGCGCCGGTGGACATCCAGGCGCGATATTCTGCGGTTCGTTTCCAGGCTCTCGTCACGGACGCTGAACCGGAATGTATGCCCGTAGCCGCGCGCCATTTCATAATCGGACGCGGCGCAGTCGGCGAGCGCGTGCGTGATGATCACGTCGCCGAGGATGCGCCGATCGTTCATGCGCTCCCGGTCGAGGTTAGAGTCGCGTTCCAGAATCGAATTGTCCTTGATTGCGCCGGCTACGCGATCGGTAACATGCGCTGTCTTATGTCTCTCGGCCCCGTTGGCGCCGTTGCGGGCCTTGTCGATTTCCAGCCTGATCTTGTCGATTGTCTTGAACCCGTCTTTTAACTCGGCGAGCGTCGCGCCGGCGTGCGCCTCGAGCGCCGTAAACGCCCGTTGGTCGGCGGGCGTTAGTTTCTCCAGCTCGCCTCGTGGGATCTGATCGGCGCGGTAGTAATAGTCAGTCTTCCTTTCGGCTGCCTGGTCGAGGCCGCGCGATCTGATGAACTCGTCGAGACGCCGCGCCGCCTCACGCGCCTGCGGCTGTGTCTCATCCCGCAATCGCGTGATGGCTTCGTCAAGGGAGAGGAGCTTCATTACTGCCGGGTCATTGGCAAATATCCGTTGCAGTTCGAGCCGCTCCCAGGCGAAGCCGCTGGCGACGGCGCGAATGTTGAGCCTGTCCTCGCGCGTAAGCAGCCCGTCCGCTTGTGTGACCTCATTTCCGATCTTGTCGGCGGGTTGTTTTTGCCGCGTCTTTTCATCGAGCAAGCGCCGCTCTATGTCCGCCACTGCCGAAGTGTATTCGCGAAACGATTCGCCGGCGCGAGCAATGTCAACCAACGGCGAGCGAGAAACATCGATCCCGGGGGCAGTCTCGCGCAGGGACGGATGCCTGCCGGCGAGGGACTCCTCTCTCTCCTTGATCTTTCCGAACAGGTGGTCCCGCTCATATCCGGGCAGTCTCTCGTACATCGCGCGCAAATCGAGTTTGCCGGGATTCCGCATCTCTTCATTCAGGATCGAGGCTCGATAGTGGCTGATCGCCCGCGCGGTCGTCCGCGTGTCCAACTCCGTAAGCATCTTTTCCAAAGCGGGTGACGGCGCGCGCCGTCCTTCACCGAGCGCCTTCGCATATTCGGCCCGCTCAGCCCGTGTAAGCCCCCAGGAGCAGCGCAACTCCCGCATCTCCGGCGTGTGACGCGCTGGGGCTCGACCGAAATAGAGCAGGGCGCGCGCTCGCCAATTGAAATCATTGCCCTTTAGGATCGCGCGGGCCGCTCGGTTGAGTTCCTCCGGAGTGCGCGCTTCGGTTATTCGTTCATGCGCATCCCGAAATGCTTCGGAAACGTTGAGCGCCCGCGTCTCCGGGTCTTTGAGCCGTTCCTTCGCGTATGCCTTGAGGAAATATCCGATGCTATCGTGTTTGTCCGATAAATTTTTCCGCGCCGTCTCGCCTTCTGGGAGCTTACGGTTCCAATCCTCCACCATTCGATTTATGTCGCCGATGATCGCCGTCTCGCGCCTGCCGCCCTCAATTTTCGCGTCGACATTCGGCAAGTAGATTTCGACGATGCTTTTTCTATCCTCGAACGTCAGTCCCGCGGGAAAGCGCAATCGCTCAGCGTTCAGGCTCGCTTTGCGGGCGGCGGTGTTGAAGACATAAGAATCGATTTCAACCTCACGTTCATCTTCACGCTCGTCTTTCGGAATGGTTTCTTCGTCGTCTCCTTCAGATTCGAGAGCAGGCGCAAACTCTTCCGCTCTCGTCCATCGCTCATGCTCTTCATCGTCGTAGGAGGCGTCGAACTCGGCTTCTCGGACCTGTTCGAGTGAGGCCACCGCGCTGGGTCTTCGCGCCTCGACGCTCACTAGCGTCTCAAGCTTCTCCATCTCGCCTGCCAGCCCCCGCATCTCGACGAGCGTCTGATCCAGGGCTTCCTCTCGCGCCTCTTTCTGGTCGGGTTTGATGTAGCGCCCCTCGCTGTCATGTTTGATCTGGTTATAGAAGTAGCGGAAGTACTCGATCTCGGCTTTGGTATTGGCGGTCTTACCGGCAATCGTTTTAGCGAGGTTGTAGAACTCATCGGCTTTCTCAGGATCGGTGATCTCTTGATGGACATAGCGCCGTTCATTGATGAACGGCGCGCGGTCGGCGGTCAGATTGTTAAGTTCATGCCCTTCGGCCGGAAGGACCAGAACGTTGTCCTTGATCGTCGCCCCTCTCTCATAGAGATCGCGCAGTTCCTGACTGCGCTCTCCCAACCAATCCGCTTTCTCAGGCTGAGAGTTATAGTAGGAATCATCCACCTGGCGGTCTTTGAGCGCTTCGCGGATGTCGCTGAGCGCTTCAGGCGGATTGACCGGCTCAGGGGCGGGGCCGCGCAGGATGAGTTCTTGAACGAGTTCGCGCCCTGCGATAGATGGATTGCGCCGGTTGGCTTCCAGCAATATTTCATCCGAAGTGATGACTCTCTCTCTGCTGTCGCGGAGTCTCATAAGCAGATTGCCAATATGATTTTCCTTGCTGCCGTCCAGGATATCCACGTCGCCCGTCGCTCTGAGTTTCGTATGCCATTTCGTGCCTGGGGCGAACTTGTGCCTGAGCGCAGTCTCCAAAACCTGAAGGCGTATCTCGGACCAGTCCGATCGGACACGGAGTTGCTCCCCCAATGCCCTGACCTCTTCCGGAGAAGCGGCTGCGATCTTGCGCCGCGTATCGAGATCATCCTTCGGCGTCTTCATCGCCTGGTAGAAGTTCTCGACCGTGCGATACTCGATCCCCTGGTGAACGAGCGGGCTGTCGAATTCGAGCGTGTTGGACAGTAGAATTCGAGCCATATCTTGTCCCTCTCTTTCCAAGACTTCTTTTTTCGGCGCCGCGCGCTGTTGCGCGCGTTCGAGCGCCGCGACGAACGCTTCGCCGAGCTTCCCCTCGACCGCCGCGCCAGCGCCGTCCGGGCTTCGTTCCTTGTATGGGAGTAAGCGCTTCGGAATTCGCCCCAACCGGCGAGGCTTTCCCCTGTCGGTGGTCATCTCTTTGAAGACAAGGAAATGAATGTGCGGGTGAGGCGTGTTGAGGTGAATGCCCGCAACCCAGCGCCAGTCGCTTACGCGCAGATCGGACTTGAATTCATCCATCGCCTCGCGAGCGGCTTCGCGGAGCAGCTCTTTGCGCTCTTGATCGTTTGAGCCGAGAGCCTCGAAATCTTCGTTGAGGAAACTGACTGAGAAGTGAATGAGATCATTCTTGATCGGCGCGCCGTGTCCATCGGTCAGGAAACTATCGGCCTTGCGATACGTCAGGTCGTCGTGGCCCTCGTTTGTAAACAGTGGTCGGGATTTGGCGCCTTCTCGCTCCGGATCGAGTTTGGACCCGGCGATGTAGCGGGTTGCATTGGAGGGAGTTTGACCCTGGCTCTGTTTGACCTTGACCACTGCTCGCATAACGCGCCTCTCATAATCCCCTCTTGCTGAGTTCGATAGGCTGCTGCTCCGTCATCCCTAGCAAATGCATCTGCCCGTACAGCGGCACGGGCGGAAGGTTCTTCGCCTCGTCCAGCGAGAGCGGCGCGCCTTTCCAGCGGCGCAGGTTGTCGGGTTTGAGCAACAGAAAGTGAGTCGCGCCCTCGTCGCGTCGCGGACCCGTGGGAATGATCCATATCGTTGCGGTGTGCGCATCGGCGGGGTGGTAGATGTAGTAGTAATTGGCGATCGAGAGGCTTCGCCCGTCGGCGCCGAAGTCTGGAACGTTCCTATGCTTCCATACGCGGGCCTCCAGCTCGCGGAAATCCGAGGGGAACCGCCCCGTCTGCCGGTGATGAGTGCGGAGGGCTTTCACCAGGCTGTCGGCGGCAAGGCGCGGCGTCTCGCGGCGCTCGCTGAGGGCTTTCGTCAGGGTGTTGGAGACGTAAACGACGATGAGCGCGACGAGCGACGCCCCGAACGTCACGAATGACATCCGCAGCCGGCGCGCGCTGATGGTCTGATTCATTCTTCCGCCTCCTTTCCGGCGCTCGCTGGTCGCTCTGCGCCGGCGCTCTCTCCGAAGCCGCGCAGGGAGAGGTTCCCCAGAGTGGAGTTCACATCGCGGGTCGCGTCAAAGGGCGTAGCGTGATCGGGCGTCAGGGGCGGCGGGCTTGCCGCCGTATCTGTTTCGGGAAGACGAAGAGAATCGAGCAGAGAATCGATTATGGAATCGATGCTTCCGCCCGCGCCGTCCAGATCGATTGCGGGATAAAACTCATCGCCTGCGGCGCTGATCGGTGTGACTCTATCGGTCGGGACTCCGGCCGTCTCTCCATTCATCCCTTCAGACCGGCGCATCGCGAATGCGGCTTCGGCGTCCTTCAGTGACAAGGGCTGCGCGATGTCGCGCGGCAGGGGATGAGCGAGCGGCCCCGTTTTGCCGCATGACGGAAAGCCGAATTTGATGGGCGGGGCCGAACCGGTGATCGCTACTGCCTGTGTGTACTCGGGCATCTGCCGCAGTTCCGCCGCGTCGAGCAGATCGCGCCCGGTCTCGGACAAGCGGTCGTGGTCGTACACATCACCCGTCGCGTCGACAACCGAATGTTGAAGAACGGTCGTGCGCCCGATCCTCTTTGCAGCATACTGAGCCGTCTCGGCGTCCAGCCCCGGCAGGAAAACCATCGTGCCGATTGAACCGAGGATAGCCTGCGCCCCGTCGCGCCCGTGCTGCTTGTAGAGCTGCCCGATGTTTTGGTAGCCCAATACAATGCCGCAGCGCCTTCCTCGACCCACTCCCAGGGCTTCGCTGAGATTATGGAGTGGGATGTTTCCGGCTTCATCAAGCGCGAGCAGCACCGGAGCGCCGTTCTCGTCATTGCTGGTCTTGCGCGTGACGCTGGCGGCTAAACCGAACAGTATGGAGAGCGCGATCCGGTAACGCGTCGCGTCGCCTTCAGGGACGATCACGTAGACGCCCGTGCCTGGCTTGCGCAGGTCGCGCAGATCGATCTCGCGGACGCCGCGCTCGCGTTCTTCGTCCGTGACCGACTGCATCACAGCCATCGCGTGGGGAGAGCGCAGCGGCGCGAGTTTTGTGCCCAGGCCGATGTAGACTCCGCCCTGAGTCTTTTCTCGATCCGCCTTTTTGAAGATCCCCCACTGGACACGGGCTTCGGGATCGGGCGACTCCAGCATCTCGTGGTTGATCTGGTCGAAGCCGCGCGCGGCGATAAACTCGGCAATCATCGCGGGCGTGGGGTTTTCGGCGATCTGCGGCAGGTGCAGCAGGAGCGCGGTCATCAGCGCGGTCTCCGCCTGCGGCCAGAACGGGTCGAAGCCGACGTTCTTGTTCGCGTCGAAGCCCACCACGATGCTGGCGACCTCGTGCGCCAGCTCTCCGTCGTTCTTGCAGGCGGGGACGAAATTCCACCGGTCGGAGTATCTCGGATCAGATAGGTCGAGGCGGTAGACGCGTTTGAAATAATGCGCTGTGTACTTGAACAATTCGCCTTTCGGGTCGAGGAAGATTGCTGATCCGCTCCTCGCCCAGTCTTTCGCCATCGACATGATGAAGCTCGATGATTTGCCCGAGCCGGGAGGGCCGAAGATGGCGAGGTGACAGAGCGCCTTCTCGAACGGTAGCGCCAGGTCGTATTTGCGCGTCAGTCTTCCCAGGCGAAGCGCGCCGGCGGGCAGGGGTAGGCGCGAATCGTGAGCGAGTCCCAGGTTTTTGAGTGTCCCCACGTCCGCCCAGCGCGCCGAGCCGTGTGTGAGCCGTTGAGAGATGCGGTAGTAGGGAATCACGAGGGTCGAGGCTTCGGCCAGACCGATGAGCACGGCGACGCCCATCCCGCCGATGAAGTAGATGCGCGTCTCGAAGCCGGCCTCCAGTAGATCGGCGATCTTCCAAAGTACAAATGAAGTGGCGACGCCAGATGCGACGAGCGCCGCTCCCTCGGCGGCGTCACGCATCAATCGAAAGGCCGCCTGGTACGCGTCGAGATGCAATGAGTTGGCCGGCCGCGGAATCCCGTAGCGGGAGTCGAGCCTTTTGAAGAAACGATCGAGCGACATGACGACCTCATCCTGAATTACTTGAGCGAGCGCAGCGGCTCAGGCGACCATCCCAGGGCGATCACCTCGGCCGCTGGCGAGAACGGCGCCGGAACTCTCACGGCGCCGAGACTGCCCGAGATGTAGAGCTTCGCTTCGCCTTTTTCCGAAAGCTCATCGGGAATCCGCACGATCAAAGCGGGGCCGTCAGGCGGCTTGTGGCCGATGGCGATCACCTCGACGCCGAGAGGCTCCGGACGATAGCGCAACGAGACGGCGCCGTATGTGGAAACGAGGCTCCCTTCAGCCTGAGTGAGCGCCAGTCCCGGCGGAAGAAGATTCCGTGTGGCAAGATCGGAGAGCAGGTCTCTCACGCCGCGCGGCGCCCGCCCTCTAAGCCGCTCGCTCGCGGCGTAGAGACTGGCTGAGAGCGCCAGGGCTGTCGCCTCGCCGATGCGTTCCGCCGTGCGCGCCACCTCGCCGTCAATCGTCGTGGCGATGAAGGGTTGCCCGGTAGATGGTTGTTTTGCGGTCGCTCCCCGACCGAATTCCATCGTCACCTGAGGATCGATTTCGCGCAGCCTGAAATAGCTTGCGATGAGAGAAGCGGCGACGACGAGCGACGCCGCCAGACCGGCGATCATTACTGATGACAGTTTTAAGCGATGTATGATCATGGCGTTGTAGTTCAATTGGATGGCCAGGCGGCGCGGCGTCTCTCTTTGTGACCTTCACGCCGCCTCTTCCAGCACACAAGCCGCATTCGCAAAAGCCCGCTTCACCCATTCGTCGATTTCGTCGTCAGCCAGGCGCGCGGCCGTCTCCAGTCTCGCAAGCCCCTGGCGCAGATTGAGCAGTTCTTTGTGCCGCTTGCCCAGGAAGCACAGGTATTGATCGATCACTTCCGCCGTGAGGGATTCGACGCCGTCTCTCGCCAGCGCCTCCAGCAGATCAATCGATTCACGCAGTCCGGGCTTATCGCGCACCGCCGGCATGTCACGCCGGATGCAGTTAATGAGACGGGTTACTCCCCCCACCAGGTCAGGCGATGCCAGCGGCACACGCGCATGCAGAATACGCACCTCCTCGCGCGGCGTCGGCGGGTCGAGCCAGGTGTAGAGGCATCTCGAGCGAAGCGGAGATGAGAGGTCGTGGCGGATGTCGTTCGAGAGCAAGACGACTATCGGCCAGCGCTCGCGGTCGCTAACGCCGACGTTCCCGAAGCGCGGCACGTGGGCGCAGCCTCGACCGAGCAGTTGCAGCAGCATGTCCTCGATCTTCTCGGTGAGCTTGTCCGCCTCGTCGAGAATCAGCACCGGCGGGTCGAGGTACATGTCCGCATAGTTGAAGGCCGCAAGAGCCTCCCCGAAGATCAGGTATTCGCGCGAGAACTGTTTCGTTTGCGCATCTCTGAGCGAGGAGCCTGCGGCCAGTTCCTGCCTGACCATCTGCGTTTGCGCCTCGCGATCCCACGAATAGAGCACATCGGCCATCGTCAGATCATCCATACCTTGCAGGTAGAAGCTGGTCAGGTTGCCCCCTTGCGCCAGAGACTCGGCCAGCGCGGTCTTGCCGCCGCCGCGCGGCCCTTCGACGAGCAGCGGTTTGCGGCTGCGGAGCGCGTGCGCCAGATCAATGAGCGCGCGGCGCTGGGTGATGTAGCCTGTGCCGGCGAGCAACTCCGCGAGCGCGTCGACGCCCTCGCGTTCGATCACTTCACGAGGATCTATGCTCGGTTTGGAAAAGTTTTTCTGAATCATCTGTTCTGCTCCTTCAACACTGCTTCGGCAATGCGCCGCAGTTCCGGTGTCATACGAGGCATTGCGGCGCGAATCTTCTCCGGCGATTCCGACGAAAGAAGCTCGGCCAACTCTTCATCCGTGAGCGCTTCTCCACTTCCTTCGGCAATCGGGTCGGCGTCTATCCCCTGCGCCTCTTTCGGCAGGTCGGTGATCATTACGAAAGCGGGCGTTCCGGCAGGCACCTCGACAAATTCACGACGGCTGGCAACGCTCGGAGTCAATTCAGGCGCGACCGCGCCGGGCAGGACGACGGTCGTCGAGTTTCCGCGCGAGAGCGCGGCCTGTCCCAGTGATACGGCGCTTGTCGCCACGCGCCCCAGAACGCGCGCCCACCGGCTGCTGATCTGTCTTCGCTTGCCCTGCAATCCGGGAGCGCCGTCCGCCCCCAGCACTTCTCCCGGCGCCTTCACGAATCTTTTTGATTCGGGATCGATGAAGCCCAAGAGCGAGATGTAAGCCCGGTCATATTCGCCACCCTGCTGTTGGCCGATGATCGTCGTGCCTTTTCGCATCTGCCAACCCTGCCCGCGCACGTCGCGCATGAGTTCAAAACGCGCGAGGCCGGGGCGCAGTGTGTAGAGAGCGCCCACCGTCCTGATCGGCAGCATCGCGCCGAACGGAGGTAACACGACACGAGGCTCGGTGAGCTTGAGAACGGCGGACCCAGCCTGCTCGGACAGCTTTGCGTTCGCGGAAGCGCCTGCGCCGGGTTGACGCGCTGAGAGAGGCGCAGGTGTGGGAGCGCAGCGGATCGAGCGCTCGGGATTGCGTTCGGACACGATTCCCATTGGTTTTGCCGCTGCGCCTGCCTGTGTGCGGGATGTGCCGCTCTGTTGTCCCGTGCCCGCTTCCGTCGCTGGCGATGAGGCTCCATCTATGGGGACGGTGACCGGCGTGGCCGGCACGACGATCGTTCTCGTTCCCCCTGTCGCTTCTGTTGTCCCTATCGCCGGAGAGGCGCTCGCCGCAGGCGCCGGAGTCGCAGTCGCGCCGCGGACTTCGGCGATCGCCTGCGCCGTCACGCTTTCAGGATCGCGCGCGGCTTGCTCAGTTTTGTTGGTGTTGTCACGCACCTGGAGGGCGATCTTCTTGCCGCCGCCGCCGAACATCATCCACAGGCCGGCCCCCGCAGCGATCAAAATCAGGAGGAAAATCACAGCGCCGATGAGACGTTTTCGCCTGCGGCCCGGTCGTCGCTCCTCGGCGTCTGTCTTGTCATTCTCGTCATCTTCAAAGGTGGCGTAAGGGGCGACGAAAGGATCTCGCGCCTCGCCGGTCTCTCGCTCCGCGACGGCGGCGGGGCCGTTGTGGCGCCAGTCTTTATTTCCGGTTGAGTTCATCTGTGCCCCCTTCCGCGAGTTAGCGTTTGGATGAAGTCAGGCTTGCAGTCGCCGGTTCATCGGCCGCGACTGTCTGACCGACGATCACACGCAATCGCTGCCTGGCGCCCAGAATCGGCGTTTCATATACGACCGCGTAATAGCGTATCGCGCCCGCAGGGATCAGTTCGTCTGTGGCCGTCGTTTCCGTCGCGAGCTTCTTGACCACCTCGATCTGAAGAGGCTTGCCTTTGCGGTCTACAGTCTCCAGGTAGATCTCCGGCTGGCCGGGCACGATGCGGGCGTCTACTTTTCTCATGTTGCGGACCGCGACGACCACGAGCTGCGAGCGCTTCCCGACCTCTCGCACGGGCGAGGTCGAGAGCGAGAGGCCATGCACGGAGTCGCTCCATTTCTTGAATCCCTTCGGCGACCTGGTCGCTTCGGTGAGGGCGAGACTGGCCGCGCGAGCCGGATCGTCGGTCCTGTCATCCAGTTTTGCCGGAGGCTCGATCGTATCGATCTCGGCCGTATCGCCCACCCTCAGAGGCGCACGCGTCGCCGGCGTGCGTGCGGGTGATGTTTCGTCCGCCGCCGCTGCAGGCGTTGTGGTCTGTGGCGAAGATATGCGCACCGATGAGGTGCGCTGCCTCTCTCCTTCGGCGCTGTCGAGATTGACGGCCAGACCTGCGGCGCGCCTGGCCGCCATCACCTCGCTGCGGTTGTAGGTGACGACGAGGCGGTGCGCCTGTTCCGCGAGTTGCTGCACCGGGTAAAAAAGAAAGGTGAGCACCAGCCCGCTTTGCATCTGCACGATGACCGATGTGGCGGGCGCGCGCCTGGCGTTGGCCATCGTCGCCGGGGATGCAAATCCATCTCCCGGGCGCACGATGATGAAGCGATCCGTATCCTTCGTCGGCGACTCCTCGACGGTCACCAGATTGCTGTTGCCGGGAATGATGTTGAACAGTTTGTCCGCCGCCGGAAATTCAATGATCGTCGCCCCGTTCGGCGAAAGCCCGAGCCGGATGACGGGGTTTTGGTTGCCGCTCACCGCGACGTTCGCCTCTCCGCTCAGGAAGTCGCCCGAAGGCGGCGTTACGAGCGTGACCGGAGACGTTGCGCTTGAGCCAGGCTCCCGCTTCGGGTCCCGCTTTTGCGCCTGCGAACTTTCTACCCTTGTTGTCCCCGTTATTCGGTCGCGCTGCGATTTCGCCTGCGCGACGGCAGGGGAGGAGAGCGCGGTAAGAGCGAATACGAGGAGCGCAATACGGACTGTTTGATGAACCATCTCTTCCTCCATTATTGAGCCGCGACCGGGTCGGTGCCCGGCGCGCCGAGTTCCTTATAGTCGAATGAGGCGACGAGAAATCCCGAGCGCAGGTTGCGATCCGCCCGCCTTTGCGGATCGGCCGCGAGTTTGAGCGTCAGGTGTAACTGGCGCGTCTCTTGTTGAGTGGCGCCTGCGATCACCTTCGTGATCTCCTGCTTGCCGATGACACGCACCGTGTAGGGATCCACTCCATCGACTGAAACATCCTGCGGCGTCCAGACCGCTTGCCACGATTCGGCTCGTTGTTTATCGAGAATGCCCGTCTGTTTGAGGTAACGGGCGAATAGAAGGGCGCTGTTCGGGGCCATCATACGCAGCGCCCTTTCTATATCGCGGGGGCGGGTGGCGGGATCGACCTGATAGATTGCCTTGACGAATTCTCCTGCCATGTATTGTTTGTCCGCGTTGGTGAGTTTATCCGGGCCAAGTTTCACGGCCTCCGTCTCGCCGTACTCGCGGTCATTGATCATCAGAACTCTACCCGAGGAACGATCCACGACGATGCGATCGGGACGACGCCAATATTGCCAGATGTTGAACGCGACGCTCGCGAGCAGCAGCGCCACCAGCAGCGTTCCCGTCCACGCCATGCTCAGGATGGTTCTGACGTCGGCTGGATCGCGGTACATGAACTGAGGAGACGATTGCGCAACAATCGCATCGCGCTCCTCGACATGATCCGTTTCGGCTATGCCTGCCTTGCCGGCAGCCACGGCAAGATCCTGAGGGAGTTCTATGGTTCGGGCATCATCCATATCGTTCCTTCCACTTCAAGCTTCAGTTAATCAGGATTTCTTCCTCATCACCTTCGTCGTATTCCAACCCGGCGCCAATCTTCGCCAGAATCGCTTCTCTGAGCCTGTGAGCGCGTCGCCGCGCGATTTGCACGCTCTGCACCCACTTGAGCATCCCCAGTACGAAGAACTGGCCGAGCGCCAGGACGTCCCTGGATGTGAACCTGACCACCACGTCGTCTTCCTTCACATCTTGCTGGCCGCTGCGTAGGCCGGCCAGAAAAATTGAGAAACCTGATTGGGACGTTTAACAAGTGACGTGCCACGCTCGGCTCCGACGATGGATGACTGAAATGTAGAAATTCCGGCGCCGATTACCGGAGATCAAGGGCGGGAAGTGTCCAGAAGACTGCGGAGTAAGAGAGGGGAAAAATAAAGCAGGGTTGTGGACACAATTGGTTGTGGTAGCGATTGCATCTATTGCGCAAGATATAGGGGCGCCGGAAGGTCCGTCACTCGCTGTTCTTATAAGTCCTTTGCTCAGAAGATCAATTGTCGGAGTGCCGGACCTTCCGGCACTCATGTGACGGAAGGTCCGGCACTCCAGCAAGGGTAAGAAGGGCTCCGGTATGATCAAACGAATATTCCGGCGCCAAAGCCGCTGCTTTCCGTCGTCTATGAAGGTTGCGTGAAAGCCTCGGAATCGGGTTTGTTTCTATATGGGGAAAATGACAGGCTCGAAAAAGCTCAAGGAATGGCCGAGCAAATACGGCCTATCTCGCCGGCGCCGCTGCCTAACAGTTTACTTCTTGCCATTGAGCGAACGAACATAGATCGAGCGCGTTCGGCGAGTTTCAGACCTTCTGTCATGAGCGTCTACGGAATTGCGGTTGAGGTTCTTTCCGGGGCGTGTCGCGACGGGTTGGAATCTTCCGGTGGCGCCGGCCACGAGCGCAAGCTCTCCTTTGGTGATCTTGCCGTCGCCGTTGAAATCGAGCCATCTGTTCAATGAGTAGATTCGCCGCTCTTTATTCGATTTATCGAGAGGCGCAACCACGCTTGTCTCCCCTCCTTCAATAATGAATCCTCGAAAGACCGCCAGGTAAACATCGGCGAGGCTGTTGAGACGACCGCGAAACGGCGTGAGGTATTTCTCGACAAGCCGCAGTTGCTCGACCGAATTCATTCGCCTGATCGCTTTCGTCGTCGTTCCCATGCTCTGCGCCGTGCTCTCGATGAATTGCAACAAGCCCGTTGCGGTTTGTCCGGGAAGTCCATTACGAGCCTTGGGGTCGAACAACGATTCGCTGGCCATGACGTTCAACAGCCACGCAGGTTCCGTCTTGAGCCGCTTCGCGATCGCCTGCAAGTCGGTCCAGAAGTTCGGCTGATCGCGCAGAATCTCGATCAGGTTTTGGCGCGAGCGGACGTGCTTCGCCTCGCTGCGGGCGATCATTCGCATTGCACGCTCGTTCAGACTTTTGTCTTGCGCATTGGCTACGGGCGCAGTCATCAGCAAAAGAATTGCTGCGGCGCCGGTAGGTCTCAGTCCTTTCATTCGGCCTCCGTCATTGCACGGTTCGATAGACCGCCTCAGCAACAGCGATGCCGCAGGCAGATGAGTGGCACGGAGTTTGATTTGCAATGTGGGCGCAACTGCCCGCCGTGGGTTGTTGGACTTTTTCCTGCGGCTTTGGATGTGCGGTCTCGGCGGGTGAATCGGATACGAACCAAATCAACCAGGGAGTAGAGCATATGAAGGGCTTGAGACGGATTTGTCTACATACGGATATTTGCAAAGTGGATGACGACCTGCTCGAACGCTCACGCCTTGCGCGGGCAGGCCGTTCGCTCATTCAGCTCGCCGTTTTTGTTCGAGCTATCGAGCCGGTTCTGGCGCTGGTCGCCGCCGTGTTGCTCTTGGCCGTTCCGGCGCTCGCGCAAACGCCTGGCGGCAACCTCTTCGGCGGCAATGACCAGCAGTTGGGCAGCGGCGTGAGAGAGGCGATCAGATGGGGGCGGAACCTGCTGTTCCTACTCGGCGTCGGCGGCGTGGGATGGGGAGCGGCGAACATCATGATGGAAAAAGCCTGGGGCAGGCAGATGCTCGGCGGAGGCATCTGCATGGGAATCGGCGGAATTCTGTCGCTCGTCTACAGCTTCAGCCAGGGGAATGCGGTCAATTTAGATACCGATCTAGGAAATTGAAGTGGGGAGCAGTCATGCGGCCTAGACCGATCAGACCGAACATCTATTTGCCGGTGGCGCGATTTGGCGTGCTCATCTCGGACTGGAAGTTCGTCTTTGTGGCCACGCTCGCCGCCTACTCGACGCCGTTTCTATTTGACTTGAGGCTGTGGGGTGTTCCGCTGGAGTTATGGTCGGGACTGGGCGCGGCGGCGCTCTCCATAGCCTTCTTCAACTACGTGCGCATCGGGAGGAGGCCTCACTGGTTGCAACATCGACTGCGCGCGATGTTTACAAGCCCGATACACCGGCGCGCGCTCCCAATAGATGGCGCGCGACATCCGAAGCGGCGATGGATCATTGTGAGGTGAGAGAAAAGTAGTATGGAACTGTTAACGGTCATCGGAAGCGTCATCGCAGCGGCAGGCGCGGGATTGGGCATCGGCGCCGGGGCGCGCCTGTTGCCCATCGCCCTTCGCGCTCATCGAGATCTGCAAGTCTGGAAGCGGAGCGAGGGAGCGGAACAACACTGGCGAGTCGCAGAGCATGAACATGAAGAAGAACGATTGAGGTTGGCTCACCCGCTAGGTCAGAAACGCGACTCTTCCATCGCCGGAATCTGCGGCGGCGCGCTGCGTCACACCGACGGATCCTACACGTGCGCGTGGGAGGCGCAGCCCGCGCCGACGATGCTCGCGCACAAGCATGTCGTCGAAGCGCGCTGCGATGAGCTAGTGCGAATGCTCGCCGTGGAAAAGCCGCCCGGGACGGTGATCCAGTTCCGCTTTTCGTCAGGTCCTGATCCGGGCGCCGCAATCCTCGCGCACCTCGCGGCCTGCGGTGATCCGTCGCTGCTGCATCCTGAAGCGGCCCTGCTACACGCGATGAACGTCGATTTCTATGCAGCGATGGCGGCGGCGCGCAGCTACCGGATACAGGCTCTCTCACTCTGGGCGCGCGTGCCGGTTCGACAGAAGGGTGACGACGCGAACAGCGGATTAAGCGCATTCATTCCCGCCGCTCTGGATGAAATGGGAAAGCACGGCGTTGCAAAACTCCCCCAAACAATTCGCGCGACCTGGGCGGAGACCGCCGATGACGGCGTGGTGAGGCGACTCCTCAGAGACGAACGAGAAGCGCGTGAGAGGGCGGAGAAGGTCTTTCGCCTGGTCGAGCGCGAATGCCCGTTGTCGCTGCGGCGTTTCAATCGGCAAGAACTGTGGGAGGCCACTTATCTGGGCCACCGTCAGAATGCGCGAAGCGTTCCGACACTTCCCGATATCCCGGGCCTCGACATCCGTGATTATCTCTGCGGCGAGACCATAGAAGGAAGCGGCTCGCACGCCATGCACGGCTCGCATCCTGCGGCGATCGTCTCGATGTTCACCCCACCGCAGCCGGTGATTACGGCAGATGCGCTGCGCGCGTTGACGTTGAACCCTGGGCTCAACTTTCGCCATACGATCGTTGCCGAGTTCGTTTACCTCGATCAGCGCAAGGCCACAAGACGCCTCGACCGGCGCATACGCCAGGTACGCCGCTCGTACACCCGCGCCGACGGGCGCGTGAAGCAGTCTCCTGAAGCGCGAGCGGCGCTTCTCGATCTCGAGACCGTCCGCGATCACGTCACCGGCTCACGAGAAGCGCTGATCGATATGCGTTTCTACGCCGTCATCTACGCGGAACCGGCCCGCACGCGAGGAGAATTGAAACAGTCGCTCGACAATCTCGACAAGTATTGCGAGCGGATGGTCACGGCGATGCAATCGATCCCCGGCGTGGAGGCGGCGCGCGAGGAGCCGGATTCGCTGCGCGTCCTGTATCACCGGGCGATTGTCGGCGAATCGGATCATCGACCGGCGGGCAGGGAGATCACTGAAGTTGCGGGATCGCTCGCCGCGCTCGCCCCGGTAGAATCGGCATGGGAAGGATCGCAGAGACCGCACACGCTCTGCTCGACGCCGACGGGAAGGCTGATCGGATTGAACTTCTTTGACAGCGCCAGGATTAGCTCTCCGCTCGCGCTCGTGCTCGGCGAACCGGGTAGCGGCAAATCCACTTTCATGGCCCGCGTCATAAATGATGTGCTCGCGACCTTGCCCGAAGCGCGAGTTCGCGCCGTAGATTTCGGAGAGTCACTAGGGCCGCACGTCGATGTGGCAAGAGGAAGACATCTTCGCTTCAACATAGAGGATAAGCGCACCATCAACGTCTGGGACTATCCGGGTCTGGAATTGGGCGAAATGCCCGACGAGACGCAGATTGCGCTGGTTGTGATGGACGCGATGAAACTGGCGCGAGTCAAACCCGATGACAACGTGGCGGAAGACATCCTCACCAATGTCATCACCGAGGTATACAGGAACGAAGTCCCTCGAAACGGTCACAACAGACCAAGACACGAGCCTGTGCATTCACATCTGCTGGCATTGCTCGAAAGCTACCCGTTCCAATCTGCGGGAGTGCGGGAGCGCGCCGCAACACTGGCGTTGGCCTTGGAGAAGTATCGTGACCATCCGTGGCTCGACTCGCCGACGCATCCCGACTTTGCCGCGGATTCGCCATACGACGTGTATGAACTCGACAGTCTGGACGCCTTCCCGCAGGACGTGCGTGAGACATTGGCCAATCGCGTTGCAGCGCGAGTCGTGCGTTCAATCGGCCGGCTCAAATCGGACGGGACGCGGACGCCTGCGTTGCTCGTCTTTGACGAAGTGTGGAAGATCGCGGCGCAGTACCCCGAGATTCTGCGGGTAATCAAAAAGGGCGCTCGCATGGGCCGCAAAGAAGCGGTCGTAACGATGTTAGCTACCCATGCATATGAAGATTTTACCGGGATCCATGACGTGACGAAGACCGCCGGCATCAAGGTGGTCGGCAAGCAGATCGGCGACTGCTCGAAACTGATTGCTGACGCCGGACTGTCGGAAAACGCTGCGGCGGCGATCAGCGCGATCCGCAATATTGCGGGTGAGTATGCGCAGTACGTCCTGGCGCTCGGATCAGGGCATGATCAGGTCGTGGAGATGATCCAACTCGATCTCTCGCCCGCCGAATTGTGGACGTTCACGACCAACCCATATGAACGCAATGCGAGGGCGCGAGTGTCAGCGCTCAGACCGGATTGGCCGATGGCCGATGTCATAGCGTGGCTTGCCGCCGTCTATCCGCGAGGACTGGCGGCGCAAGGATTGATCGAAGTTGATGAGCTGCTTTTGCCAGCATGATTAGAGAAGTCATCCGTGACTTTGAACGTAATACCCTTCGGGCTAGACTGTGAGCCAGCCAATCTCCCGACTCACAGTTTGAAAATCGAAAGGGGATACATCATGAAAGCGATTCTCGTGTGCGGATTATTGTTTTTCACTACCGGATCGATCTTCTTCGTCTCGGGGCAGGAGCGCCAGCGAGAGGAGAAGGGCGCAGCGCAGACCTCTGACGCCGCGAAGTCCACAAGCGATCAAATCGAGGTGAAGACGGATCGTTTTAGCGGAGTGACCACCGTCAAACTCAAATCGCAGGTGATTCTCGACAAGCCGGACCATCAAATGACGATCGACATCGAGACCAAGCTTGGCGAGAAGGGACAGCTCGATTTTGAAAAGGATGATGTGAAAGCCGAGGTATGGTTTCGCTCGCAGTCTAAAGATCCTGTGGATTTCGGCGATCAAGAATTGCATTTTTTGATCGACGATAAACCATTGGACCTCGGCAAGACTCCAGGCGGCGCCAATGCATACATGGATAAAAGCACGCTCAAACCAGGTTTTAGAAGCAGCAAGTCATTCGTCTCGATCTTTGCTCGTTCTGATTTGGAGCAATTCGCCAAAGCTAAACGCATCGAGATGAGACTCGGCTCAATAGAGCTTACGCTCGGTCAGCCGGAGGTGGCGATTCTGCGCGAATACGCTAATCAAGTACTCGCTCAGCACAAAATTGTCAGGGAGAGGAAACAATGAGAAAGAAATCTCTGCTTCATCAATTTATGCTTGGACTGCTTGTCGGCGTTTTCATCATGCCGCCGTCAGTCGTGCATGCGCAATGGACAGTCTTCGACCCGGCGCAATACGCGCTTCAAGTCGCGAAAAAAGTCGAGGGTGCGAATCGATGGATTCAGCATTACACGAATCTCGTCCAACAACTCACTACACTTGGCGGAGTGCTCAAAGCCGCCGATGACCTCGTGGCGAAGCAAAAAAATGCAATCACTACGATGAGCAACATCGGCAGGACAGTGCGAGCGTCGTTTCAGTTAAAGGATCAGCTCGAATCGCTCGTTACGACGCGATTGAACATGATCAAAAGGATCGACGATCGGCTTCGCAACGGCATCTTTGATCCGGAAGCCGATCTTCGAGACCTCGATGAGTATCTGAGAAATTCTATCGGCCGGAGCAGTCAGGACACTATCGCCAACCGCGAACGGCTTGCGCGAATGGATAATCAGCTTGAGTTGTGGCAGCGCGAACTGAATCTTAAGCAGAAGAACAAAGCCTGGGTAGAAGGAAAACAGAAGGAAGCCCAGAAGAAGCTCGATATAGAAGGTGGCAAGCCCGAAGAGCAAAAATGCGCCTCGTGCATAGCCAGTCTCGCTCAAGAATTGGCCAGCTACGAGATACTGATAGCGCAGCTTGAGGCCGAAATCGTCGATCTTCGTTGCCAGATCGAAAATCGCGTCAAGCAGTACAACATCCAGATGCAGGAGCGGATCAGATTCGGCGAGCAGGTGCAGTCCATGAATGAGCGGTGGCGCCGGTTCAATAACTCGATGGACGAGCTTCAACGGGCGCTTAGCAAGGTCAATTGATACTGCGCCTGTTAGAAGAACAAATTGGCGGAGTCGCCACTTCAAAGCGAAGATTCCAACAGGAGCAGTCCATCAGTTCAAGGAGCAATCATGCGCACAAGCAAATTCAAGCGGTCAACACTATCTATCCTGCGCATCGCTGCGGTTGCTGGTTGCTTGAGCTTGTCCGCCTTCGCTCAGGCGCCAAGCCCAACGCCGTCTCCCGCGCCTGCCAACCCGGCGGGCAGTTCATTGCCGCAATTCTTCGACAAACTGATCGGCCGCGCGGGCGCTCTGATACCGATGCTGCAAAACGAGATCGAAGGTCCTCTCTTGCCCTGGCTGGAGAACCTCTCCTGGTGGCTGGCCGTGCTCGTTATCATCTTCGGCTTTGCGCGGCTGTGGCGGGAGAACTCGGGCGCGGGCGCCGATCTCTTCTGGTGGTTCGGTAGAATCGCCATCATTTTCGCGCTGGCGGGGAGCGGCCCGGCCATAGTCAGCAAGCTCGACGCGATCGGCCAGGAGATCGCCTGGGGCGGAAGCGGAAGCAGCAACAACGTTCTGTACAGGTTCTACAACAATCACCGTAAAAGCTTTGAAGAAGGCTACAGCAGATTCGCCAAAGGGCATTTCACCGTCGAACCCACCGGCGAGAAGCTAAAACCACCGCCTGGCGGGGGAGAGGCCGTGCTCGGCGTGATCCGCGACGTGGTCGCATCCCCGAAGGATGTCAACAACAAGTTCGAGACCCTCTCCCACGACATGCCGTTGCTCTTCTCGATCTTGAGTTTCGCGCGAGGGATACTCGCCTTCGGAGATCTGTACCTGCTGGTACTCGGCGGTTTTCTGATGATCGCAGTAAGACTGGCCGCGCCGGTGATGATCGCGCTGGCGATCGACCGCAATCTGGCGAACAAGATTTCCTACCCGTTTTTGTGGGGGACGATCGTTTTGACGCTTATCTGGCCGGTCGTTTCCCAATTGATCAGAGCTTTCGCCTATATGGGAGGCAACCTGGCGATGTCCCTGGACGCCAGCGACGTCGTCTACCAGTGGGACCCGCAGACTATGGGAGAGATCATGACCTCGGGCGCGGAGCCATTCTACACGGTCATCCTCGCCATAGTGATAATGACCATCGCTGGGCTCTCGCTCTGGATGTCGCCGATGATCGCTTACAAAGTGGCGATGGGGCAGGTCTACGAATCGGTATCCTCGACCGTTTCGGGCTGGGCCGGCGCTCTGGTCGGAGCTGGGATCGAGTTTTATAGCTCCGCGATAGCAGCCTCCATCAGCAATCAAGCCGAGAGGGCGCAGGCGCAGGGACAATTCATGGGTGAGCTAACGCGCGCCGGAACCGCATATGATGTCGGCAAATTGAACGCTCTCGCCAATCGGATTCGGGGCGAAACCGGAATCGAAGGAAACCGCATATCTTCGGTCGGAGGCATCTATGGTGGGCTTGTCCGGGCGGCAGGCGCGATAAATACTGAGAGGCTGTATGCCAATGAGAGCGCCGCCAACCAAGCCTCGTTGAATGCGAGAGACATCTGGGCGCGCAACGATCAGGCGGTAGGCGATCTGAATGCGGAGCGCAATCAGCAGAGCGCCAATATCGAAACCGACCGCGCCGCCGACACGCAGAACTGGACGGGGGGCAAGATCATCAAGGGATCGGAGTGGCTTGGCGGAGCCGTACGCACAGGACTGTCTGATTCTAAAACCGGCAGACAAACCCTTCAGGGGCGCATAGCGGGTTCCATCATAGAGCTTGGCGGCGGCGCTTACGGGTTATACCAACAGTATCAGTCGATTCAGAATCGCGCCGATGGAAAGCAGCATGCGGTTACTGAAGCCTTCGATGCGAGGATAGCCAACCAGGAGACAGCATCATGGTCTCTTGTCCAAAACCAGGGAGCCTATGTCCGGGAAATGGTAAGGGCGAACCGGTGGCGGGCAGAGGGGTTGACGGCTGCAGAGGTCGCCGGCGCGAGTTGGGCCGTAGCCGGAGCCAATCGCGGCGCGGCCATCGCCAAAGGCGGCGTCAATCAAGGCTATCGCCTCGACTTGCAGGCAAACAGGATCACCTACGACGGCGCAGTCAGCGCCGCTGCTCAAGTTCGCGACGCGTCCTTCGAGGCCGCCAGATTGCATGCGCTATCGTCTGTGGTCAGCGCAGTAGGCCACAATGTTGCGCGCGATATGGAACAGGGGCTTACACTACGATACTGAAATGAACTAATCTCAGGCGCCGCTTCCACCCTGCGAGCCGAATGTGAGGTATAGGTTATGAACAACTCGGCAAAAGAAAATGGATTGCTTTTGAAGTCGGCTTCAGATTCACAGCAGATAATCAGTGTTCCGATACATCTGACTGGAATCTACACCTACAAAGAAGCGGCGGCGTTGAGCAAATGCAGCTATGTGACGATCTGGCGGGCGGTCGCCAACGGAAAACTCAAAGCGACGACTATCGGAAATCATCCTCGGATAATCGGTTCCGAGCTTCTCAAGTGGATTGAGGACGGGGGAAAGACCGGGCGAAGCAGGGCAGTCATGTAGTCGCTCAATGAACAGTCACAGAATGTGAATTTCGAGCAATTCAGCCAGTCTTTTTCTTTCGTCGGACTGGCGGAGCCTCAGCCTCTTCGACCGCGACATCGGGCAGGTCATCGCCCACTTCCTCGGCAATAACACCCTGCAGGAAATTCGCATAACGCTTTTGGAGATCTTTTAGCGATTCGCCTTTGTCGGCTTCATACTCAAGCCGCTCCTGAAAGAACTGCATTCGCGCCCGATTTTCATCAATAACCTGCGCCCAAGTCTTCACCCAGATGATGAGATTGTCTGCTTCATAAATCTTCCCGTTTTCGCTGGTACCCTTTTTCATCCGGTACTCGGCATAGTCACCATAGTCATCACTAATGGCCCAGAAGGCCCATGTTGTTTTGACGTTTTTGAAGCGCTCGTCTTTCATGACAGAGATCGCATATCCTTCGACTTGGAGAATTTCATTCTTGTCGATCTTCACCTTTGGCGCCTTCAACTCGACCACCAGATGAGTCAACTCATTCGCCTTATGCCGCCGAATCGCCTTGGACAACACGAGATCGACGATTCCCCGTTCTTTCGAGATGTGCTTGACCGGTTCGTCGATCGCCGTATTATCGCCGAGTAACTCCCTATGTTTCCGCAGAACTTCTGTCAGCGACTTGTCGTCTACTGACAAGTTGTACTCCTCCCCAAACAGCCAGCAATTCTGAGCGATGATCCGGTGAAGTTGAGAGCGCTCTTTCAAACGTATCTTGCTCTCAGAATCAAACAGAATAGCTTCTAGCCCGGTGAGGAATCGTAGCCGATCCGCCACGATCTTTGCCGCGCTGATGATAGAGGAAAGTGAGACATCTCGCAGCAATTCCGCCAGTTCCTCTTGCTTGCGCTTCGGAAGCTTCAACACCTCCTCGAAGATCATCTGAAGCTCTTCCGGGCTTTTTTCGATTGCCTGCCGGAGCAACCGGAGATGCAGCGCCTTGTTCTTTGACGGCGTGGATGAGAAATCTGGGAGATATTGCGCCACGTTCACCGCCACAATGTCGAATACTTGGCGCTCTGCCTCTTCGATCTTTGTCATCGCCTCGCCTTCATAGGGGTATATCTGTGACTCCTTCCACTCCTGCACTACGGTCCGCGCTTCCTGCGCGGCGCGCTTGCGGAAGTAATCCCTGATGGCTTCTTGCGCTTCATCAGTGACGGCCACCACACGCGGATCCATCTCCGCGAGTCCGAGCGTCCCCTTTTTTTGAAGGTTCGAGATGAAAGAGGACTTCAGATAAGCCGAGAACTGGAATGAGCCGATATGAAAGCGCCGCTCCACCTCCATCAGTGGGAACCCTTTATCGTTGCACAGGTACAGAGCGCGGTTTGTTGCAGATCGCCATTCAATGATGTCCAAATGGACGGGGTACGCCTTGCCCTCATCGACAAGATCACTCAGGTTTACGCTCCCCCGCGAAGCGATCAGGCTTGAAGGGTCAATGCGGGTCCCTTCGATGTATATCGATACGTCCTTGTAGTCAGTAAGGTAAAGGGCGAACATTTCCGCTAACTCTTGGATACCGACAGCCGATATGAGTGAGTGATAGTCTTTGTGCAGTTCCGAAATAGTCAGGGTGACGCCCACTCGCTTCCCCGAATTGGCTTCTTCCTCATCAGAGATCACTACCTCCTTCATCTTGTCGGCCGTCATAATTATCGTGAACGTCGAAAGCTTCTTCCCCTTCCGGTACGTCACATCCCATTCGGTAACCCTACCAAGGGCAAAAGCCTTGAATCGGCCACGGCCGTCCTGTCCGTGCAAGAATCGGCCGTCTCTTTTGGTTGTCGCCCTTAATCGCTTCCACGAACCGCCCAGACGCTTGAACAGCTCCGGGGCGTCGTCGTACTCCATCCCGATCCCGTTGTCGCGGACAATGATCCTCGACATAGCGCCGAGTTCATTTTTCTCGATGGACACATCAACCTTGTTAGCGTCCGCATCCACGCTATTCCAGATTAACTCTGCGAGGGCATGGACAGGCCTGGCCTGTGTGATCTTCTCAAGGAAATCACTATGTACTTCAACAGGATAAGAATGATTGCCCATCAGTGTCACCTCTCACTCATACAGACCAGGGAATATTGTGGCGTTCTATAGCTCACCATGGCAATGAAAGGCGATCTACGACATCCCGCCGCGACAGCACCCACGAACACAACTCCCAGCGATGGTGCCAGGCGCCCACTCAGTCGGATGCGAAGGGGGTCGTTTCTCGAAGGCATCGGAATCCCACTTGAGGAAGATTTAGCCGAGCCCCTCGTGGCAACGGTATCGTATATTGCTTTATTCACGAATCGAGGTCTGCGAGTGATGTTCATGTTTGTACAGCGGTAAACCAAGGCGATCCCAATTAGAATGGAGATTCGTTGAACTTAGCCGGTGGTCATTCGCGTCTGGAAAATAGGTCAGCTAAGTCAATCAGGTCAAGAGAAATTTTCTAATCTTGAGGCCCCTTTGTTCACCTTACCTCGTGTTTGTGCTTCGCATTTCGATGAAGCCTTGTTTTCGTAGAAACACGAAGGCCTTCGCTGCCCACTCATCTGCCGGATCGCCGCCTATTATCAACAATACAGGCTCGGGGCAGTGGTATTGTTCTGATTCGGCTATTTCGAACATCTGACCGACGTCTGTAGAACTCGGTAGCGGCGAGCCAAAGGGGTGAAAGTGCCATTCGCCGAGGTAATATCTCCGGTTTCGACGCCAGAGACGATCAATTTTGCGCTGTAATCCACGAACGCCGCGAAGGAACCAGTATCTGCCGCTCCGCGAATCCGAAGCGGCTTTGGTAATGTCGGTCACGATGGCGCGCTCGTGAGATACAGAGTAATGGCCGAGCAAGATACCGCCCGTTTCAAGCGGGCAGGCCCGGCGACACAAGCGTAGCAATGACCTTACGTGATTCGCGACGATCTGGAGTTCATAGCGGCCATCTTCAGACCGGAACTCCATATCAACCATTGTCCGCCCCAATTGACGCTTGGCGAACGCCGGAAAAGAAATTGTTTTCATCCTGAAATTGCTCGAAAACGATCAGGGCTGGTTCGCTGGTTGGCGCCAAGATCGCTCGTTCGAGTTGCTTGATTGTGACTGAAGCGAGCAGCCATACGTCGTCAGCGCGCGCCGGAAAAACCGGATGCCAACACCCTATGCCTTCTCTTGGCATCTCTCTGTTTGATTGCTCCTCAATATCTTTTGCCAACCATGGCCTTATCTGTTCCCGGAACGCATCCTCTGGAAACGCCAGACCGCGCGCTGAGAAGCAATAGAGACGGCGTGCTCCGAGACTCATGGAAACAGAGAAGAACAGGGTTTCTGATTTCCAATCGAATAACGACAGATGATGGATGACCTCATCGTTGCCGGTGCAGTCGATGACTAGATCACATTCCGCGAGACGCGCTCTTTCGGAAACGCGATCGGGCGGAAATGCGGCGTTTATGGCTTCGATCATTCCGTGGGGAGTGACCTGATTGAGACGTTTGGCGAGGGCGGCGGCCTTGTTCTCCTTGAGATCATTGAGGTCGAGTACGTGACGAACAAGGTTCCCGGCTTCGAGCTTGTCGCCATCAACCAAAAGCAGGTTGCAGACGCCGGCTCGCGCCAGCAGTTCAGCGATGGCAGATCCAAGCGCGCCGCCGCCCAAAAGTAGAATTTTTCTGGAAGTTACGGCCAATGGTAAAACTCCTCGTGTTGCGAGTTGGTCATTGTGCCAGTTCTCGGATCGCAGCCAGTTGACGGTGACACTATCGCGCAACATCCGCTCACGATTGTGATACCACGCGCCCTGTCTGCCGGGGCGGAACCCTCTTGCCTGACCGTCACCGGCAACCAATTCCGGCATCCTGATTGCGAGCCAGTGCATTCGTTCAGGTCGTTCACCAAACCTGACAGCGATCGGAAATCCAATCAGCGCTATGCGCCCCATCTCGTCTTCTTTTCTAAAGGCGCCGAGGGCGGCGCGCATCAGGCTATCCAGATCAACCCCTTGCTCTTTGCAGACGGTTCGCAGTTCTCCCCAAGATGTAGGGGCCTGCCAGGGATCGAGCGCCGGTGTATCTTTCATCCGCAGCCAAATGCCGCGAGAGATCAGCTCTGCTTCATCAGTGATTGCGCGTCCCCACTCCGGCACGAGTATTCTGGTCCCTTTCAGGGTCAGAAATGATTTGACTACGTGCAGACTGAATTTACGGCGTATCACAAAAAACTCGACGATGCCGACCCTATCCGGGCCTTCATTCCAGACAGAGAATGAATCAGAAGATTCGGCAAACGCCACTGAGAAAGGAAGCGATTCATCAACCGGGTAATCCGGCAATTCGAATGGATCGCCTGGCTGAAACAGGTCGCCGCGCGAGGCGTCTTCCAGCCACTGGCAGGCGCGACGAATGTGCCATGCCAATCGCTTATCCGCTTCATAAGGCTCAACGCTGAATGCTCTCCGCCCGAATGCGTGAGCCGAAGTTTCAAGACATAGTGAACCAGCGCGCCACTGCGCGTCATCTCGCCCAGGAAAGTTGTACTTCTGGTGAGGGAAAGTGGCCGTCAGCCCGCCATGTTTTCCGGGACAGAATTTTATCTCCCCAAATGGGTAGGCCGGGCTGACTAGCACGAACCAGTCCGTCACAGCAGGGACCGATCCACTGGGCAGCACGTCCGGCGTGAGCCTGCAATGCAACACCCAGGCTTGAGAAGGCGTATGCCATTCCCAATCATGCAAGAGCGACAATTCCTCGATGGAAATAATGGCGCGCCGAGCCTGCCGTAATTCCGCCGATAATTCTGGCGCTGGCGCTGTGATGGCGCGATTGCTCAGGCGTATCTACCTCCGGTGATGATGGATGGATGTTTACGAGGGGTAAATCCGCCCCGCTTGCCGCTACCGCTATTACCGCCGTCATCCTCATCATCAGGCGGCAATGGGAACTTGTCCCCGAACAGAATGCGCCATTCTTTGGCGCTCTCATTCACAGTAGTGGCGTCAAGCGCGCGCCTGGCGACCGCCGCGTCTTCAAACACCTGAGTGTGAAAGGCCGCGAAATCTTCGACGGTGAGCCGGTGCAAGACGTTGTGAGACGGCACGCCATGGTCCGGCAAGAAAGGAACCCGCTTATTCCTCACATCATCCGCATAGCGTCTCGCGATCTCCTCTAACGTATACGTGACTCCGCTCGCCACGCTGGAGATCCCATTCGGACAGCACTGACCGATAATGTGTTCCAGTGGGTAGCCCTTGGGATATTTCGGAGTGGGATGATTGATGCGCCGCGACAATTTGAGGGCTTTGACGACGTTAACGTAATGGCCCGCGCAGTCCTTGTTTTTGGCGTGCGTCCACTTGATTTGCTCAAGCGGATGAGTGTCTTCCCACTCCTGCGTCTCGCGGTCGGGGATACGCAATGGATCGAGCCTCCACTCATCCTCTTTTCTGGCCGCCTCCATCAGGGCATTTGCACCTGGGAGCGAGCGGTCGGCAATCGGAACCCACGATTTGATTAGCCGCCAGTCATCAGCCTCTTCCAGAGTTTCATTGGTAACGACGCTTTTTGCTGACAGCTTTTGGATGTCGGCCTCGGACGGGGCAGAGGTGATAACCAAGTCGAGCTCTACGTAGGACAGTTTGATTTTGATTGACCGCCCTTGATACTCGTATTTGTTTTTGTAATGTTCCTCAAGGAACGGCTCGAAGAGCTTCATTGCCTTTTGCGGCAAGAAGTATTGTTCGTCGAGTCTGGTTACGACGATTACGTCAACGTCAAAGCGGCTTTCACTATTGGGGCGAATTGCGGTGGCGCGGCGATAGCTGCCCTGAAGGAAGGTCGAGATTATGATGCGAGACAATTTCTCGTCGGCGAGCAAACGCTTACGCAACGTTTCATGTCCGGTTTTGGCGTCCTCCCTCTGACTCTTGGTAGGACGTATTTCTTGAAGAAAGTCGGTGAAATAAGTTGGTATTTCCATCGATTGTAATCTCCTTTGCTCCTGCGCCGCCAGCACTGATTCAGCGCTGGCGTGAAAATGTGATTGACGATTGATAGGCTCCCAGAGCATTGCTCTCGAACTCATACTCATAAAGCACACAGGTTCCGAACCCATGGGCCAGTTGACCTAAAAAAAACATGAAGGCGTTTGGCGCCGCGGCGAACAGATGGAGCGCCCCGTCACGTTCTTCACGTGTCCGTTGCTTGAACAAGGCGGCCAATTGCTGCGCAAGCTCGAAAGCGTGTCTTCCATCGTACACGGCCGTGTTGCCAGGCTGTGGATGGATGCGGCAATGGATGATTCGCCCGACTTGCGGAAGGTTGCGGATGGCAAAATCCTGAACGTCGTTGAAAACGTCGTGTGTGATACTGATTGCGACAGCGACATCGCGCTCCTCCGAGGAAATCGAGTGGTTGGTCCTCATCCAAGAGAAGCGACCGCTGGGATCGGCGCCGGGTTGAAGCCCCCACACTTCCTTCCCGGCCCGCGTTTGCTCAACGGGAAAGACATTTGCGCCCGACTTAATTTCGAGACAATAGCCGGCAGCAAAGGCTATCGAAGAATGCGTGTCCAGGAGCAAGTTATAGGGTTTAGCAAGCCGAGTATATTCCGACAAAAAAGCGCTGACCTTGGGAAAGACGACCTGCGACCAGTCACCCTGCGCGCGAATGCGGCGATTATCGAAGTGCGAAACGAGATCGATCATGTCTTCAGTCTCGTCTTCCATGTGCTCGGCGAAGCGCATAAAGCTGCGGATGCCGATCTGTCCAGCATCCTCTATTTGTTGGGCGCGGCCCCTCCACAGATTTTCACGCGCACAGATCTCGCGTAGCTCATCGCGTGTGAATTCATTTCTTCCTTGCGCTTTGAGCTTCCGAATCAGGTCATCGTAAGGATGAACGAGACCTCCGGCTTCTAATGGAACGAGGCCAGCGTTCTCAAGATGAAGATTCAGCAGATCGTTTATTCGATTGAGGCCGGGGGCGTTTATATAAAGGCGGAGAGGGCGTAGCGCCGCGGCCAACTCATCGTCATCTGTCAGTCCGAGGTGCGATTTCCATTTCGCTCGCACACGGCCCATCTTGCTGGCTTTCTTCCCGTCAAAAAGAACTTCCAGACGCACTTCGCCGCCGTTATTGTTGATGATCGCGGCGAGTGGATCGTCTGGGTGAATTCCCCAAGGAGAAACGATGATGAACCGGCAACCGGCGCCGTCTGAAGCAACTGACCTTTGCGCATCGCGAAGTTTCTGCAGGAGCGAGAATTTGGAAGCATTGATAAATTTCGGGTCTGTAAGCGCATCATAGGTGAAAGCCCCGGCCTGATTGACATGAAATTTGATTTGGAAGTAGTCAGTCGCCACCAGGTCTCCGCGTTCAAAGTGGATCGGGGTAACGTAATCAACTACTACATCGTCAAACGATTTAATCCTGTCGGTCTCATAGCCAACTCGCACGATCTTAGTGTGGGATTGAAAAAGACGGCAGGCGCTCAGCCAGAAAAATCGCGCCTGATACTCGTCACCCTGATTTCGCGCCACAACCGCGTTAGCCATCGTTTTCTTTACTCAGCTATCCACTTCATCATTCGATCCAATCAGTCCACCGATAGCTGCCCCTATTGCTACGCCTCGCGGCCCAGCAAGCGCGCCGATCAATCCTCCGAGGAAAACGCCAGCAACAGTGTTGGAGAAACTCTCTTCTTTCTTTGCCGACTTGGAGAGTGGGGCGCGTGTTCGTCCATGCCAAGTCCTGGCGGTTCTGGTGGTAAAAGTTGCTTTCTGAAGATTGCAGGAGATACAGGCCGGAAACAGGTTGTTTAAGTGATTGCTGCCACCCTTCGCCTTACAGTGTGAATGTTCGACCTGCCAAGCGCCGCGCCTTCCGTTTTTTGCGTAATTCACAAAACTCAATTTCTTGCCGCAGATATGGCAATGGCCATCTGTGCGATCATAAATTTGATTGAGGGTTTCATTACTATAAGCCATCTGGCTCTTCCTCTATTTAAATCATGTGAGAAGTGGAAATGAGAGAACCCAATTCAACTATACATGATGTACCCAAACAGGGCATTCCCCATTGCCATCAGACAATGCCAGGCTTATTATGCTTGCTGATGAAAGGGAAATGCCTGATTTACGGCGTATTCACGAAGCGAACACAGTCATCATCTGAAATTTGATCGGTGTACCGAGTTCGCTATTGGCGAACAATATGCAGTATAGCGAACATTAGATTCATTAATCAACTGGGAAATACAAATTTTTGTCAAAGCTGATGTGCCCCTTGGCTGGGATGATTTACCTTATGGCGACGACAGGAGAAAGAATTCGTCAAATACGTGAGAAGCGCGGCATGACTCAGGATCAACTTTCCGAAGCGGCCGGAATCAGCAAGGGGTTTCTGAGTGACGTCGAAAACAACAATAAAAATATCAGTTCGCAGGCTCTTCTTCGCATCGCCAACGCCCTGGGTGCGTCCGTTGATTACTTATTGCAGGGGGCGGTTAGGGAATCTGCGCAGAGAGAGCCGATTGTAATTCCTCCGGAATTGTCGTCCGTAGCCGAAGAAGAGGGGCTTAGTTATAACGAAACTCTTGAACTGCTCGATGCTTACAATTCTATAGTGGCGAGGCGAAGCGGCAGGTCACAGCGGAGATTTTCAAAAGAAGATTGGAAGGACTTGCGCAAAGCGATTAAGAAAGTGTTCGATAAATGAAAAGCAAACAGAGGCGCCCGTTTCAGATATATAAACTGGCAGAGGACCTGGAACTCGACGTCGATGACGATCCGGTCCCCGCAATTCTGGGGCATTGTGAGAAGCGCATTGTTGAGATGATGGCCGATGTTGATGATTGCCAGACTTTTTCTCAGATGCTTGATTGGGTTGCCAACAAGGTTGGAACCACATTTGAGATGATCAGAACGGACGACGAATTGAGGGAAGTGCAGGAGCGCTACTTGCAAAGGAACGAACGCGGATTCGTTCAACTCGAGAAAGACCTTTCAGATGAGGTTTTTGGCCAGACCATAAAACTGAGAAACCAGGAACCCTGGGAGCCACCGTACGTCTCCGTGATCGATTGCCGAGGTTCCAAGGCGCCGCGGACTTACTTTACCAAATGGCATGAGATCGCCCACCTTCTCACAATGACGAATCAGATGCGTCTGGTTTTTCGGCGGACTCATAACTCTGTGTCAAAGCAGGACCCTGAAGAGCGGCTGATGGATGAAATCGCGGGGAAATTTGGATTCTATCCGCCTCTCGTGCATCGCCACATCGCTGGCGAGATTTCTTTTGAATTGATCGAAGATCTACGCCGGGAACTTTGCCCCGAAGCGAGCCTACAGGCATCTCTGATCAACTTCATTAAATATTGGCCCACGCCTTGTATATTCCTGCGCGCTGAGATGGGCTATCGCCGGGACGAGGAATCGAAACTCGCCCAGCAGGGTTTCTTTTTTCATGACCCGCCTGAGGCCGCTTTGCGAGCCGTAGATGTCTCCGCCAACGAAAAAGCCAGGGAAGAACGGTTCACCATCCATGAAAACAGGCGGGTTCCGGAAAAATCTGTGATCTCCCAAGTATTCTTCGGAGATTTGTTATCTGGTGAGGCAGGTGAGGATTTGTCATGGTGGGAAGCCAGCGATGGCGCGTGCTTGCCTGCTCGGACTATCAGAGTCAGGGCCAGACGAATTGCTCAATCAGTAGAAGCTCTTGTTTTTCCTCTTTGACCGTCAGGCTCAGGGGCTTGAATTCTATCGCGGCAGAGCGATTTGTATCTCTCATATTCGTGTGCAAATTGGGGAACGAGGAGGAAAAAGGAAAATATTGGACCGAATATGTCTCTGAATATGTCTCCCATGAAAAACGGGCACCAATTAGGTGCCCGTAAATTATTGATTCTAAAAGTCGGGACGGCGGGATTCGAACCCACGGCCTCTTGCACCCCAAGCAAGCGCGCTACCAGGCTGCGCCACGTCCCGAATGATTCAACTGAGTCCAGTTATGAAGCGGATCAATTAGTAACATCGCGGTTTAGGGTTGTCAATAAATCCTCGGCCATCAAGCGCAAGCGTTGAATCGTTTCGCGCGACAACCTTGACGCCAATGGCGACGTCGGTGTAGCCGCCGGCTGGGTCGGGGGTTGTATGGGAGGTTCCTGCGGAGGTTCGGTCGGAGGCGGAGGAACGAAATCGCTCGCCGTGGCGCCTGGTGGAACGATCTTCAACTTTGTCGCCCCGGCGCGCGACTCGCCAGCCAGTTTGCGTTTGGCGCCGGCGATGGTGAAACCTTCCTCGTAGAGCAATTCCTTGATGCGCAGCGCCATTTCAACGTCTTTGCGGCGGTAGGTCCGTTGGCCTGATCTGTTCTTTTGCGGTTGGAGCGTCGGAAACTCAGTCTCCCAATAGCGCAGCACGTGCGCCTGCACGCCCACAATCTCACAGACTTCACCAATCTTGAAGAAGAGTTTGTCCGGGATTGGCGGGGCCGGATGTTCTCGCTGCGTCATCATAAGACTCTAAGACCCAGAGTGCGAATTCGTAAAAGATTGAACTTGCCGCGCCGTCGAATATCAGGCCGATTTGATCGCGCGTGACGGTCGAAAGACTATCGCGCGTCTGGCCGGAAGATCGATTGACGCTCCCGTCGCCGGATTACGCCCGCGCCTCGACCGGCGTTCGACTATTTCCAGGACGCCGAAACCGACGATTTGAACCCGGTCGCCGGCGAGCAATCGTCCCTTGATGGTCGCGAAGATCAGATCGATCACGCGCTGGCAATCCTGGAATGAAATCCCGCCGTGTCGTTCATAGACTGCGCGCGCTAAATCAGCCTTTGTCATTATCCCGCCCTTTGCGAAAAGAAATTCGATAACGCTTCGCAAATGACTTTGCGCGTCAAATACGGGCCAATGTTAAGGCTCTCTTCACGAAGGTGTCAATGTTCTTCCAGATCAGATTATGGATCGATGACGCGCCGCCTCGGGCGATCAGTTCATCTTGGGAAGTTGGACCTTGGATCGGAGCACTGTAATTTCTGTCTTATCGGAGCCGCTTTTGTCTTTATCGATGGTAATGAGGATCGCAGGCGGGCCGGGGATTTGGAAGATCACCGTGGCTTCGTCCTCATTTTCGACCATCGGGGCCCCCAATCGTTTTTGGTAATAATCTCTGACTTCGCTGACGCTGTCGTCGGTGGTCATCGTTACGGTTTCGTTGCCCAAAACGCGGACTGAATTTTCCACCCTAGCATTCGGATATTTGTATTGCTCCAGGCCCGCTCCCTGGACGGGAGGGGGTGGAGGCGGCGCAGGCGCGCCAGGCGCTACGGGCGCCCCATCAGCCTGGTTCGCGGTTGGCTTGATCGCGCGAATCGACAAAATCACCATCGCACTGATCCCACCGCTGACCAACAGAATGCAGATCAGCGTAATCAATATCCACTTCAACGCGCCTGACTTCTTCACTACGCCTGTTGATGTGGCCGAATAGTTGGGATAGTTCGGCGCCATCTGATCGTAATAGAGCCGGGAAGTCTCGGGCGTTTGATCGTTAAATCGGTTGTCCTGTGTGGACTGGACTTGCGCGAGTTGAGATTGGTACGGCGCGTCGTACGGGTTGGCCGATTGCTGCGGGGCGTATTGGCGTGTCGTGGCCGAAGTCGCTTCATTTTCCACGAACAGTTGCGCCCCGCAGTGACGGCAAAAACGCGTCGGGCGGTCTGAAACGAATCCGCATCTGTGGCATGGTTGCTGCATCATGAGGCCTCGAAATTTCCAAAAAGTCGAATTTGCGGGTCACATCATTACCGAGCGGCAAGATGAACGCAAGCGGAGTCGCGACGTCGGACGCCGTCGAGAAGGGCCGCCCCCTTCGCGCATACTTAACCGGGCGGGAGAATTTATTGGGGCGTAAACATCAGAACATTGTTCATTGTTCATCGTTGATTTTTCATTTGTCATTGTGGAATGGCGCGGCTCGGGCAATGACAAATGAAAAATCAACGATGAACAATGAACAATGAAAGCGCTTCGAAAATTCCGCCTAGCTGCTTGGCCTTCATTCGCGGCTGACAACCGGTCGGCGCCGCTCCCGGTTGCGGCGCCAGAGGGCCGTTAAGCTATAATGCCTCGCCTTCTATGTTTTGGGTATTCCTCAAAATACTTGCCGTTCTGGTTTTGGTGTTGGCAAACGGGTTCTTCGTGGCCGTGGAGTTCGCGCTGGTCAGCGTCCGCCGCTCGAAGATAGAGACTTTGGCGGCGGCGAAAAAGGGCGGGGCGAGGGCCGTACTGCGGGCGCTGGACCGGCTCGACGCGATGCTCTCCGCCAGCCAGTTCGGCATCACCATCGCAAGCCTCGCGCTGGGCGCGGTAGGCGAATCGACGCTCGCCCATCTCTTCGAGCCGATCCTGTTGAACATTCTCCCGCCGTCGGCGTCGTCTTTGGTCGCGCATTCGATAGCCGTCGCCGTCGCGCTGGCCGTGATCACCTATCTGCACCTGGTGCTGGGCGAATACGCGCCGAAGGCCCTGGCCATCGAGAAGGCCGAAGCTATCTCGCTGGCGACGGCCCGTTGGATGGAGCTTTTCTACCAGACCTTCAAGCCCTTCATCTGGCTGATCAACGTTTCGGGCATCAAATTTCTCAGGCTCTTCGGCGTCCATTTCAGACCGGGCCATCACACCGTCTACACGGAAGAAGAACTCCGGCGCCTGATCGATCTCAGCCATCAATCGGGCCAACTGCTGGAGGAAGAGCGTGAGATGATCCACAACGTCTTCGAATTCGCCGACCTGACCGCGCGCGAAATTATGATCCCGGCGCCGCAGGTCGTGGCGCTCGAACAGCGCGCCGGTTTCGAAGAGGTCGTGCGCCAGTTTCAGGTCTCGGGCTATTCGCGCCTGCCCGTCTACAGCGGGAATTTCGACCAGATAGTCGGCGTGCTCCATAGCAAGGACGTCATGCCCTTCCTGCTCAAAAAGGAGGTATTCGACCTGGAAAAGGTCATGCGCCAGCCGATCTTCATTCCGGACACGGCCAGGCTCGGCGACGTCCTGCAGAGCCTGCAGAATAGCAGCGTCCACCTGGCCATAGTCGTCGACGAACACAGCGGCGTCGAGGGCATTCTGACGCTCGAAGACATACTCGAAGAGATCGTCGGCGAGATCCAGGACGAACACGACGAGGCGCTCGCCGCGAAACTCAGCCAGAGCGGCGAAGGCGTCTTCAGCATCGACGCCGGAATGACCATCCGCGAGGCCAACCGCAAATTCCGCCTGAAACTGCCCGAATCGGACAACTACACGACGGTCGCCGGATTCCTGATCGCGCGCGCCGGACGGCTGTTGAATCAGGGCGACGCCATCGAATACGGCGGCGCGAAATTCACCGTCGAGCGAGTCGCCAGCCGCCGCGTCACGCGCGTCAAGATGGAGCATTCGCATGATCCGTCCCATGTCGACGGAGATGCGCCGTCGGGCGAGCGCAAATTTTGACCCATTTGACTCTTTGTGTCTTTGCTTGCTACTCCTCGCTAAATCGGAACAACTGCCACTTCGCATCGAATGAAATTACAACCATCGGGCGACAGCGTTCCGCAGTACCGACTTCAGTCGGCGGCGCTTGGAATCCAAGCCCTGCCGACTGAAGTCGGTACTGCGGAACGCTGTCGCCCGATGATCAGAGTTAAACCGAATGCGCCAATGCAGTTGTCCTAATTTGGCTTTCCAGGTCATGCGCGTCGGCTACTGACACTTCTCGGCAAACAAAAAGCGGAGGCCGATTTGGTCTCCGCTTTTTAAGTTTTCAGACTCTCAGGTTCTCAATTTTTAGAACTGGAATCGTAATCCGAGTTGAACTTGACGCTCACGGAAGAGCGTACTATCGGCTGCGGTGACTCCGCCGAAGGCGGTGTTGAAGTTCAACACGCCGCTGGTCAGGGTGTACATTGTGCTGTTGACGCCGGTGACCAACAAGGTGTTGGGCAGATTGAACACCTCGCCCAGGAACTCCAGGTTCGCCTTCTCCTTGATGTAGAAGCGGCGTGATAGGCGAAGATTAAAGATGTTCTGTGTCGGTCCCGTGAAGGAGTTGCGATCCGACAGCCCAAACAGCCGGTTTTGCCCGCCTGAACGATTGAGGCTGCCCGCGCCGCCGTTGCTGCCCGACACCCCGGCATCATAAGCAATACCGCTAAAAACCTGGTAGATCGGCGCGATTGACCAGCCGTCAAGCAAGGCCGTAGCGAATTTATTGCTCGACTTCACGCGAGGCGCATAGACCGCGCTGAACACGAATTTATGACGGCGATCAAAATTCGATCTGCCGCGATCCGCCCCAGGATCGAAAACATTGAATGGAGTGTTGTTGGACGTGAAGGTGGTCGAGGTTTGCAAAGTGTCTGATGCTTTCGAGAGCGTGTAGTTGGTCAGTAGTAGCAAACCATGCGAGAAACGATGATTGGCTTGCAAGACGAACGCGTTGTATTCGGATTTCACCTGACTGGCAATCTCAGTGATCTGCGCATAAGTGGTCAGCGGGCGCGCAGTGGGGAAGAGAGCCAGCGTCAGCGATTGGCCGCCGAACGGCCCATTCATGATGGGGAAAGTTTGCGATGTGTTTGGCGCCGAGAGATTGCGATCATAGAAAGTCGGCAGCCCGCGCCCGATGCTGCCAAGGTATGACGCCGACACCGTGAGGTTCTGGTACAATTCGCGTTCGAAGATTAAATCGAACTGGTGGATCATCGGGGCGCCAAAGTCTTTGGCGAAGAACTGGAGCGATGATGCCCCAGTGGGCGGGGATGGCAGCACATTCGGGAAGATCGGCGCATTTGCCGCGGCTCCTGAAAGGTTCACTTGAGTTTGTCCCGCCGGGTTGCCGGTGTTGATCAAAGCATTGTAGATGGTCGAATTGATGATGCGTCCGTAATACAAGCCGTACCCGCCACGAAGCGCGGTCTTGCCATCGCCGAAGAGATCAACGGCAAACCCGACGCGCGGGCCGAAGTTGTTCTTGTCGCTCGGCATGAACGATGTCGCCTCATTAAGCGTCCGTCCGACGTTCGGAATTACACTGGTGTCGGCGTTCGCGAGTTGCGGCTCCGGCAACTGTTGGTATTCGTATCGCACGCCCAGGTTGAAGGTCACTCGAGGCAGGAATTTCCAATCGTATTGCACGAAAAAGTTGTAGTCTTTTGTCGTAAATTCCGCGCCCAAAGGACCGAAGCCTTGGAAGAACTGACCGGTGTAGCATTTGCCTCTGAGGCGCGGTGGATTAGGTGGAGTACTAGTGGCGCAGACCGCGGTCGCGGCCAGCGGCGTTTTCCAATTGACGTAATCAATGATGAAGTCATTGATGTTGTTGTAGGAGTAAGAGCCGCTCTCGTTGCGTAGATTGGCCAGATCTTCGTTGACGCGGTTGATGTCAACGCCGAATTTAAGCGTGTTCGCGCCGACCGAGACGGTCACGTTGTCGGTGAACTGTTGTCGGCTTTCATCCGGGAACTTTGCGCGTTCCAGGAATGTCGGTTTGCCGAATTCGAGGCCATTGGGGCTCAGGTTGACGGACGGCGCGCTGCCATTGAGAGCCGTGGTGGGTTCACCTGGCAGCGGCTTCTGGCTGAATTCATACTCGAAATCGCGCGCGATCTGGACGCGGAATTCATTGACGATCTTTGGAGTCAGCGTCGAAGTCAACCGCGCCGTGCCCCAGTCGATCTTCACGAAGTCGTCACCGAAGCTGGCGCGTCCGCGCTGGTTGACCGGCTGCGTCTGGATGCCTGCGGGCGAATCCCAGCGCAGGCGATTGTAATTGATCGTGAAGGTGTTTTTGGTGTTGATCTGCCAGTCAATTTTCGGCAGGAGTAACAACTGGTCACCCCGGCGCGGCGCCTGCCCGGTCAACGAGTTGATAAACGACAGAGCGTCGTCAATTTGCCCACTGGTCAGCCCACGATTGGGAGCGGTAAGAGCAGCGCGGTTGACCGTGTTTAGATAGTTTCCATTGGCGAAGACGCCCAGTCCGGGGAAATTGCGCTTTTGCTGATCGTAGCTGAAGAAAAAGAACAGCTTGTCCTTTTTGATCGGCCCGCCCAGCGTGCCGCCGAACTGATGGCGCACATCTTCAGGTTTGGCGCCGACCTGAGTGGCGAAGCCATTGACCAGCACAGATTGGAAAGCCAGCGGAGGGCGCGCGCCCAACTCGTTGTTGCGTTGGTAGTAGAACGCGTCACCGTGCAGATCGTTGGCGCCGCTCTTGGTCACTGCGTTGGTCACGCCGCCCGCCGAGCGGCCGTATTCGGCGGAATAATTCGAGGTGTTGACTTGAAACTCACGAATCGCCGACTGACTTATTGAATAGTTAATGCGCGTGCGGCCACGCTCTTCGGAAAAGAACGCCTGGTTGTTGTCGCCTCCGTCTACCGTGTTGTTGTTCAGCAGTCCCGAAACTCCGCGAAAGCTAATCAAGCCAAAAGTGCCGTCTGGCGTCGAGCCGGGCGTCAAGAGGGCGAAATCGGACCAGCGGCGGCCGTTAATAGGCAATTCGTTGATGGCTACCTGGTTGATGTTAGTGGTGAATTCTTTGGAATCGATGTTGACGGAACCGCTCGCCACAATTTCGACGACGGACGTCGCCGCGCCGACGCTCAAGACGGCGTCAATGTTGCTCAATCGTCCGACTTCGACTATCACAGTGTCCAGCTTATACTCGGAAAACCCGGTTGCGGTTATGGTCAAGACGTAGACGCCCGGCTGCAAGTTGGTGAAGCGGAACCGTCCTTCGCTATCTGTGGTTGCGGTCTCGGTCTTATTGGTGTCCGTGCTGCGCAGCGTGACCGTCGCATTCGCTACTATCGCGTTGTTTGGGTCAGTAGCGGCGCCGCCGACCGCCCCGGTCACCGCCGATTGAGCCAGCGCCAGGCTTCCTGCGCAAGCAACCGTAAAGGCGAAAAGGATGGCCAGGCATGCAAAACGAACAGAGTTGATTTTGAACATATGTCTGCCTCTCTTGTTAAGAATGAGGAACAATTGTCCCCACAAAAGATATCGGTCGCGCGCAGCAGCCTGCCGCGCACGCCTCGAAAATGCGTGAAAGTAATTCAGATTGGTTCATCCCTGCTGGAAGCCTTGGCCGGAGAGCGGGTCCTCCTAATCGTCCGCTTGTTGTCTCGATCAGAATGGCGTGGGGCTCAACTGATCGCCTTAATTCCGTGATGTCCTATTGCGGATATAAGCTTAATTGAAGCAGGACGTCAGGGTAAATCAGGGGTTAGGTAAGGTCAAGTTAAGTGAGTGTCAAGAGTCGATCTCTTTGTTTTTCAGATTATTCCGGTAACCTTTGCCGACGGACAATAACCCGCCTAGATCTGTCGCATCCGCGAAAATCTCTGGTTAATTCCGGGAAGTCGATTTTTTAGGTCCTCGCGCCGGGGGGCGTCAATTCCTTATGGATTTTGCGACTCTCACCTTTCCGCCTTCGAGCATTTCAACGCCATAAGTCAGATTATAAGTCTGCCCGTTTTTATCGACTGCGAAGAACTGGAAGTAGCCGCGAGAGCCGTCCATCTTCATCGTGACTGGGAATCGCCCCGCGACGTCTTCGCGGAAGCGCGTGTCGTAGTCGCGCCTCGCGGGGTCGTAGGCCAGCACTTTTACCCGGTCGAAATCCACTCCTTCGTCGGCGCCTAAATTCTTGCGTTCGAGAACCAGAAAATGTTCGCCCGTTCTGTTGTCGTCGCCGGCCACGGTTCCGATCTTCTGCCAGCCGATGATTTCCCGCCCGCTCGAAACGTAATAGAAGATTTCAGGCGGGACTTCCAGGGCGACCGAGTCGCCGTAAATCCACCCGGCGGGCAGAACGGCGTAATCTTTCAATCTCACCTTGTACCAATTGTCGTATCTTACGCTACTTTCCGACTCTTCTTTCGCCTCACCCTTGCCTTCGACCCTCGCGGGGCGCGGCTTGCGCTCGCGGGCGACGATTTCTAGCTCGGTTTCCCTAGGGAGCGTCGTCGCTACATTGTCATCGTCGCTCCGGTCGGGCGACAGGCGCAGTTTGAGAGGCGCTTTCGATTTGCCGACGGCCTGCGTGGGGACGTCTTTGATTTCGGCGGCGATTTGGCGCGATTTCTCCACGATCTCCCGCTTCACCAGATTGACCGATCTGATCCAGCCCGATTCGCCGTTCGGCCCTTCCACTTCCGACCAACTCTCGCCGTCCTCGGCGTTCGCGCGGTCGACGACGGTGACCTGGTCACCACTCTTCAACTCGCCGACGGAGCGCGCGGCCTGAGCCGTCGAGCTTTTCAGCCTCAACCGTTCGGGCACGACGAAGGCTTTTTCGTCCGGCGTCGAAACATGTGAACAGGAGGCCATGAGCGCGGGGAGCGAAAGAATTATGGCTGCGTATGAATAAAACTTGAGGCAATTGACAAGCCGCTTCATTTGTTTCTCTCAAAACGTAACGGCGCCGGGAGTGTTAGCTGCCGGTCGCTACCGCTCCCGGCGCCGTGCAAAGACGACCTGAAGGTCAGGGGCGTTTGGCCAAGGGCGTCACGCGATCAATGCTGGCCTTCAGGTCCGCGTTGTTGCGCCCGCTGGCTTCGAAGGCCCGGTTGTAAGCGTCCAGGGCCTGCTGGTAGCGGCGCAGATTTTCGTAAACGTAGCCGAGATAATAGAGCGTGTTGAAGTCGCCGGGGTTGAGTTTGTCGGCTTGCGTGAGCATCTCGGCCGCCCGCGTCCACGACTTGTTCTGCGCGTGCGCGAGGCCGAGGTTGAAATAGAGCGTGGCGGAAGGCGGTTTGCTGACTTCCAGCGCGCGCGACAGGGTCATCTCGGCGTTGGTGTATTTCTTGGCCTGCAGAAAAGCCCGGCCGAGCAGTTCGAGCGACCCCGCGTCTTCGCGCAAGTTCTTCAGGCTGGTCGCCACGCGGGTCGCCTCCTCGAAGTACGAACTGGCTTTCTTCTCGTCGCTCTCGTCCGCGCCCTGCCGCAGCAGGGATTCGGCCAGCAACCTGAGCATCTCCGCGTTCGCAGGGTCGGCGGCGACACCCGACCGCAGCGCCGCGATGGCTTCGTTGAGCCTGCCGGCGCGGAAGTGCGCGATGCCCAGGTAATACCACGAATCGGCGTCCTTCGGATCGAGTTTGACCGCCTTTTGAAAAGCCTCTGAAGCCGCTTCCGCCCGGTTGAGATTGGCGTAGGTCACGCCGAGCAGGTAGAAGTTGACAGCGACGTTCATCTGGACTCTGACCAGCGTTTCAAAGTAGGGAAGCGCCTTGTCATAATCCTTGAGCAACATGTGCGATTGTCCGAGCGCGCGGTAGAGGTCGGGATCATTGCGGTTATCTTTGCGCTTAAGCTCCAGGGCTTTTTCCAGAGGCTGGATCGCCGACTTGTAATCCTTGAGCTGATAATAAGACAGCCCTATGAATTTCCAACTGTCGGAGTGATCCGGGGCCTCATCCAGCACCTTCCGGAATTCGGCGATCGCTTCGCGGAACTGGCCCTGTTTGTAGAGCGAGACGGCCCTCTCCCAATCGAATTTGATGACCGGCGTCGCGCCAGAAATTGCGACAGAGGATGTCGCGACGGAGATCGAAATCAGCAAACCGGAAACTGCAAAAATCTTTTTCATCGCCCCTTCTCCTGAATTTTCAATGACAACGAGATTCCAAGCGCGAAGGCGCATGCTTCCTGGGAGCGCAGGCATCCTTGCCTGCTTACTTCGATCAGTCAGCCCCTTCCTGAATCCCGCAGGCAAGGATGCCTGCGCTCCCAGGAAGGCGCATGCGTCGGTTTTAGAGTGGCTCACAATACGCCGGGTTGTATCGGGAGTCGATTTGCCAGGGGGGTAATTTATGTTAACTCAATCGGCGCTTCTTTTCCACGAGCCGTTTTCCAATAAGTCCTCACTCACGGCGCCGCCTTCCTGTCGCGGTTGAAACCATTCCGCCACCAGTTCGCGCAGCTTGGCGCCTTCGAAGCGGCCTCGCAAGGCGTTGATGATTTCAAGATGCGCGCGTTCGTTCCGCTCGTAGACCCCGACCCAGTAGAGGATATGCGCGCTCGCGGCCAGTTCGATCTCCACATTCAGGCGGCTCAGCTTGAAGAAACCCTTCAGGAAGATTGACCTCATCATGCTCTCTCGAACCAGTCTATAAGCCTCCTCTTCGGCGACGCGTTCCTCGGCGACCATCGCGGTATCGACGGGCATGCAGGCGCCCTCCTCCGGCAGTCGGTCGAACTGTATCAGGTCGAGTTTACCGGTTACGGCGTCGGCGGCGATGAACGTGTCGGTCGATGACCGCCCGTCGCTCCGGGTCAGCCGGAAGAAGCGATACGGGATGTAAAAATCCGTGACGATTCGCGGCCGCCCATGTCGCAGTCTGTTAAAGCGCCCGCAAAATCTCGCGACCGCCTGCGCGCGAGAGATATTCGGTTTGATGGATGTGATGATCATTTAAGACATCAGCCACCGCAGGGCGCCGCAGAGCACAGAGACAAATACATGCGCGCCGCGGCGCCTCTGTGTCCTGCGGCGCCCTCTGTGGCTAAAAACTTTTATCCCGATCTTGCATGGCCTGACCTAGGCGAAATAGACCCACAACGAGATGACCGTCGCCACCAGCAGCAGCGCCAAAGCCGTATTGACGCGCCTCTGCAACGGCGTCTCCTCTTCGGCCGGGACTTCGAGGACGCTCTTCGATTCGACCCCGCTCATTGCGATCTTCTCTTTGACGGTCTGGAACGTCAGCCCGTTGACCTTAGAGGCTTCGGGCGCGGGCGTCGACAGGCTGACGACGACCATCGTCGCCACGCAAACTAAGAACATCAATGCGGCGAAATGGAGAAAGTTCATTCCCACGTAAAACCCCAGAAAGCCGCCCTCAGGCAGCGCGCCTTTGTAATAGACTTCGAGAATGAACCGGGCGGCGCCGAGCGCGAACCCTAGCAGCAGCGACACGATCGCGCCCAGGCCGTTGATGCGTTTCCAGAAGACGCCCAGCAGAAAGACCGCCGCGATGGGCGGCGAGATGTAAGCTTGCACGCTTTGCAAGTAGATCCAGAGTTGTGAACTGATGCGGCTCATAAACGGAATCCACAATAGACTCAGCCCGACCATAGCCACTGTCGCTACGCGCCCGACATTGATCAGCCGCCTGTCCGAAGCGGCCGGCCTGAGTTTCTTGTAAAAGTCCATTGTGAAGATGGTTGAACTGGAATTGAACACCGCGGCCTTGCTCGCCATCAGCGCCGCAAGCATCGCCGCCACCATGACTCCTTGCAACCCCACCGGCATCAGCCGCACAACCAGCGTGGGGAAAGCCGCGTTAGAATCAGCCACCATCTCTTGCGGGTAGAGCGCGCGGGAGATCATTCCCGGCACAATCAGCATAAATACAGGCAGAATCTTCAGGAACCCGGCGACGACCGTTCCGCCCCTTGCGTGGCCGACGTCTTTCGCCGCCAATACGCGCTGCACGATCACCTGATCGGTGCACCAGTACCAGATGCCCAGAATCGGCGCTCCAAAGAAAATTCCCGTCCACGGGAAATTGATGTCGGTCGGGGGTTTCATCATATGAAAGAAGTCCGCCGGCACGGCCGCATGTAATCCTGACCAGCCGCCGACTTCGCCCAAACCGATGTATGTCAGGATCAGCGCGCCCGCCACCAGGATCACTGTCTGAATCACTTCGGTGTAGATCACCGCCGCAAGCCCTCCGGCGACGGTGTAAACTCCCGTCGCGATCACCAGCGCCAGCGAGCTTTCAACCATTCCCCATCCCAATACCGCTTTGAGCACAATCGCCCCGGCAAAAATCGAAACCGAGATCTTCGTGAACAAATAAGCGATCAGCGAAATGCCGGCGAGATAAGCGCGGCACGCGCCGTTATACCGCCGCTCTAAAAACTCCGGCATCGTGTAGACGTTCGAGCGCAAATAGAACGGCACGAAGACCCAGCCTAAAATCAGCACGATGATCGAAGCCAGCCATTCAAAATGCCCTCCGGCCATTCCCGTAGCGGCGCCTGACCCCGACAGGCCGATGAAATGCTCGCTGCCGATATTCGACGAAAAGAGCGAAGCGCCGATGGCCCACCAGGCCACGTTGCGGCTCGCCAAAAAATAGTCCGTCGTCGTGCGCTCTTTGCGCGAGAAATACCAGCCGATGGCGAAGATCACCAGAAAGTAAAGCGCCAGCACCACATAATCAATCGTTCCCAGGCGTATCGCGCTTGATTGCAGCAGCGGCAGAGGCATAGTCATATTTTTCCCTCGCATGTCCTGTGGTTTTGGTTGATGGAGTATGCGCCCGGATGACGCGTTGGGCGCAGAGTCGGGGCACGGGCAGTATAGCCTTGCTTCGCTGGACTGCAAATTATTCTGAAGCAGGCGCAAATAAAGCCCCTGTGCAATCAACGCATTGATTAGCGCAAACCTGCAAACCTGGGTACGAATCGCTTCTAGCGTGCAGTCGTGGATCGTAGTCCCTTTGGAAACTCAGAGCGCCTGAAGCCGATTCGTATGATTGCAATTGATAAACGAATAACTCAAGTATGGCCAATTCCTGCGCCTTTGATTCCAATCAATACGCCTCCTGCCGAGACTGCACGCTAGAAGCGATGCGTACCCAGGCGTCTCCTGATTTATGCGCAGGATTCAAATCATTCTATCGTCAGCTTCGGCTCGAACCCTTCGTCGGACACAAGCCTGATCATTTCGTCGAGCAGCCGCCGCGCGTATTCGTCCTTGCCGTAAGCGTCGGCCAGGCGAAACGTCGTGATGACCGCGCGTCCCGCGCCGCTTCGCGCGCCGACCGTCAACGCCGCGTTCTTGTTGACCCAGCCGAGAAAGATTCCCGACATCACGTCGTCGTAATCTTCGGCCTTCACGCCTTCGATCACGAACTTCGGCGTCACCTCTTCGGCTTCGAAGCCGAGCAGTTTATCGAACGCGACGGCGCCGAACGGCGCGCGATTCACGTTCGCCCAGTTGAAATTGGTCACCCAATTGCCGTCGTAACCGGTCGCGCCGTTCCGAGGCGTGATCTTGACCGGCCCATTGGGCAGAGCGTCTTTGTCGTTCGCCAGCACGATCACACGATGGCCTGAGTCGAGTAGTGATCGAGTTTGCTGATCGAGCTTGTCGGTGATAACCACCGATTGTTTGTCAGGAGACGAAACGACGTCGTAGCCGGCGTTCCGCAACCTTTCCGCCATCGTCGCCAGACCGCCCGCCAGATGGATCGAACCGCTCCGCTTCTTCGGCTCAGGATAGATGAAAAGCTCGAAATAGTTTTCCGCAACGAGAAGGCCTCTGCCAGATGGCGCTTCACCCGAGTTCGTTTCACGCAGTTCCAATTTCAGGCGAATGCTGCTCGGCTTCATCACGGCGGGCGCGGTCAGCGCGATCGTTTCATCTTTGACGACAGAGCCGCGGGCGCCTGGCTTGATCTTAGACTCGCCGATCTTCTTATCGTCGAGGAAGAGTTGAATCGTTTGCTCTCTCTCCGCCGCCTGGCTGTAGCGCGAGACGTAAGTCGTCAACTCGATCTTGGCGCCGCTGACGTAATTATTGACTGGCGCGCGCGCGAAGATCACGTCCTGCCGCTGCAGCCGAGCCAGGTCGTCCGCGTAGATTTTCTTGTTGCGGAACATATCCAGCAGCCCGTTGCATTCCCAGTTCAGGTCGGTGAATTCGGTGATCGTGTAGCCTTGAATCGAAGCGTGTTTGCGAATCTCTTCGATTTCGTGTTTGAGCGAAATCCACTGGCGCCGCTGCGTGGCGCGGGCCAGATCGTTGAAGCCAGCGAACATGCGGTCGAACTTGAAGCCGTGGAAGCGGTCGAAGATTCCGGCGGGCCGGGTCACTTCGCGCCCGTTGAAATCGCGCTCGAACCACCAGGGCAATTTCTCCGGCAAGACAGGCAATCCCCAATTGCCGAATTCGGAGAGGACGACCGGCTCTTTGCCGGTAGGTTCGGCGTCGCCGTGTTTGCTCCACAGCCACTCGGGCCGCGAAGCCAGGTCGGCCACCCACTTGTCCCAGACCGCGCGGTTGTCGGGGATCGAATTGTAGTTGTGGTAATCGGCGATGTCGGATTTGAGGTGAAAGTTTCCGCAGCAGGGGCTGTTGTCAACGGTCAAACGCCCGGCCCTGGCTGCTTCCGGCGCGAGCTTGACGAACGCGTCTTTGAGCCATTTGCGCGTGTGCTCTTCTTTCAAACCGCGCACGCCCCAGGCCTCATTGATGATGCTTTGAATAACCACCGAAGGGTGGTTCCAATCGCGTTCGATCTGCCCGAGGAAAATCTCTTCGCCGCGTTTCGCCGCTGCCGGAGTCCAGGTGTTGTCGTCCCAACTCGGAATCTCGTACCAGATCAAGACTCCGACCTCATCCGCCGCGCGCAGGTAATCGGGCGTCGGAACTTTGATGTGCGTGCGCAGCATGTTCAGGCCGAGTTGTTTTGCTTTGCGCATCTGGTCAACGAGAAATTCGTAAGACGGCGGCGTGTAGACGCCTTCAGGATAAAAATCCTGATCGAGCGCGGAGATGATGTAGATCGGCTCGCCATTGAGATAGAACTGGCGGTCGCGGGCTTCGAATGAGCGGAATCCGAAGCGGCCGTTATACCGATCGTCTCCATAGGTGAGCTCAATGTTATATAAGATGGGCCGATTAAGACCCCATAAAATTGGGTTTTTGATCTTGCCGCGCAGAATATGTGCGCCGGCCTGGCCGCCGCCAATATGGGCGACATGCGTTAACTCGTACGCTTTGCCTGACGGGTCGAGGATCCGCGCCGTAAACTTGCCGTCGCGGACGGCCATCGGTGTAAGGGTTCTCACGAACACTTCAACGCCGCCGTCGAGCTTGGCTGTGACAAAGACGTCCGTGATCCGATTCTTCGGGCTAACAAGTAGTGTGACCGGCTGCCATATGCCTCCGGTCTGCACATACCAACTCTGCTTTCCGTGAGGCAATTCTGCGTAATTCATATCGCCCCAGCGCGCTTTGTCGTTATCGGGATCAGTGATGCGCACGGCAATTTCGTTCGCTCCTGCTTTGATCAACTTGCCGACATCGAAAGTGAAGGGCAGATAGCCACCTTCGTGCTCGCCCGCTTTCTGTCCGTTGACGAAGACTTCGGCGAAGTAGTCCACCGCGCCGAACTTCAACAACACGGTTTGATCGGACTTGATCGGTTGAAGATCGACCGTCTTTCGATACCACGCCACGCCGCGGTAATCGCGCAGGTCGGCGAACTGGGCGTTCCATGACAACGGCACGCGAATCTCCCGCCAGTCTTTGACTGAATTCAGATCATTGATCGTCAATTTGCCTTCGCGGTCAACTGCGAATTGCCACGTTCCGTCGAGCGATCGGGACTGCGCTCCGGCGACTGCGAAGAACGCGCAGAGGTAGAGCGCGGGAAGGGAAGCGCGTAGAAAGTTTTTCATAACCGTTCGCCTGATAAAATGAAATTCTGGTTTAACGTTTGTGTCTCCTGAAGCGGGCGCAGTCCACGCGCAAGCCTCAGGCTTCTCAAACACAAACAGGGGATGCTCGCAATTAAGAAAGATGCTATGCTGATTTGTCGGAGCGTTCAAATGTTTTCTGAAAAACTCATCGAAGAGAAAATCCGCGAGGCGATGGAGAGGGGCGAGTTCGACGACCTGCCGGGCAAGGGTAAACCTCTGGACCTCGACGCGTACTTTGCCACGCCTGAGGACGTGCGGCTGGGCTATTCGGTAGAGGTCGAGTTGCAAAAGGAGATCGAATCGCTCAAGGCGCGTCTGGACGTCAGCGACGATGAGCGCGAACGGCAGTCTCTGCGCAAAGAAATCGAAGGCAAGACGCTGAAGCTTAACCTGTTGATGGACGGCATTCAGCGCGCGCGACGCGAGAGAAAAGGTTGAGCCGCGTCTTGACAGCGTCAACCTCGGCGGAGACAATGTGCGCTCGTTACGGAGGCATGGCCGAGTGGCTGAAGGCGGCGGTTTGCTAAACCGTTGTAGGGGCTAAAACTTCTACCGAAGGTTCGAATCCTTCTGCCTCCGCTTTTCCTCTTAAAGTCTCACCTACATTCAGTTCTACAACTTCCTCAAGGGATTGAGTGATGTGGATAAGGCCTGTAAATACAGGGTTTAGGCCTTTAGGCTTATGTCTCTCTATCCCAGCACTAACTAACGAAATCGAACAATTGAGACCGAAATTTTGCAAGCGTCCTGCGCTTTAATAAATGTTTTTCGTTGTCTCTGGATGTCGGAAAATGTGCCAAATTGATAAAGGGGTAGCCACAAAATTGGCCACAGTGGAATTCTGAAACTGGCACCAATCTGGGTCAGGGTAGACGGCGGTTTTCACTACCGCAGACGGTCAGCCCCGTGTGCGATAAGTTGGCCATCGCTGAGAGCAACCCACTGGCCGCGATACTCTTCCGTGTGTTCTTCGATCCAACGCAGGTTCGGTCCATTGCGCGTCGGGATGCAGGCCGACGTGCGGATCGAGGCGGGCGAACGGGCACCGGCGATGGTGATCTCGCGCGAAGCCGTGGTCGAGAACGGGGGCGAGAAGATCGTCTACGTGCCGCTGTCGGGCGAAGAGTTCCGGCGGCAGGAGGTGAAGCCCGGCGGTGGATATGGCGGAAAGGTCGCCGTGCTGGAAGGACTCAAAGCGAGCGAAACGTAAGTTGGGCCTGGCAAGCTCGCAAGACACCTTTGCTTTATGAAAACAAAGTAATTGAATCACATTCAGCGCTGTGTCAGCGTTCGTTTAGTACGTTATACTTTGCGAAGCCGCAATTTGAACTTGTGAGGTTGAAGAAATGCCTGTCACCATTACTTTGAATGACGATTTAGTACTGCGCTTGCAGGCGCAGGCGCAGGCTCGGCGCCTCTCGCTCGAGCAGTGGGCGTTGACCGTGCTGGATCAAGCGACAGCGGGCTCGCAGGAGTTACAGACCTGGGCCGCGCTCAACCGGCGGCGCGCCGATTTGATCCGGCGGCGTTATACTGGTGGTTTGAATGAGGCTGAAGATCGCGAATTGGCCGAACTTCAGGCGACGGTGGATCGAACCTTGGAGCCGTGGGATCAAGAACTGAGCAGACGGCTGGCGCTCTACGAAACACAGACCGGACAACTTTCACACATTGATGACTGAATCACTGCGCGCCGCCGCCACGGCGGTGTTTCATTACCCTTCAGCGCCGCCAACACGTCGTCACGGACCGCGCGGATACCTTGACTACGCGTCCTTCAAGGCGTGGCTGCGCGATGAATTCACTTTTCGTTGCGTGTATTGCCTGACGCGCGAGCGATGGTGCCCCGCCGGTCACGAGGATTTCAGCGTTGAGCATTTCATTGCCCAAGTCACCGACCCACAACTCCGCGGCGCCTACGACAATCTGTTTTATGTTTGCTGCGCCTGCAATGCGGCGCGGCGCGACATTTGGTTACCACTTGATCCGGCGCGTGAACCGCTTGGCGCGCACTGGCGCATCACCCGCGACGGCGTGGCGGAATCTTTGACTGCTGAAGGCGCGCAATTCATTGAGATTTGTCGGCTCAATCGGTCTGCGCTCGTTGATTTCCGTCGCCGCTTGCTGCGACTGGTTGATGTGCTGCTCAGCCACGACGTGGCGCAGGCAAAGGACGTGCTGCGCGATTTGCTCACCTTTCCGGATGATTTGCCTGACCTTGCGGCATTGCGCCCACCCGAGGGAAATGCGCGCCTTGAAGGCATTGCCGAAAGCTATTTTGAAAGATGGCGGCGCGGCGAGTTGCCAGAGGTTTATTGAGAATTAAGAATTATGCTCGATAAGATCGGCGGCATCTTCCTGCTGCTCAATATCGCACTGTGTTCGACGCTGGCGGTGCCACCGGTGATGGTCAATCTGCCGCTGGCGCTGACCGGCAGCGTGCCAGGGTCATTCTGTCGGGCGGCGCGATGTCAGAGACATCGCTGATATGATATGGATTGAATATGCCACGATACGACATGAAATTCGGAGTTTCAGAAGCCGCTCGAATTTTCGAGGTCGACAGAAACCTTGTTAAGACATGGGCGTATCGTTTTTCTGACTACCTGGGGCCGGGAGCGAACCCTGGAAAAGGAATCCCACGCCAATTTTCTGCAGAGGATTTGAGAGTGCTCGCGTACATTTTAATGTACTGGGAAGATCAGCCTGATGTAGAGTCTATAAAAATGGGTCTTAACATCGGAAGTCATCATGAAGAACTATACGACAATCTTTTGACTTCGGTGACACCTCTGTTTCAAGAGCCGCCTGAAAACCTGGATGAAACTTGGCGCCACGGCACGGTCATTGGTAGGATGGCAGAGATTGGAGACACTTTCGCCCTTGCGGAATCTTATAAACTTGCCGGGGATACGCTTGTTGACGCGGCGCTTTCCACCGGCGAAACATACGAACTCGCATACCCAGTGATCTACAACTACAGGCATGCCAGCGAACTTTATTTGAAGGCAACCATTGGGTCGGAAGAAAAATCGCATGATTTGCTTTGGTTGTTACAGGAATTCAGGAAGCTGCTGAAGACGGAATTTGATGCGGCTCTTCCTGAATGGTTTGAAAACATCATTCTTGCGTTTAATGATTTTGATCCAGGCTCCACTACATTTAGGTACGGAGGCTTTGATTCCTTCTTAAGACAGGGTGAAGTGTGGGTCGACTTGCCACATGTTAAGGCCCTGATGAGTTGGCTCGCCGAATCATTTCAGAATATCAGGTATCGTCGCGGCATGATCTAACTTCCGGTTGGGCACGGAACGCGATGCGAGAATCATCTGCGCCGGGTAAGGCAGGAAACAGCCTCAGCGCAGCGGTTGACCGATGCCGAGAAGGTCCCCCTCACTATCCCTGAACCAAGCCGCCAGTTCGCTGACTCCGCCCTTACTCGGATAATTCCGGGCAATAGTGTGCATTTTCTGATTCTCCTCTGTGACATATGTCGTCATAAGAACAAACTCGCTGTTCAGACAGAATCTGCGTTAAAACTCTGGGTTATAACGGAACAATCAATTCTCGCGATGATTCCCAACAGTTCTAAATCTGGTTGCCGGAATGGTAGGTCAAATGAAGGAAAGGCTTCACGTAATAAACTTTCGGCGCGGGGCGGTATCCGCGCATCTCCAGCCATCTTGGTGTCTTGAGCCAATTCAACATCTACCAAGGGCTTTGCTTTTTCGGTTAACTCGTTTAGTAATCGTAAAACCTGCCAATCCTTGAGGACCCGAAAGTCTTCCGCATCATAGAGCACTCCGCAAATAATCGATTTGGGCTGAGCAGGATTTCCGGTGATCCGATCATAACAACGAAATACCAATAGGGCCGTCTTTTCTAGGCTTTTGGCAACCGCAGCATAGGCGTCGGGCAACTGGCAGGCCTGCTCCAGGGCCGAATCAAACAGCTTGCTTCCAACGCCAAGAACGATGCTCCTTTTGCCTGACAATGACTTCCGGTCAAAATGGACGTCCTCGTAACGTGGCATCACGCCCGCCGTTTTTTGCCAGGGCTCTGGCGTTTTGAATGCCATCAATCCCGCAGTTTCTGAAAGTTGGCGCCGATTATGTCGTAAAGCCAGACGAAAGAATGGAGCAAGGTCCGGCAAATCGAGTTTGGGAACGCGGTCGGAGACTTGGGCGTAATCGAAGTGACGTGCGTGCCCCAGCAAATTCTGGACTACCTGAACTGCGTCTTCGCCGCCCATCTGCCCAGTTTTTTGATCGAACCATTCCGCCAATTTGTGGCGCGGAACGGAGTCCGCCTCGGAAAAGACCGTGTCCAATACTCCTGGACGAGTAGTCCCAAGGATGAGCTGATGCAAGTCCTCCGGCTCCTCCGTAACCATGTTGATTGAGCGCCTGATACGTTCGAGCTTTTCGTTCAAGAGAGTCCAAATGCGAGACTCGACCGTATCCGGGTTTTGGAAGAGCATCACTTTTACGACGTCGCGTTGCCCAATGCGGTTCAATCGCCCGACACGTTGATGCAGCCGCATAGGATTCCACGGGAGGTCTACATGAATTAGGCGTGAGCAACGGACTTGCAGATCGACTCCTTCGCCCGCCGCCTCAGTAGAGACGAGAAAACGGACGGCCCCTGAGTTAAATCGGTCTTTAGCCGCATCCCTGGATTCACGCAATGCGCGCAATTCGCCGTTCGGGGCGAGCACGTTCGGCAGCGCCTCGTCACCATTTATAAAGGTCGCGCTCGCCTCACCGAATTCACGCCAAAGCGAGGACAGTAGAAGCGCCTGTGTGACTTTATATTCCGTGAAAAAGAGAACGGATTCTTCCGTGGGCAACTGCCGAACACTATTTAGAATGGCCTCGATTTTCGTCTCGGTGATAACCGCATCCGCCGCTTTGATCAACTCCGTCAATCGCGCCCGCTCATTTTCCGTGAGCTCAAGAATGAGTGTCACCATTTCATCTTCCACGATAGGGTTTAGCGATTCGGGGTCATCGGCATAGCGCTCCATTTTCGCCTTCGCTTCGGCGGCGTCTCGCTGCGCCTGTTGTACCACCATGGAAAGGGCACTTAGTTTGGCAAGCCGCTTCTGCAAGGCGCTACGCACAGCCGCCACTGAGCTGGATGCAAGCTTTTGCAATGCGATCAATACCAGCATCACCATACGCCCTTTGTCCCTATCCAGATTAGTCGCATAAGCCCGTCCTGACGCAATGAATTCCGTCATCATCTGATAGAAGGCGTCCTCGGCCGGGCTGTAGTGATAAGGGACGGTCTTAACCTCTGGCTGTCGGAACAATCGCTCTCCTCGCAGATTGGTGACGTGATACTTGTTGTTTCTTATGAGAGCTAGTGGAAGAAGCGGGAGTTGGAAATCCACCGGCTTGCGCGGGTCGAACAGATCCGGACGGATCAGCGACATCAAGGCAAAAAAACCAAAGTGTTTGCCCCGATGCGGCGTTCCCGTGAAAAATATTAATGACTTGAGTTGGTCTGCTTCCTGCAACCTTCGAATCAGCCGGTGCGCTAAAGTCATGCCCGCAGCCTCGTCAAAATTCAGGTGATGTGCTTCATCAACAATGATCAAATCCCAGGGATCGGTTTGGAGCATTCGCTCATGACGTCCATTCCGATCCTGTCGCAGGGTGTGAAACGAGGCGATAACAAACGGATTTAGCTTCCAGAAATCAAGACGATCGGAATCCTGATCAGGCTGGTATTGGGCCGCGCGAATATCGAACATTTGAAGAAGCCGCTCCTGCCATTGTCCCACTATGGAAGCTGGACAAAGGATAAGTAGTCGCTGAATCAGGCCCAGATGGAGTAACGGCCAAAGGATCAGGCCGGCTTCTATCGTTTTACCTAACCCGACGTCATCCGCAATGACCCATCTGGCCGGCCATTGCTCTGTGACTTTTCGACAAACCCATAACTGATGCGGATAAAGATCTATCCGACTTGGCGAAAATACGCCCCACGCGTCGTTTACAGACCGGATCGTCTCCCCCAAAAGACGCAACACAACATGCGAGGCCGGAGATAGGCGCCCGTTGACGTAGTCATCTACGGCGGATCGCAGAATCGTTAACTCACTCGTGAGACATTCCTCTATGCCACGTGAAAAACGCACGAGCGTCGTCTCGCCTTTCGAGAATTCGACCATTCCGCGACCGAAGGTCGGGTGACTGACGGGAGCGCCGGATTGAATTGGGGTTATTGGTTCCATAGAAAATCTTCCATCTCAGACGTGGAGTCCGGAATATTGCTGTCAAATGTCTCTGTTTCAATTGGCCGCCCTAAAACTTCGGTGCGAAGATGTTCATTCTCGGCGATAATTTGAAATGGCAAATCGAAGCAATGATTGAAGGTCGGATCTAAGCCAAGGTCATCGCCCAATTTCTTAAGAGCGTCGAAAATTATCACCGATGATTGAGCGCCTTGCGACTCATAGGGAGTGCCGAAGAGTTGTGTGCAAAGTCGCCGAACCTTGTGAAGTGGAGTAAACGCATAATGATATCCCAAGGGATTCGTCAATCGGCCAAGACGATATAGCTCGCGGAGCAACTGGCATGATCCCATGCCGAGCATTCCAGTCAGTGGCGGCGCGTCAATCCCTGTTCCAGTCAGCGTTGGATTAGATCTCGGACTGAATACCGACCCGAAAGCGCCTGGGTGTTGAGATCGTTCAGCCTCTTGAAGTGACAGTAGTAATGATTCCAGGTTTCTGGCCACGGCGTAAAAGGCGATGAATTGTCGCATCTGGTAATGGAACCGCGTATTTTGGATAAACTCGTCAAGATATTGATCAAGAGTTCGCAGCAAAATCTCAGGCTCATCCGAAGACTTCGGGAAGATATCGAGTAGATTTCTGGATACGAGGAAATTGGAGAAACTTTGATCACGACCAATCATATTGAATCCGAGTGGGACCAAAGCGGCATGAACAAATAGAAGAAACCATCGGGATTGTGGGGATGGCGCGAATTCCTCATCCCAAGCATCCTCGCTTGGCCAAGGGAGCTTTCCTGGGAAGCCCGGCGGATATGTCTCGCTCTTAAATCGGTCCACCCATTTATTCTGTTCTTGCTTCCACCAATAAGTGACACGTAGAAATGCATCCTCAGCGTCCATTTCCTGCTTGACGGGCCGTTCCACCGGATCGAAGACGGTGGCGATATTTAGGGAGGGGAAGAACCAAGGCAATCCTCTGGAAAACTTTCTTTCCATCTCGCTGCGTTGTTCGGGAGATAACTCTTTGAAAGCCTCCGTCTCTCTTTTGTTGTCAAGCCAGTCCCGTCCAAGCTTGTCGGCAAGCGCCTGTCCCAGTTCTCCGTCAACAAGGTATCTGAAAACTGCGGGGAGTTTTTCAGGCGGGGCGTTTTTCGCCCATTCAGCCATGATCGTTGCATTCGCTGAGAGTTTGCCTCTGGCCCTGGTAAAAAAGCGTAATGCGATATCGGAATAGTTGGAACAAAGTACTGCGATGTGTGGCGCAAAGGCGGCGCGAAGAGCTTCGTCATTTTCAATCAGGTCAGGGACAGCCCGGTCACAGATCAGTTCGCTGGCCGGATAATAGGAGCCACCTCTTGTTAGAAAACTCAGGTTCCTCATCCATTGGAAAAGTTTCTGAATTTCCATGTCCAGGTTTGAGAATATATTCGAGTCAAAGATAGCCGGACACCTACTGAACAACACGCCGATACGATCGCCGACTACAGGACTTACCTGAGACTGCGAGCCAACTTCTTCAGCCAATACACGTTCCAGGGTGACATGTTCCAGGGTATGAGTGATTCCGGCCAGTCTAAGGACGTTCGCAATTCTCTCATGCGCCATTTGCCCTTCTGGGAATGCCTTCCGGAATGACTCCCAATTCGCAACTTGCGAAAAGCTTCTGTTATCGATCTCGGCGAGCAGGCCGGTCACATAAAAACGCAAATCCCCTAGCTTTCCCATCGTCTTATATGCGCCGGGAAGTAAGCTCGGGATTGCCGCTCGCTTTTCAATCAGCCGTCTCACCGCTCCGGTTGACCAGTTCCAGGCGATCCAGCCCAGGACCTGCCCACCTTCACGAATGTCTTTCCAGTTCAAAACAGGCGCGCTTTGCGTTGTCTCATCCCAGAGTTGTCTCCACCAACTCTCGAAATTTGCGTCAGCATGCAGTCCCAACTTTTCGGCGAAGCGGCTCCAGTTTCCAGTCGTTTCGTCGAAAAGCTCGATGAGCGCCTCTTCCCATTCATGAGCAACGGCTTCAGCAATTTTGCGGTTTTCGGGATTATTTAGCGCCAGACGCTGCCGGCCAGCATCTGGTTTGAACGGCGCATTCAGCGCCCAGCGGAAATCGGATCGCTCGGCCGTAGGCGTCGTGATCCATATTCCTGTCAGGTCATCAGCGAGTCGCGAGATGCCTCTGGGATCCAGTTGAAAGAGGATGATCGCTGGGCGCATATCCGAATAAGTGCGGCATTGGAAGCAAAGGAAGGTTCGATTCCCAACCTTGGACATGTTCACCCGTCCACTCTCCGTCAGCATCTCCTCGACGCTTTCCCAAGTGTAGGGTATCGTCTCGCGGATGACCTCAAGGCTACGAATGTCGCGAGAGAAAATTGTCAACAGTGGAACTGCCTGAGTGAACTTGTCAATTGCCCAGGATAATTCCTCCACATCGATTTCCTCGGCCAGTTTTAGACGTATCACGGTGGGCACAACGGCATCGGTCCCGGCCAAATTTCGGGCTTTCTCTCGAATTTCTTCGGCCTTAGATGGGGGCAAACCTAATGGATAAAAGCCACCACGAATTTCAAAGGTCAATCGCCCGCTGATGATCTCTGGTTGATCAGATACGAAGAAAACGCTCTTGAATCCCAGCCCAAAGCGTCCGGTCACATTAGCAAGGCGACCATCAGTTCCGACTCCTTTGTCAGAGAAATTCAGAGTCAGCATTTTCTGCAGGTCCTGATCGTAGCCTCGCTTCAGCCCTTCCTGGAAACCCGCTGACTCATATCGGTTGATCGGCCGTCCCCAGTGGATGATTTCCAGCACCATTTTTTCGGTATTGAGACTGAGGAAGAATTTCTGCTCCTGTCTGTCCAGCGCTCCTCGCATCTCTCTTTGCTCAGCGACCGCATCGTCGGCATTTTGGAAAGGTTCTACAACAATCACCGTAATAGCTTTGAAGAGGGATACCGCAGATTTACCAAGGGGTATTTCACCGTTGAGCCCACCGGCGAGAATCTGAAACCGCCTCCGGGCGGAGGAGAGGCCGTGCTCGGCGTGATCCGGGACGTGGCCGCCTCCCCGAAGGATGTCAACAACAAGTTCGAGACCCTCTCCCATGACATGCCGATGCTTTTCTCGATCTTGAGTTTTGCGCGAGGGATACTTGTCTTCGGAGACCTGTACCTGCTGGTGCTCGGCGGCTTTTTGATGATCGCCGTGAGGCTCGCCGCGCCTGTGATGATCGCGCTGGCGATTGACCGCAATCTGGCGAACAAGATTTCCTATCCTTTCTTGTGGGGAACGATCGTTTTGACGCTTATCTGGCCGGTCGTTGCCCAATTGATCAGAGCTTTCGCCTATATGGGAGGCAACCTGGCGATGTCCCTGGACGCCAGCGACGTCGTCTACCAGTGGGACTCACAGACTATGGGAGAGATCATGACCTCGGGCGCGGAGCCATTCTACACGGTCATCCTCGCCATAGTGATAATGACCATCGCCGGGCTATCGCTCTGGATGTCGCCGGTGATCGCTTACAAGGTGGCGATGGGGCAGGTCTACGAATCGGTGTCCTCGACCGTTTCGAGTTGGGCCGGCGCTCTGGTTGGAGCTGGGATCGAGTTTTACAGCTCCGCGATAGCGGCTTCCATCAGCAATCAGGCCGAGAGGGCGCAGGCGCAGGGACAATTCATGGGTGAGCTAACGCGCATCGGAACCGCCTATAATGTCGGCAAATTGAACGCACTCGCCAATCGGATTCGGGGCGAAACCGGAATCGAAGGAAACCGCATATCTTCGGTCGGAGGCATCTATGGTGGGCTTGTCCGGGCTGCAGGCGCGATAAACACTGAGAGACTGTATGCCAATGAGAGCGCCGCCGCCCTGGCCAGGTTGAACGCGAGGGACATCTGGGCGCGCAACGATCAGGCGATAGCCGATCTGAACGCGGAGCGCAAGCAGCAGAGCGCCAATATCGAAACCGATCGCGCCGCCGACACACAGAACTGGTGGGGAGGCAAGGTCATCAAGGGATCGGAATGGCTTAGTGAAGCCGTACGCTCAGGACTGTCTGATTCTAAAACCGGCAGACAGACTCTTCAGGGGCGTATGGCGGGTTCCGTAATAGAGCTTGGCGGCGGCGCTTACGGGTTACACCAACAGTATCAGTCGATTCAGAATCGCGCCGATGGAAAGCAGCGAGCGGTTACTGAAGCCTTCGATGCAAGGATAGCCAACCAGGAGACGGCATCATGGGCTCTTGTCCAAAACCAGGGAGCCTATGTTCGGGAAATGGTAAGGGCGAACCGGTGGCGGGCAGAGGGGTTGACGGCTGCAGAGGTCGCCGGCGCGAGTTGGGCCGTAGCCGGAGCCAATAGCGGCGCGGCCATCGCCAAAGGCGGCGTCAATCAAGGCTATCGCCTCGACCTGCAGGCAAACTGGAAAACCTACGATGGCGCAGTCAGAGCCGCCACGCAAGTGCGCGACGCGTCCTTCGAGGCTGCCAGGTTGCGCGCTCTCTCAACTGTAGTCAGCGCCGTCGGCCATAATGTTGCGCGAGATATGGAACAGGGACTTGCGCTGCGGTACTGATTAGGAGAAGGCAGATCGCTCATGCCTCACGACTATAACAAAAATATGGATCATTTTGTGGAGCATAGAATCAGGTGAATCAATGGCCTCAAAGCCACAAAACATCAATTCGGGAGCGGAAGTATCAGAACTGCTCACAGCCAAAGACCTGGAGGCGCTTCTGAAAATAGATCAGAAGACCATCTATAGATATGTGGCCTGCGGGTTGATCCCCTACGTGCGCATTCAATCCAATATAGTGGACCCCAAAATTTAGACAGTAAAAACGGCTCCGATAAGGTGGATAATGACCACCATGGGAATAAGAAAACGACATACACCAGCATTCAAAGCGCAGATCGTCCGCGAGTTGTTCAAGGAAGAGCAGACGCAA
>WNFU01000908.1_pt1 | contig 73878 bp, 72 predicted proteins | sample 5400121 | NCBI WGS metagenome assembly WNFU01 (sample SAMN13153360, study PRJNA577476) | soil metagenome | isolation source: 100 cm soil or saprolite under grassland replicate 1 | place: USA:California | collected 2016-06-15
CCGGCGGTATGGCCGTTACGCCAGGAGATGGTCGAACTCGCCGTCCTTCGCACCCTGGATGAAAGCTGAGATCTCCTCCGCCGTGTAGATGAGCGCAGGGCCCTCGGGGTCACGGGAGTTGCGTACCGCCACCCCTGCCCGTGCCGGCAACGCCGCGAGCTCGACGCAGTTGCCACTGGGGTTGCTGCGCCGACTCTTACGCCACATGACATCGAGCTGCCCGGCGGGCATTCCGTTATGTGTATGTGTCCGCTGCATCAGACGTCCTTCCAGAAGGGTCGGCCGGACACAGCGGAGGTCGACGCCTGCCGACCGATCCCACTCCGCTGCGGGCCGGATGATCAGGTACGGGCACGGTCCGGCCGCCTGGTCACCACGGGCCGACCGGGTTGATCGTCGGCCCACGGCCACTTCCGCTACCGATGCACGTGCATCCGCTCTTGCTTCTGCAGGTTACGACGAGCATGATAACGCACGTGCGCATGTACTCGTTTGCCTACATTGAGTGACGGAAAGGCAGGTCCGCCCGGCCGTCGGCCGCACGCCTGATGGCGGTCGGTCCGGGTCTGTCCGAGCCTTGTCCCACTCGCGCGACCGGTGAAGGGGACACCGAATGGAGCCGCTGAGTGTCGCTGTCGGCGCCGCCGCGATCACCGCAGTGGGCAGCGGATGGTACTGGCGCTGTCGCGCCCGTCGCGCCGAGGCGGCGATCCGCAGCCTGCGCGGCAACCTGGCAGCCCAACACCGCGCCGCCCACCGTGATCCGCTGACCGGGCTGCCCAACCGGCGCGCATTCTTCGAGTACGGCGGCGCGCTGCTCGCCAACCCCGCCCGGCGCCGGTTCATCGCGGTCGTGCTCGATCTGGACGACTTCAAACAAATCAACGACAGATATGGACACACCGTCGGCGACGACGTGCTGGTCGCCGTCGCTCAGCGGCTCGCGACCTACGCCGGTGACAACCTCATCGCGCGCCTCGGCGGCGACGAATTCGCCGGCCTGTTCACCAGCCCTTCAACGGACGAATGCTGGTTGGAAAAGGCGGCCCAGCACCTGTCCGCGACGCTGGCGGTCCCCTTCCGGACCGCCCTGCCCGGCCTGACCGTCAGCGCTTCCGTGGGGCTGGCGCCGGTAGACGGCACCGACCTAGCCCAAGCGCTCCACCGAGCGGACACGGCGATGTACCGCGCCAAGACCAGCAACCGGATCTCCGCCATCACCCTGGCAGGCGGGGATCCGACCGGATACCACCACGGCCCGGCCACCATCCACGCCCCGTGGCCCGGCCGCTTCCCCGCCAAGCCGATCATTGTCCGCCGCGCGGCCGGCCCCGTCCCACCCCTTGAGGCAGGAAGGCAACAATAGTGCCAGCCCCGACTATCCACCCCGATCAACGCCACCCCGCGGACATCGCCCCCACCGACAGCTACCACCCCGCCGATCCGGTCTGGGTCTTCCGCGGCGGATCCTGGCGCGCCGGCGTGGTCGAAACATCGTCCACACGCGCAGCAACCGTCACCTACCGCCCAACCAACACCCGCGCCACCGGCGTAGACACCCTCACCGCCCAGTACCTGCTCACCCGGGTCGACGCCGACCCATTCCTGGACACCCAGGCCAGGCCCGCGGCGAGCCGAACCCTTGCGCCGTCGTGAACCCCACCGGTCCGGCACGGACCCCGCCCCGGCGAATCCCCGTGAAGAACGGCGGTCACCACCCGTCTGTCTGGCCGATCAACGGCACGGGCGGGTTGCCGCTGCGCAGCAGTTGGCTTAGGAACTGGTACATGCGTCCAATCGAGATCGCCAAAGCATGGTTCGACATGTGCCGGACCGGTGACGAGGGCCGCCTGGCCGAGTTGGCCACCGACGACTACGTTGCCCATGGCCCTGGTGGTACCGGCGACCGGGCCGCCTTCCAGGCCTGGCTGCGCTGGTACCCGACCGCCTTCGCCGACCAGCACCCCGTCCTCGAGGACGTGATCGAGAGCGGCGACCGGGTGGTGGTCCGGTACACCGTCCGGTCGACGTACCGGGGCGGCTATCTCGACCTGCCGGCGGACAACCAGCCCGTCCACGAGACCGGCATCATCATCTTCCGGTTCGCGGATGGCAAGGTGGCCGAGACCTGGTTCGAGGGCAACGACCTGGTGGTGGCGCAGCAGCTCGGCGGCCAGATCAGCCCGAGCGGGACGGCATCGGCACCGGATCGCGCGGATCCCGCCTGAGCATCGAGAGCTACGGGTACGGGTACGGGTCGCGTGGCAGGGCGTGGCGGGTCGGGCTGAGGTGGCGGGTGCTTGCCACGACGGCGAGGGCGGTTATCACGGTTGCGGTGAGTGCGAGCGCGGTGAAGCCGCCGGACACGATGATCAGTCCGGCCGCTGGCGCGCCGATGGCCGCGGCCAGAGCCATGGCGACTTCGCCGATGCCTTCGACGTGCACCCGGAGGCCGGCCGGCACGGATCGCGCGATCAGGGTGCTGGCGCCGACGACGCTGAAGTTCCAGCCGATCCCGAGGACCGCAAGAATGAGCGTGATCGAGCGGCCGCTGTTCTGATCGATCACGGCGCCGCCGACGCCGGCCAGGAGGATGAGCAGGCAGCCGATGGTGGCCACGGCGGGCGGCCCGGTCCGGTCGGCGAGCCAGCCGGACAGTGGCGCGGGCGCGAACATGCCGGCGACGTGCAGCGCGATCACGATTCCGATCCCGCCCAAGGCCTGGCCGTGACTCATGAGGTGGACCGGGGCGACGGCCATGACGGCCACCATGACGAAGTTCGCGGTGGCCAGCAGGCCCAGCCCGAGGCTGGCCGGCGCGGCCCGCAGGCCACGGGTCAGCTCGCCGCGCGTGCGTGGGGTGGTGGCTTCCGCTCGACCGAGGTGTGCGACGCCGCCGGCACGCCCCGCTGCGGAGGCCGTACCCAGGGCCAGGGCGGCCGCGGCGAAGGCGACGGCGGCGATCAGGTACAGGCCGGTCAACGCGGGGAGCCCGACCGCGTGCGCCAGCCTGCCGCTGGGGCCGAGCAGGAGCGGGCCGGCCACCGCGCCGATGCTGGTGGAGAAGAAGATCAGCCCGACGGCCCGGCCTCTCGCGCGCTCGCCGGCCGCCTCGGCCGCAGCATAGCGAGTGAGGAAGATCGCGGCGTTGGCACCGCCGAGGAGCGCGCTTCCGACCAGCAGCGCGGCCAGATTCGCCGCGACGGCGGCCAGCACCACCAGCGCCGCGCCGGCCGCCCCGGCCGCGTAGCCGGCTGCCAGGCTCCATCCGCGTCCGATCCGGGTGGTCTGCCAGGAGACCAGCAGGGCGAACGCTCCGGAGCCCAGTACGAGCAGACCCAGCGGCAGCCCGGCGGCCGCTTCGGTGCCGGCCAGCCGGGCACCGAGCAGTGCACCGGCCGTGCCGCCGGCGGCCAGGCCGATGCTGCCGACAGCGCTCGTGGCCCCCAGCAGCGTCAGCACCCGGCGCCGATCGGTGCCCGGGACCTGCCCCGGGCTCATCCGTGCCGCACGCGTGAACATATCGCGAAGCTAAGCCGGGGTCGGTCGCGGTTCTTGAACGAAACGGCCTACCCGGGTGACGGTCATCCACTCCCGCCCAATGGCGGCCGCAGCCAGCCTTCGCGTGCGCCCAGGTCGGCCGCGGAACGAGCGAACGCGACGACCTCAGGTGTCTGGAACCGGGCCGACCACAGCGGAACAAGCAGCATCGGCGGCAGGCCGCTCACCGGCACAGCCGTCACGTCCGGCAGGTGGAACGCCTCCAGTACGACCGGCACGCTGAGATGCGCCAGGCCATCGAGGATGCCTGGCAGCCATTCCTCCAGGAGCCGCCCGGACGCCCGGCGCAGCCGGCGGATGGGGCGTCCGGCCGGTGTCACCGGCGGCGTCCACGCATCCGCGAACGGCTGGCCCAGCTCGGGCGGGTGGGGCGGGTACATGAAGGGATGGTCGGCGAGTTCCTCCACGTCGACCTCGGCCCGGCCGGCCAGGGGATGGGCGGTCACGACCAGCACGGCCCGCCGCACCTGCATGATGGCCGGCCCGAACCGCACCCGCGGCAGGTTCAGGTCCGCGGGATCACCGGGGAACCACGACACGTAGATCCCCTCCCGGTCCGCCTCGATCCAGTCCAGGTAGTCGAGCGTCGGCCCGGCGTACCGGACGACCGAAGCCTCCGGATGGGCCCGCCAGAACTCGGACACGATCTTGGCCGCCATCCTTTCCGGCAGCGAGTTGGCGAACCCGACCCGCAGCGGTTCCCGCGTGGCGCCGGCGCTGCGCCGAGCCTCCTCGAGGGCGTCCGCCAAGCGGGACAAGGCGGGCCGGACCTCGTCGAGCAGCCGTTCGCCGACGGGCGTGAGACGCACGCGCCGGCTGGTCCGTTCGAACAGTGGTACCCCGACCCGGCGCTCAAGCTGGTGAACCGCTTGGCTCACGCGGGATGACGTCACATGAAGCCGTGCCGCGGCCCGACCGAAATGCAGCTCCTCGGCAACCGCTACGAATGCCTCGAACTCCCGCATCTCCACCGCACGGCGCCCCACTTCCCGCCAGGACGTCTCAACGTTGAGGCGAATACGGGGTTCCTACTCCCGTGGTAACTGGATGTCAAACGGCCCCAACACCGAGACGCGCCGCACGGTAGCCCCAGGTGGGCGGAGGACGACCGTTTTGTTCAAGACCCGTCGGTGCGCGCCCTGGTGACATCGTGCTGTGGTCGGCGTCGACGGCAACGGCCCTCCAGGACGCCATGTCGTGGACCACCGCTTCCACGCACCTCGACCACGCGCGTACGGGCCAGACCCCTCCCGCTTCCACGGAGGCTCCTCATGATCACGATACACATCATCGTCCCGGACGCGGCGCGCGCCGCCGAATGGTATGCGACGGTACTCGGCGCTGAAGAGCGCGGCCGGATCATCCTGCCCGACGGGCGCCTGATCGAGCTCGAGCTCTGGTTCGGGACGTCGCGGGTCATGCTTGCCGACGAGTTCCCGGAGCACGGGGCGCTCTCGCCGAAGACCACCGGCGGCACGTCGGCTGTCTTCTACCTGGACACGACTGACGTCAATGCGCTGTGGGCGCGTGCCCTTGACCACGGCGCCGAGGTCCTCCGCCCGCTCGCGGACTGGTTCACCGGCGAGCGCGACGGGCACATCATCGATCCGTTCGGGCACCGCTGGGGTCTGTCGCAACGCATCCGCGACGTCCCGCGAGAGGAGGTCAGCCGAGGCGCCGCCGAGTTCTTCGGCGGCACATCCGGCGGCGGACGGTAGCTGGTCCGGCGGGACGCAACGGGGGCCCGCCCGTACCGGCGATTCGTGAAGTCCCGCTTATCGGCGGTTGAGCGATACGTGCTTGATCGCGCGGCGCGCCGGCTGGGAGGCTGGGTGAGTGCGGTACCGGACCAAGACAGTCTCGTGCGGCCGGCTGGATGCAGTGGCGCCGACCGCCCGCCCCGGCCAGAGCTACCGGGAGCGGATGCCGCGGCCCGAGCTCGCCGGAGTGCTCTCCTGCGTCTGGCTCCTGCATGTTCCGAGCGGTGAGCCGGCGTACGAACACCGTACCGTTCCGAACGGATGCGTCGAGATGGCTTGTGCCCTCGACACCGGCATGGTTCGGGTGGCGGGACCGAAACGAGGGCCGGCGCTGGAGCGGGTCCGCCCGGGGACGACGGTGGTGGGGGTGCGTTTCCGGCCCGGCGCCGCGTCGGCGGTTCTCCGCCCACCAGCCGCGGAACTGGTCGACATCGACGTCGACCTCGACCTCGTGTGGGGGCCATCCGCGGCGACGCTGGGTGCCCGCCTCGCCGAATCCGCCAGCCGGAAGGACGCCGCGGTTCTGCTCGAGCGGGCGATCGCGGCCCGGTGCGCCGCCGCGCCCGGCGCCGATCCGCTGGTTACCGCGGCGGTCAGGAACCTGCAGCCATGGCGGGCCGGCACCATCGGTGACGTGACCGGCGAGCTGTTCGTCTCAGCGCGCCAGGTCCGCCGTCACTTCAAGGCCGCCGTCGGCTACGGCCCGAAGACGCTGCAGCGCATCCTGCGCTTCCAAGGCTTCCTGGCGCTCACCGACACCGGCCACGCCGGGCGCGTCCAACTCGCCCAGCTCGCCGCCGCAGCCGGCTACGCCGACCAGCCGCACCTGTCCCGCGAGTGCTCCCGACTCACCGGCCTCACCCCCCGCGCATTCCTCAATGAGATGAGGCACCACTGCGCCCCGACCCACGACCACACCCCGTCCTACGCACCAATCCGGCGGGCCCTGCTCCGGCCGACCGCCGCCGGCGGCGGGGCACTGCCGGGCCGCCAGGTGTTGATGAATTCCGCGCCCTCGGGTCGGGCGTGAGCCGGCGCCTATCTGCGGACGCGTGTGTGGCATCACCCTGCGAGTAGCGTCGCGGTATGACGCAGACCGTGCGCGTAGAACGGAACGGCGCGATCGTCACGGTGATCCTCGACCGCCCCGAGTTCCGTAACGCGGTTGACCGCCCGACGGCGGAGGCATTGTCAGCGGCGTTCCGCGAGTTCGACGCCGACGACTCGGCCGCGGTCGCCGTGCTATGGGGCTCCGGCGGCGTGTTCTGCGCCGGTGCGGACCTGAAAGCCATCGCGGCCGGTGACGGAAACCGTTTCGCGCCGGACGGTCCCGGCCCGATGGGCCCTACCCGCATGGGGCTGTCCAAGCCGGTCATCGCCGCCGTGGCCGGGCATGCGGTGGCCGGCGGACTCGAGCTCGCGCTCTGGTGCGACCTGCGGGTGGTCGAGGAGGATGCGGTACTGGGAGTGTTCTGCCGCCGTTGGGGCGTGCCGCTGGTCGATGGCGGGACGGTTCGGCTGCCGCGCATCGTCGGGCTGGGGCGTGCTCTCGACCTGATCCTCACCGGGCGGCCGGTCGACGCGGACGAAGCGCACCGGATCGGTCTGGCCGACCGGGTCGTGCCGCGCGGCCTGGCAAGAGCCGCCGCGGAGGCGCTCGCCGCCGACATCGCCCGGTTCCCGCAGGCATGCATGCGCAACGATCGGCTGTCCGTGTATGAGTCACTCGGCCTGCCGACCGACGAGGCGCTCGCGGCGGAATACCGGTACGGTGCGGCATCACTCACGGCGGGCGCGATCGAGGGGGCGGCGCGCTTCGCCACCGGAGCGGGCCGCCACGGCGCGTTCTGACCAAGGCGGCCAGCGCTCGGCCGACGCGACGCGACGGGACGGGACGGGACGGGACAACAGAATGAACGCCGCCAGCGACGCACATCCCCGCGAACCCGGTGCGGTCACCCGTTCGCTTCGAAGAGACGACGCGCGACGTACCGCTTCTGCGCAAGGGGTACGCTGCCGATCAGCTCGGCGGCCCGGCGGCGATCACCGCGCGCGCCTCGGCGACCTCCCCCGGCGGAATCCATCGTCCCCACCAGGCGGCACCCGCGGCGGCGAACGCGCGGACCAGCTCCGGGCTACCGCTGACCTTCACCTCGAACCCCGTCGCGTCGCCGCGTTCGCGTCGTACCAGGTCAAGGATGTCGCGCACGTCGTCGGGATCCAGCGGCCGTTCGCGGTAGACGCATGCTCCATCCCACCGGGCAAGCCGACGGCGCACGCCTGGCCGGCGCAGGTCCCCGCCGATCCAGATGGGAATCCGGGGTCGCTGCACCGGGGTCGCCACCAGCCGCAACCCGCTGATGCTGTAGTGCTCGGTCTGGTGATGCACCGCCGACCCCGTCCACAGTCCGTCGATGATCTCCAGCCCCTCGTCCAAGCGGGCCGCCAGCACGCGCGGCTCGACCGGCTCGCCCACCGCCGCGAACCCAGGATCCGCGGCATCGCCGGCTCCGGCGCCGAGGATCAGCCGACCAGCCGACAGGTGATCCACGGCAACGGCCTGGGCGGCCAGCTCCCACGGCCGCCGCCGCGGCACCGGCGTCACCGTCGTGCCCAACCGGATGCGGCTCGTCGCCGCGGCGATCGCCGCCAACGACACCCACGGGTCATACGTCGCCAGGCCCATCCCCTGGTAGTCCAGATAGTCCTCCAGGAACACCGCATCCCAGCCGGACGCTTCGGCCAGCACGGCAAGCTTGGCCAGACCCGCCGGGTCCCGACCGTCCCCCACCGAGCCAAGCGTCACGCTGAACTTCACACCCGAACCCTAACCAGCAGGCCCGACACGACGTGGCACGGTGCCGGGCCCGGGTTGCCAGGTCGGTCCGGATCCACCCCGGAAAGGGCGTTGCGGGTGGCCGCCGCGGCGGCGTCGACGTCGGACGCACTGCTCGCCGCGTCCACCAGCCGCTCGCGAAATACAGTGTCGTAACGGTCCACGAGGTACCGGTCGCTGGGTCTGGTGCGGAGTTAACTATCACTGTAAGTTTGGGCCGAGCAACGCCAGCCGTGCAACATCACCGGGATTGAGCGTGATGCTGATGGCCGACGCAAGGGATGCCGAGCCGCCGTCGACGCCCCCGCACCCGTCGACGCCCGCCAACCGCGAAGCCACCCGGCACGGACTTGAGCTGCGCGGAATCGGCGTGCGCTTCGGTGGCCTCGTCGCACTCGATGATGTCTCGTTGAGGGTTGCCGAGGGCGGCGTGGTCGGCATCATCGGACCGAACGGCGCGGGCAAGACGACCCTGTTCAACGTTATCTGCGGCTTCGTCCGGGCGCGTACCGGTTCGATCTCCTGGGCGGGCGCGCCCCTACGGCCGCGACCGGACCGGCTGGCGCGCCTGGGGATCGCCCGGACGCTGCAGGGTGTCGGCCTCTTTCCGGGGCTCACCGTGCTGGAGAACGTGATGGTCGGTGCCAACCGGCAGGCTCGCGCCGGGCTCGGCCGGATGCTGCTGGCCCTGCCCGGCAGTGATCGCGACGAGCGGGCGCTGCGCCGCGCCGCGCTGGAGTGCCTCGACGAGTTGGGCGCGGCCGGCTACGCCGACCGCGCGCCGGAGAGCTTGCCGTACCCGTTGCGCAAGCGGGTGGCCCTGGCCCGGGCGCTGGTCTCCCGGCCGAGGCTGCTCCTGCTCGACGAGCCGGCCGGGGGTCTCGGTACCGAGGACATCGACGAGTTGGCCGGGCTCATTCAGGCGCTGCCCAACAGATCGGGCGACGGCTGCGCGGTGGCCCTCGTCGAGCACCACATGGATCTGGTCATGCAGGTCTGCGAGCACGTGGTGGTGCTCGACTTCGGTCGCGTCATCGCGGCCGGCAAGCCGGCCGAGATCCGGGACGATCCGGCCGTCGCCGACGCATACCTCGGGACCGACGCGGACAACGGAGTGGTCCGTTGACGGCTCTGTTGGAAGTCAGCGGGTTGACCGCCGGTTACGACGGCGTACCCGTCCTGCACGGCATCGACCTGAGCCTGCCGGCCGGCACGATCTGCGCCGTGCTCGGCGCGAACGGGGCCGGGAAGACAACCTTGCTGCGCACGCTGTCCGGGCTGGTACGGCCGAGCGCCGGGCGGATCGTCTACGACGGCGCGGAGTTGCGCGACGTGCCCGTGCCCCACCTGGTGCGGCGCGGACTGGCGCACGTCCCCGAAGGCCGCGGTGTGATCGCCGAGCTGACCGTGGAGGAGAACCTGCGCCTGGGCGGTCTCTGGCGACGCGACCGGCGCGACGTCCGGCGGGCGATGGCCGACGTGTACGAGCTGTTCGAGCCGCTCGCCTTTCGCCGCAAGCACCTTGGCCACCAGCTCTCCGGCGGCGAGGCGCAGATGCTCGCCCTCGGCCGCGCCCTGGTGGCCCGGCCGCGGCTGCTCCTGCTCGACGAGCCATCGCTCGGGTTGGCGCCCCGGATCATCGCCCAGATCATGGGGCTGCTGCGCCGGTTGCGCGACGAGAGAGGGCTGACCGTCCTGCTCGTCGAGCAGAACGTGCGCAGCGCGCTGTCCATCGCGGATGAGGGGGTCGTGATGTCACTGGGCCGGGTGGTGACGGTGGCCGAGGCCGACCGGCTGGCCGGCGACGCCGCGCTCCGGCACGCGTACCTGGGGTTCTGATGGATCGCTTCCTGTTTCTCACGGTCGACGGCCTCTCCCGCGGCGCGGTGTACGCCGCCTTCGCGCTCGCTCTGGTACTCATCTGGCGCGGCACGCGGATCGTCAACTTCGCCCAGGGGGTGATGGCGGTCGCCACCTCCTACGCCGCGTACAGCGTCACCGGGGCCACGGGGTCCTACTGGACGGGGTTCTTCGTGGCACTGCTCGCGGGGCTGGTGCTCGGTGCCGTCGTGGAGCGCGTGGTGATGCGGCACGTCGAGCACGCGCCGCCGCTGAACGCGGTCATCGTCGCACTCGGACTGGTCCTGGTCTTCCAGGGCGTGTTCGGAATGATCTACGGCAACCAGTACCTGTCCCTCCCCACGGCGTTCAGCCGGGTCGCGATGACGGTCGGCGGAGTGCCGCTGCTGTCGCGGTACGACCTGTTCGTGTTCGGTGCGGTGCTCACCCTGATGCTCGGCCTGGCGATCCTGTTCACCCGTACCGCGACCGGGTTGCGGATGCGCGCCGCCGCCTTCGAGCCGCAGGTCTCCAGACTGCTCGGCGTCAACGTGGGCGGCATGCTCACCCTCGGCTGGGCGTTGGCGGCGCTGGTCGGCGCGCTCGCCGGCATGCTGGTCATCCCGACCGGGCTCGGCCTGCATCCGACCGCGATGGACCTGGTCTTCGTGTCCGCGTTCACCGCCGCCGTGGTGGGCGGGCTGGACAGCCCGCTCGGTGCGGTGGTGGGCGGCCTGGTCGTCGGCCTCGTGCTGTCCTACGTGGGCGGGTACCTGGGCAGCGGTACCACGCCACTGGCCGTGCTGGCGCTGCTCGTCGTGGTGCTGCTGGCCCGGCCCGGCGGCCTGTTCTCCGGGGCGCAGGCGAGGCGGGTATGAGGCAATCGACGCTGCTCCGGCATCTGGGCATCACGGCACTGGCCGCGGTGGTCCTCTTCGTACTCACCTATGTGCTGGATCCGTTCCGGGACTACCAGCTCGCCACCGCGGCGGCCTACCTGTGCGCGGCCGCCGGCCTGACCGTCCTCACCGGACTGAACGGGCAGCTCTCGCTCGGCCACGGCGCGCTGATGGCCATCGGGGCCTACGTCGTCGCGCTGTCGCAGAACCGGTTCAGCGCGCATGACGTCAGTGCAGTGTGGACACTGCCGGTCTCGCTGGCCGCCGGGGTGGTCACGGCGACGGTGTGCGGCGCCGTGATCGGGGTGGCCGCCGCTCGGCTGCGCGGCCCTTACCTCGCCGGGCTCACCCTCGTGGTCGCGATCGCCGTCCCGGCGATGGCCACCGTGTTCGGTGGCGTCTTCCACGGCGACCAGGGGCTGTCGGTGTGGTTGCCTCCGGCGCCGGCGGCGCTTGGGGAGAACTTCCCGTTCGAGCAGTGGCAGGCCTGGCTGGCGTTGACGGCGGCGTTGCTCACCATGCTGTTGCTGGCCAACCTGATCCGCAGCCGGTTCGGGCGCACGCTGCGGGCGGTACGCGACAACGAGGTGGCCGCGCGCCTCGCCGGTATCTCGGTGGCGCGGACCCAGGTGCTCGCGTTCGTGGTCAGTGCCGCCTGTGCCGGCCTCGGTGGGGGCATGTTCGCCGTGCTGGCGCAGAGCGTCTCCCCTAGCGCCTTCACGCTCACCCTCTCCCTCAACCTGCTGCTCGCGGTCGTCGTCGGTGGGCTGGGCAGCCTCGCCGGCGCGGTATGGGGCAGCCTGCTGCTGGTCCTCCTGCCGTACTGGACCGATGCGCTGTCCAGTCACCTGGTCCTTTCGCCGGCCATGCACCAGCGAGTGGCCGGCAACCTGCCGCTGACCATCTTCGGACTGCTCCTGGTCGTGGTGATGATCGCCGCCCCGGGCGGCATACAGGGCCTGCTGAACCGGGCAGGCCGACGGGTTCGCGGTCGACGGCCCGGCCGTCACGCGCGCCGGGCGGAGCACCTCGCCCAAGATGCGGAGCCGCCCGCTCCCGCGGCTTCGCGCACCTAATGTCCCCGACCCCGTGAAGGGGGTGTTGGAGCATGTATCGCATCGCACGACGCGGCCTGGCCGTGCTCACCACGGCGCTCGTGGTGGCGTCCGGCGCAGCGTGCAGTCGTGGTTCGAGCAACTCCACGAGCGCGAACGTCCCTGGCGTCACCGCCACCGAGATCGTGATCGGCACGCACCAGCCGCTGACCGGACCGGCCGCGGCCGGCTACAGCAAGATTTCCGCCGCCAGCAAGGCCTACTTCGACTACGTCAACGCCAACGGCGGCGTCCACGGCCGCAAGATCACTTACAAGGTCATGGACGACGGGTACAACCCGGCCAACACCCAGCAGGTGGTACGCCAGCTCGTGCTCCAGGACAAGGTGTTCGCGGTCTTCAACGGTCTGGGCACCCCTACGCACACCGGCGTGCTCGACTTCGTCAACACCAACAAGGTGCCCGACCTCTTCGTCGCCTCCGGCAGCCTGAGCTGGAACCAGCCGACGAAATACCCGTACACGTTCGGGTACAACCCGGACTACACGATCGAAGGCAAGATCATTGCCAACTACCTGAAGGCCAACTTCGCCAACCAGAAGGTGTGCTTCTTCGGTCAGCACGACGACTTCGGCGCGGATGGGCTCAAGGGCGTACAGGCGGTGCTGGGCGCGAGCGGAGTCGTGCACAGCGAGACCTATGACGTCACCAATACCAACGTCGCGCCCGCGATCGGCGCGCTGAAGGCGGCCGGCTGCCAGGTCACCGTCAGCTTCTCGGTGCCCGGCTTCACCGCGCTGGCTCTCGGCACCGCCGCGCGGGTCGGCTTCAAGACACAGTGGGTCTTGTCGAACGTCGGCGCGGACTACACCACGCTCAGCGGTCTGCTCAAGGCGGCCGGTACGCCGCTGCTCGAAGGCATGTTGAGCACGAGCTACCTGCCGGCGGTGGACGACACCGCGAATCCCTGGATCGCCTTGTTCCGCAAGCTCAACGACCAGTACAACAACAGCGCACCGTTCGACGGCAACGTCGAGTACGGCTTCTCGGTCGCGTACCTCTTCGTGCAGGCGCTGAAGGCGGCCGGCAAGGACCTGACCCGGCAGGGCATCGTGCAGGCGGTGGAGAAGGGCGGGTTCACCGGCCCGGGCATCGCCCCGTTCCGCTACTCGAAGACGGACCACTCCGGGTACGGCGGCCTGCAGATGGCGAAGGTGCAGGGCGGCAAGCAACTGCTCTTCGGTCCGGTGTACGTCACCACCGACGAAGCCACCGGGGCGGTGCAGGAGTCCAGCGCGACGCAGCAGGCGCCACCGGACAAGGGCATCCCCACCTGAGCCGAAACCGTTGGGGCGCCTCGAAACCGGGGCGCCCCAGCTCACGTCGCGGCGTTGGAGGGCGCCGCCTGGGGCGCGGTGGCCACCTGGCCGTACAGCTTGACGAAGCCGCTGACCAACGTGGCGAGGCCGAGTTCGAAAGCGCCGTCGTCGACCTGTCGGCGATGCTCCCGTAGCCGGTGAGCGTCGCGCAGGTGCGGGTACCGCTCGGCGTACACGCGGGGATCGTCGACGAAGCCCTGGGCGAAGGAGCCGAGCGCCGACCCGGCGACGAAGTACCGCATGGTGGCCCCGATCCGGGTGGCGTAGCTCGGCGGCCAGCCGGCATCGACGAGGGCGCCGTAGACGGCGTCGGCAAGGGCGAGTGCGGCGGGTCGCAGCGCGGGGCCGCGGGCCAGGAAGGGTACCGCGTTGGGGTGCGCCGCGAGCGCCGTCCGGTAGGCCCGGGCCCATCCAGTGAGAGCCGTCGCCCAGTCCCTGGTGTGGAACATCTTCAGGTCGACCTGACCGATGATGGTGTCGCCCACCGCGTCGAGTATCTCTTCTTTCGTGCTGAAGTGGTTGTACAGCGACGGCGCGCGGACACCGAGCTCCTGCGCGAGGCGTCTCGTGGAGAGTGCCTCAAGACCGTCACAGTCGAGGATTTCGATGGCGACCTCGACGATGCGTTGTCGGTTCAGGATCGGCTGACGGGGGCGTGCCACCGGAGATGCCGTCCTTCCATTGCGCCCAGACGCGGCTACCATGCGCGGAAACTGACGGGGTAGTTGAATCGTAGGCCATGGATGTGGACCTCGCGAGCCCGCCGATGGTGGGGCCCGCGGCCGTCCCGGGGCGGGCAACCCTTAAGCTGCCGGCGAAATCCCGGCGCCGGGCGCACATCCTGCACCCGATCCAGGACATGGTCTATCAAGCCGTACGCGCGGGCCTCCTCCTGTCCCATGCTGCCCGCCAGCCCCATCGCCAGCGTGCTGACATCGTTCGGAATCAGGCACATCGTGTCGTAGATGGCCAGGCCTGCGCTCACCGAGCCGCCGGGTGAGTTGATGTACAGGCTGATGTCGCTGCGCGGATCCTCCGCCGACAGCAGGAGCAGCTGGCCGCACAACCGGTTCGCGACCTGATCGTCCACCTCCGCCCCCAGCACGATGATGCGCTGATACAGCAGCCGAGCGGCTACCTGGTCATCGAGCGTTCCCGTGTTCAGCACGGCCATCCCCGCGGCAAGCTGCATGACCACTCCCTCGTGCTCGTACTCCGACCTTCTCGATCCACCATGGGATCGGCCGAGGCCGCGAGCCAAGCCAATCTGCTGTTAGCAGATTGGCGCGCTGCCCCGCCGCTCCGGTGAGTCAGTCCTGAGCCCCTGCGGGCCGGGGCTTGGCCAGCCGCTGCCACGCCGGTGATGATGTGGTGACCTAGGAGTTCATGAGCGTGGTGAACTCGCCGACGCGGTCATGGATGTTGAGGTAGTCGAGACCGACGGCGCTGGCGCCGGGCAGGAACACCACGGCCGGACCCTCCGGAACTGCGCCCCGACGATCTCCTGGCCGAACTCAACGGCGAGAAGAACTACAAGAAAGTCACCGCCCTCCTGAAGCGGTACCGGGCACAGAAGCGATAGACCACCGCCGGACCTCGCCCGGCACGCCTGGTCGGCACGGTAGCTCAGCCGAAAACCCGCTGGAGGAAAGCGAGGACGGCCGGGACGACCGCCCCCGCTGACGCGCCGTCGAGCAACTGGGTGCCGTGATCCGTGCCGGGCACGGTGACGAGCTGCTTGTCCTGGTTGGGCGCGGCCTTGAGGAATGCCCGCGACGCGTCGGCGGACCCGTAGGGGTCCTGGTCAGCCGTGATGAGCAGCACTGGGCACGGCAACCGGGCCACCGAGTCGACCACGGTTGTCGCCGGCTGTAGGACCGCCTCGCCCGACAGCGAGACCACGCCGGCGACCGCCGGCGCGATCTGTGCACCGGCGACCAGCGAGGTCTTCGCGCCCTTCGATGCGCCCATCAGCACGATCCGCGTCCCGCCCGCGTTTCGGACGGCCGTCACCACATCGGACAGCTCGCCGGGCGGGGCGGCGCCGGCGTAGTCCCACACCGCGACCCGGTATCCGGCCTTCGTGAGCGTCGACGAGAACGGCAGCCACGAGCACAGGTTCTCGTCACTCTGGTTGGACAGCACCACAACACGGGGTCCGGAACCGATAAGGCCGATCACGATCCGGCTACCGGCAACCCTCACAAGCTGTGCTGCCGGACCGGTGACGCAGCCGTCGAGCGCTGACGGGGGAGGCTCCGTGGGGTGACCGGTCGTCTGGCGCGCTTGCGAGCAGGCGCTGAGCGACCCGGTCGCCGCGAGCACGACGGCTGCCGCGAGAGCGGTCGCGCACGCCCCGATACGGCGGAACGCGGCTGATTCGCCGGCTCCGCGCGCCGTCTCTGTGGTTCGTTCGTCCATCACGTGGCCCGCATGAGGAAGTCGACGACGGTTTCGCTGAACGCTGGCCGCTTGCCGTCGAGGTCGGCAGCGACCAGATCCCATCCATGGCCTGCGCGCTGGCCCAGTTCGACGAGGCGTTTACTCGACGACCCGACGGAGGCGACGAGGGCGCGGGTATCCTCCACGGACACGAACTGATCAGACGCGGCGACCGCGAACAGGGCCGGCAGCCGCAGTCTCGGCGCGGCGGCACTCGCGGTCTGCGGGTATGGCGGTACGGCCAGCGGCGCCGTCAGCTCGTCGGCCGACAGGGCTACCACACCGGCAACAGCGTGCGGCGCGACCGAGGCTGCGATCAGCGCCTCGGATGCCCCTTGGGACCCGCCCAGCAGCACGACCTTCGCCGCACCGTCCGCGCGGAGCTGGGCGATGGCGGTCTCGATATCGGACATCAGACCGTTGCCTGCGGCGCCACCGACCGGGCAGGCACTCTGGCCGGTGCAGCGATGGTCGAACAACAGCACGTGAAACCCCCGACCCGACAGGTACGCGGCGTAGTCCCACCATCCGCACAACCCTCGGCTGCCCGCCTCGTGGATCAGCACCACGCCGCGGATCCCGGTGCCGGCTTCGGCGGCGGCCAGCGGCACGCCGTCGGGGGTACGCATCGCGAAGGTCCGCGCCGGTGCGTCGGGCCGCCCGCAGCGCGCGACGACCGGCGACGGGACGAGACGGGCAACTGTCGGCGAGACCGACGCGGCGGGCGAATCCTGCGATCGCGGTCCACACCCGGCCGCGGACAGGACGGCCACGAGGACCACCGTCCGCGCCATCGCCCGAGCCCGCATGCGTCCATCGTCCCGCCGTCACGCCCCGTCGGCAGCGCCGGCCGCGGCACGTCATCGCGATCACCGCCCCGATCAGCGGGCACCGCGTCAGTTCCGCGGCACCGTCCAGACCTTGAACGTTCGAGATCTGGATATTCCCCGGCGAATCGGGGACCATGCCGAAGTACGGCCGCGCCCCATCGGACAGCCGTGGCAGACTCAGGGCCGGTGCTGCTGGCTGGCCGACGTGAGTGGGTGGTGTCTCCGGTGAGCGGGTTTGTCCGTGCGCCTGGCGAAGGCGATGCGTACGACTGGCGGGGTGCTCGTGTGGTCATCAAGGCCTCCGGTGACGACACCGCCGGCCAACTCGGCGTCATGGAGAGCAGTTACCCGCCGGGTCTGTCGGTACCCGCCCACGTGCACGCGGACGAGGACGAGATGCTCTACGTCCTCGACGGCGAACTGCAGGGTTTCTGCGATGGCGACAGCTGGACGGCCACGCCGGGCAGCTTCGTGTTCGTACCCCGGGATCGTCGGCACGGCTTCGTCGTCACGAGCGAGGGACCGGCCCGCGCACTGGTGATTGTCGGCCCTCCGCGGTTGGACGGTCAGGTCGTCGCCACCGGAGTCCCCGTACCCGGCCCCACGGTGCCGCAGTCCTGATCATCCGACGCGCCGGTGGCGGCGGAAGAGTTCGGACCGGGCCTCACAGCGAGAACACCCGGCGCGCGGTGTTGCCCAGGAAGTCTGCGCGGGCCTCGTCGGACAGCGGCAGCTCCTTGATCTGGATGAGCGCGCGGTCGTGCGGGAGCTGGGGCCAGTTGGTACCGAACATGACCTTGCCCCGGCCGTAGGTGTTCATGAACTGCACGAGCTGCGGCGGGTAGTACCGCGGCAGGTACGCGGAGGTGTCGATGTAGACGTTGTCGTGCTTCCACGCCACGCCGATCATCTCCTCGGTCCACGGGTGACCGATGTGCCCGCCGACGATCACGAGGTCCGGAAAGTCGAGGGCGACCCGGTCGAGGTACGGGACCGGCCGGCCGGTCTCCGAGGGCTTGAGCGGCCCGGTGTGCCCGACCTGCGTGCAGAACGGGATGCCGAGCTCGACACAGGCGACGTAGAGCGGGTAGTAGAGCCGGTTGTCGGGTGGTAGCTCCCACAGCCACGGCACGACCCGCAGCCCGACGAACCCGAGGCCCTCCACCGCACGGCGCAGCTCACGGACCGCCGGGACCGGCTCGGCCAGGTTGACCGACGCGAGACCGGCGAACCGGTCGGGGTAGGCCCGGGTGAACACCGCGACGTCATCGTTGCTGATCACCCACCCGCCGGGTCGATGCCACGCAGACAGCAGCAGCAGGTCGACTCCGGCCGCGTCCATGAGCCCGACCAGTTCGTCCGGACCGATGGCGGCGTCGATGAGGTCGGCGCTGCCGGACTTCTGGAACAGCCGGGTGATCTCGGGGATCGGCAGTCGGCCGGGCCGACCACCGGGGGTCGGCTGCGCCCACACGTCAATGATCATCGGTTTCCTCCGGCTTCACGGCGGCGGGCACGGCGCGGCGCGTCGCCTGCCGGCGCGGGTACCGGGCGCCGTTGACGTTGACGCGCAGGCCGTAGAGCGGGTGGTCGCGGTGATGAACAAGTCGTTGCCTTTCCGGCCGCCGAGGGTGAGGTTGGCGACGATCTCCGGCAACAGCAGCTTACCGACCAGCGTGCCGTCGGGATCGAAGCAGTGCAGGCCGTCGTGGGCGCCGGCCCAGCCTCGGCCCGCACCACCGAGGCACTTCAGGCCGTACTGCGCCGGCTGTTCGACATCGACGGCGTCACCGGCACCCAGACCATCGTCGTCCTGGAGACCTTCCTCGAACGTTCCGTCGACGTCGGTGCAGGGTGCTGAGGACGCCAGCCATGTACCATTCGGTACATGGCTGGACCCCGCCAGCGCCTCCTCGACGCGGCCGTGGACTACGTGGCCGCCAACGGCATCAGCGACGTGAGCCTGCGCCAGCTGGCCGCCGCGCTGGATACCAGCCACCGCATGCTCGTCTATCACTTCGGCTCGAAGGAGGGCCTGCTCGTGGAGGTCGTCCGAGCGGTCGAGGAGCGGCAGCGGCGGGCTCTCGCCGAGCTGGCGGCCGACCCCGAGCTGTCCCCCGGGGATCAGGCGCGCCAGATCTGGCGCCGGCTGACCGACCCGGCGCTGGCGCCGCACGAGAGGCTGTTCTTCGAGGTGTACGGCCAGGCGCTGCAGGGCCGTCCGCATACGACATCGCTGCTCGACGGGATCGTGGACAACTGGCTGGAGCCGCTGACCCGGCTCGCCATCCAGCACGGCACGCCGGCGCGCCAGGCGCGCGCACAAGCGCGACTCGGCGTGGCCGTCATCCGAGGGCTGCTGCTCGACCTGCTGGCCACCGGCGACCGCCAGGGCGTCGATGCGGCGATGGAGGTGTTCATCACGATGTACGAGACGGCCACGTCGGGCGCACCGCGTCCCGTTCGACGAGCGCGGCGGTCCGCGCGTACGACCAGTGAGGAGGTCTCCCATGGCACGCAGTGAGGCGTTGGGAAGCGCCCACGAGGTGACCCTGCCAGCGGGGCGGATCCACTACCGCGAGCGCGGTGCGGGCCCGCCCGTGGTCTTCGTGCACGGCCTCCTCGTCAACGCCGACCTCTGGCGGGCCGTCGTGCCCGCGGTCGCCGAAGGGGGCCTACGGTGCATCGCACCGGACTGGCCGATGGGTTCGCACGCGACGGCCGTCCCGGACGCCGATCTCAGCCCACCGGGGCTGGCGGCGCTGATCGCCTCTTTCCTGGAGCGGTTGGAGCTGCACGACGTCACCGTGGTCGCCAACGACACCGGCGGCGCCATCACCCAGATCCTGATGACGAGGCACCCCGAACGGATCGGCCGCGTCGTGCTCACCTCGTCGGACTGCTTCGATCGGTTCTTCCCGCCGCCCTTCGCCTTCCTGCCGGCGGTCGCCCGCCTCCCGGGGTCGTTGTGGGCCCTCGGCCAGGTCACGCGGATCCGGGCGCTGCACCGGTTGCCGTTCACGTTCGGCTGGGTGACCAAGCGCCCGATCCCACCCGCCGTCGTCGACTCGTACCTGCTGCCCAGCCGGCAGGACCCGGCCGTGCGCCGGGACCTGCGCCGGTTCCTGCTGGGCGTGAACCGGCGGCACACCCTTCGCGCCGCGGAGGCGCTACCCGGCTTCACCAAGCCGGTACTGCTGGCCTGGGCGCGCGAGGACCGCCTGTTCCCGATCGCGCTGGCCCACCGCCTGGCCGCGCTGCTCCCGCAGGCGACGCTGGTGCCCGTCGACGACTCGTACACCTTCATCCCCGAGGATCAGCCCCAGGTGCTCAGTCGCCTCATCGAGGACTTCGTCCACACCGCCAGCAGGGAAAAGTAGGCGGCGCCATGCCCGCTGTCGAGCTTTCGGCCGGGACGGTCGAGTACGAGGACACCGGCGGCGACGCCCCCGTGGTCGTCCTGTTGCACGGTCGCGCTGGCCGGCCGACCCCCACGCACCCCGAGACCACGTCCTGACCTCCACCGCCGTTGCCCGCGCCATCGTCGAAGCGCGGACCGCATGCGCGACGCCGGTCAGCTTCATGGTAGGTCGGCGACGATGACCATCCGCTTGTGGTCGGCGGTCAGCGGCCGTCCGTCCTCGCCGTAGCCGGCCACCGCGGCGAATCCCGCGGCGAGTAGCCAGTCTCGTAGCTCGGGGAAGCCGAACAGCCGCTTGACGAAGTTCACCCGGCGGGCTCGGCCGTCGCGGATGACCGTCCGCTCCGCCTCGAACCGGCCGGTCAACGCGTCCAAGTGGTACCGGTCGACGAGCATGTCGCCGTTCTCCCGCGCCGCCACGACGCGCGACGGACAGTACGAGGCAAGAAACGTCGTCAGGTTGTCCAGATCCATGGCTAGCCGACCGCCCGGTCGCAGGACGCGAACGATCCCATCCAGGACGGCGCGATTGGTGGTGTCGTCGAAGTAGCCAAACGCCGTGGACCAGTTGATCAGTCGGTCGAAGCGACCCGTCCAGGGTATCTGGCGCATGTCCCCCGCCACGTACTCGACGCTGACTCCGGCGGCGGCCGCGTCGGCGCGGGCCCGATCCAGGAAGACCGCCGACGAGTCGAGACCGGTGACCCGGCAGCCGCGAGCAGCCAGGCGGTTGGCCAGCTCCCCGTCCCCGCAGGCCAGGTCCAGCACGCTCATGTCCGGTCGCAGATCCAGCAACCGCCAGGTCAACTCCGCGACAGCCTCGCCTGAGGAAGCAGCGCCAGGGACGGCAGGTCCGTGCGCCGCGAACTCGCTGAGACCAGGGGGCGCGGCAAAGAAGTGCAGGTAGTCCTCGTCGTACATCGCCGCGGCGTCGAACAGGTCGGTCATGCGGGCGAAGAATAGAGATGGTCATGATTGGTGGCAACGGCATTACGGGTGGGACGGCACCCCACAGGCTAGGCTTCCGCCGTGTGCATCGAGGACGCGGCGCACGCCTGGGACCTCGAGTACGAGGCCGGCCGGTACCAGCACGAGGCGCCGGTGGCGTTCGTTGACGACATCCTCGCGGCGGCCGGCGCCAACGGTCTCGGTACCGCCGAGGGCCTTTACATCGGCTGTGGCAACGGCCGCAACTACCTCCCCCTCCGCGAGGCAGGGCTCGACCTCGTCGGGCTCGACATCTCCAGGGCTGCGATCGATCAGCTCGCCGCGAGGATGCCGGCCTGTCACGACCGGCTGATACCCGGTGACCTCGCCGCCCTGCCCGCCGGGCACACCTGGCCGATCGTGATCGGGATCCAGGTGTTCCAGCACGGTGACCGCACCGGTGCGCATGCCCACCTCCTGGCGGCGCAGCGGCGGCTGCGGCCCGGCGGCCTGTTCTGCCTGCGGGTGAACGCCGTCGGCACCGACGTATGGCCGGCGCACGAGGTGGTCGAGCAGGACCCCGACGCCGGGTTCACGGTGCGCTACACCGCCGGGGCCAAGCGGGGACTGTTCATCCATTTCTTCGCCGGCACCGAACTCGACATGCTGTTCGACGGGTACACCCCGGTCTTACCACGCAGGGTGACCAGCACCCGCCGCACGCCACCCGCGCCAGGACAGTGGGCGCAATGGGAGGCTATCTATCGGTCGCCGCCGAGGAGTGTGGCGAGCTGATCGAGGCTGATGTTGCCGCCGCTGCATACGACGGCGACCCGGCGGCCGGCGAAGCGTCCGGGTGGCCACGCCGGCGATCAGCAGCGGCTCGTCGCCGGAGTGCACGTACCGGGACCCGTGTTCGGCGGCGAGCTCTTCACAGTGCTCCCGCACCTCGTCGAAATCCTGCCCGTGAGATACCACCTGCGCGCCGAGCGCCCGGATGGACTCCACCTTCCCCGGATTGGCCGCACGCGGTACGCAGATGAGGGCGTTCGCACCGTGAAGCTGGGCCGCGTACGCGATCGACTGCCCGTGATTGCCGGTGGACGCGGCGATCAGCCCGGCCGCGCGGGCCGCCGGGTCGAGCGCGGCGACGAGGTTGACCCCACCGCGCACCTTGAACGCGCCGACCGGCTGGTGGTTCTCGTGCTTGACCCACACCTGCGCGCCGGTCGAGGCATCCAGCGCCCCGTACCGGTACAGCGGGGTGCGGGGCAGGTGCGGCGCGATGCGCCGGCGCGCCTGCAGCACGTCGATGATCGTGGGCTCCTCGACGTCCGGCGCGGCGGCCCCCATCCGGCGATTCGGCCCGGACCGTCAGGATATCGTGGCGCCTTCGGCTCCGGTTTGGCGGAGACGGCTCCTGAACTGGCGTCCCGGGTGAGCCGCCGGCGCGTAGACCTGATGCGTGCGGGGTGGGACGATCGGTCCGCCGGGTTACTGACGAACAGTTCCAGTCGCCCGCCCGGCGTCGCGGGCGACCGCGAGCTGGCTCAGCCACATGCAGCGACGTCCCGCACGGCCTGGCATGACGCCCGTTACGACAGCAGCCAGTAGACCTCCGTCCACACCTCGGCAGGATCGTCGTGGTGAGGCCCGTAGACCTCCCACCGTGGTCCTACCGGCCGCCGCCCCTGTGCGGCGCACCAGTCGAGCACGGCCCGATGTGCCAACCGCAGACCCGCGTATGGTCCCCGGTGGACGGTCACCGCCACCTGCCCCGCAGGCAGACTGGAGGCCGCCACCCGTCCGGTCAGCGGGCACGGCTGGTGCAGCTCGACGCCGACCTCGACATGTGGCACGTCGTCCCGGTACAGCATCACGTTGCGGCAGCCGCGGTAGATCCCACCCGCGTGCAGGCACGCCCACACCTCGTCCAGCAGCTGCGTCCACAGTGTCGGAAACTCCTGCCACGTGGTCGTCACAGCGACCACCGCGGTCGGACGAGCCGGGACATCCCTGACGGTCACCTGATAGCTCATTTTCCCCTCCTCAACCCCGCCCCGGAGGTTACCGGCAGGCGTGCCCGCCGCGAGCCAGTTTGAGCAGAGCACCGTTTCTCCACCGGATTCACCGGCGAAGGGGCTGCGCCGGGGAGCGTGGGTGTGAAAGGAACGTGAAAATACCGGCGCCGCCTACCAGCACGACCACGCCGACATCGGCTGGACCGGCTTCCTCGGCACCGAATTCCGCAACATCACCTTCACCGGAGAACGCGCCGCCGCCGAAACACCCTCCTGCGGCACCAGGTCTACCAACGCGACGACCGCCAGATCCGCGCCCTCGTCGCGGCCGGACGGCTCAGGGACGCCATCGCCTTCTGCACCAGCTACGAGCCAGGCCAGTCCAACTACGCCTCCGACGAGTACGACAAGGCCCTCGCCGCGCTCATCACCATCAACCAGAGCGCGTTCAACCGGTCCATCGCTGACCAACCAAGCCCAGGCCCGGTTCAGCTCTGGCATCTCAAGATGCACTTTCGGTACGAATCCGGGGTTACCATCACGCACCCCCCGGCGGCGGCGAGCCGGCGCAGTAGGCGGCTACCCCGGTACTGCCTACCGGAGAGATCCCTTGTTCTGGGGCGCCTGGGCGCCCTACCCTCACTCCCTCATCCGCTCCCGGGAGGAGAGGTCATGGCAGCGAAGGTTCGCACGGTCGCGACCGCGGTTCTTCTCGCGTGCGGTCTTGTCGTGGCCGCCTGCGGCCGCGGCGCCGAGCCGCCGAAGGCGGCCGCCACGCTGAAGATCTGGGACTTCTCGGAGGAGCAGACCGAGTTCCACAAACGGGTCGCCGCGCAGTACCACAAGGAGCACCCCAACATCACCATCGAGTGGCGGGAGACCGCGCAGGCCGACTACAAGAAGGCCCTGCCGCTGGCGTTCCAGAGCAACCAGATGCCCGACATCTTCTACTGGAGCGACAACCCGCCGGTCACCATGAACCTGCTGCTCGACCAGGGCTGGATAGCGCCGCTCGGGGACGATGGCAAGGTGCCCGACGACTTCAAGAACCGCTGGCCGAAGGGCATGTTCCTCGAAGGCGTCAACATCCGCGACGGCAGGACCTACGGGTTCCCGTTCTCCGACAACGTGGTGTGGGGCCCGGGGTACATGTTCCTCAACCGCAAGGCGTTCGCCGACGCCGGCCTCAACGCCGACCAGGCCCCGAAGACCTGGTCGCAGCTCAAGTCCACCTGCGAACAGATCAAGGCGAAGACGCCCAAGGTGTACTGCATCGCCTCGCCGAGCAAGAGCACCGACTTCCAGCGGATCTTCCTGGGGCTGGTCGGCGGCAAGCTCACGATCGAGCAGTTCTTCGACTACAAGACCGGCCGGTTCGCCCTCGCCGACCCCCGGGCGGCGGAGGCACTCAAGTTCGTCCAGGAACTCAACAACGCCAAGCTCATCGCGCCGGGCAACAACACCAAGGAGTTCTCCCGGGAGCAGTTCGCCAGCGGCGGTGCCGCCATCTACCTCGACGGCGCCTGGATGCCGAGCTCGTTCGTCAAGGACTACAAGATGAAGCCCGACGAGTTCGCCATCCACGTCCGGCCGCTGCCGGACAGCGGAGCGACCGGCGCCATGCCGCGCAGCCACGACGGCAACAAGTACTGGATCTCGTCGAAGTCCACCCACCAGTCCGAAGCGTGGCAGTTCCTCAACTGGATGACCCGGCCGGACGGGTTCTTCGCCCGGAAGTACTACAAGGACGGCTACGGCACCGTAGCCTTCTCCGACCCGGCGAAGTACGCGGATAACGCGCAGGTCAAGGAGATGATGAGCTTGGCCTCGGCGGCAGATCCGTGGCGGGTGACGGTGCCGGTGGCGGTGGTCAAGTGCCCGGACATCGCCAAGTCCAAGGCCTTCCTCGACGCGTTGAAGGTACGCCCCGGGGGTGAGTACGAGGTGCTCGTCGACGCCCTCAACGGCAACAAGGACCTGACCGTCGCGGCGAGGTCCCTCGTCGAGGAACGGCAGCGCAAGCTGGAGGACGGCCTCAAGAAGGAGGCGGCGACGGGCCTGAAGGTGTCGATCGACTGCTATAGGTTCCCCGACTGGGATCCCATGAAGGACTACCCCGCGCGATGACGCAGGCCCCGCCGAGACCGCTGTCGGTCGTCGCGGAGGGACCCGAGGCCGGACGCAGCGGCAGGCGCCGGCGGGAGCGGCGCGCAGCGGGTGACGCGGGGGCGCACCGGGAACGGGTCACCGGCGCGACCGCCTGGTGGGTGATCGCGTTCCTGGCCCCGTTCCTGGTGCTGTACCTGGGTTTCACGCTGTGGCCGCTGGCCGCGACCGTCTACTACTCGCTGTTCGACTGGAACGGCGTCGGTCCACCGTCGACGTTCGTCGGCGGTGAGAACTTCGCGGCGATCGCGGCCGACCCGCGGTTCTGGAAGGCGGTCGTCAACACGCTGATCTTCGCGGTGGGCAACACGGTGGTCAAGCTGCCGCTGACGCTGCTGCTGGCGATCCTCCTGACCCGCCGCTGGATGTGGGGCAAGCGGCTGTTCCGCACGGTCTTCTTCGTCCCGATCATCGTGCCGGTGGCGCTGGCCGGCATCATCTTCACCTTCCTGCTCAACCCGTCCAACGGGGCGTTGAACGCGCTGCTGTCCGACGTCGGCGTGACCGACGAGCCGTACGACGTGTTCGCCAACCGATGGACGGCGATGGGCGCGCTGATCCTGGTGAGCGTCTGGCAGATCTTCGGCCAGTACATGATCTACTGGATGGCGGCGCTGCAGAACGTCCCCGAGGAGCTGTACGAGGCGGCCGACCTCGACGGCGCCAACGAGTGGCAGAAGCTGGTCCGGGTCACGCTGCCGGTCATCAAGCCGACCGCGGTGATCATCACGCTGCTGGCGCTGATCAACGCGATGCACGTGTTCGGCCTCGTGGTCACGCTCACGGACGGCGGCCCGGGCGACAGCACCAACGTGGTGTCCCTGTTCATCTACCGGGAGGCGTTCAACAACCCGGTCGGGTTGCGGTACGGGTACGCGTCCGCGGCCGCGCTGCTGTTCGCGGTGCTCGCCGCGGTCTTCGTCGGCACGTATGGCGTGGCCGGCCGCCGGGCCGAGCGGGTGCGACGCGGGTACCTGTCATGAGACACCGCCGCCGCCTCAACCTCATCGCCGTGCCGGCGCTGCTCGTCGTCGGGCTGGTCTGGCTGTACCCGTTCCTGTGGGTCATCGCGACCGCCTTCAAGGAGCGGCGGGACGCCTTCACCGCCGGGGCGTCCCTGCTGCCGACCGAGTGGATCTTCGGCAACTTCCCCCGCGCCTGGGCGGAGGCCGGGGTCTCCCGGTACTTCCTGAACACCATGATCTACGCCGGCTCTTCGACCGTCATCGAACTGGTCAAGGGGGCGCTGTGCGGATACGTGCTGGCCCGCTACCAGTTCCCCGGCCGCAACCTGCTGTACCGGCTGATCGTGGCGACGCTGTTCGTGCCGGTGGCGTCGATCATCATCCCGCAGTTCGAGCTGGTCGACTCGCTCGGCCTGCTGAACACCCGGGCCGGTGTCATCCTCGCCATGTCGGGCGCGGCCGGCGCGCTGTACGTCCTGCTGTTCGTGGGCTTCTTCGAGGCGATGCCGAAGGAGCTGTTCGACGCGGCGAAGGTCGACGGTGCCGGGTTCGTCCGGACGTTCCGGCTGGTGCTACCGCTGGCCCGGCCGGTCATCGCGGTCGTAGTGATCTTCAACTTCATCGCCGGCTGGAACGAGTTCAACATCCCGTTCGTGTTCACGCTGAGCCAGCCGGAGCTGCAGAACCTGGCCGTCGGCATGAAATCCTTCCAGGGCGAGAACGCGCTGGACTGGACCGGCCTGTCTGCGGGCATGGTCTTCTCGTTCGTGCCGATGCTCGTGATCTTCCTGGCCTTCCAGAACTACTTCGTCCGCGGACTCGCCGGTGCCGTCAAGGAGTGAGCCCCGGGACTGGACGGTGATGACCGCGGCCAGCGGGGTCGCCGCCCGCAGCGACCGCCGGCCGGTTGCCGGCGGCTGCTACGACCGGTCCGCCGACACGACGTTCGTCACCTGGGCCGGCCGGCACGAGGACAACTACGTCCAGGCGTACGACCACCAGACCCGGGCCTGGTCCGCACCGGTGAAGGTGGGCGACGGCGGCGGTGACTCGCACAACTACCCGACCATCGTCCAGGCCGGCGACGGGCACCTGCTCGTCTTCCGCGGCATGCACAACGAGAAGCTGGTGATGGCCCGGTCCGCCCGGCCGCATTCGACCGACGGGCAATGGACCGAGGAGGTCGTCGCCGAGGGCGCGGGTGCCACGTACCCGATGCCGCTGCTGACCGCGAACGGCGACATCTTCGTCTTCGTGCGGGAGACCGTGCGTCACCTCGACCCGACCACCCCCACCGACCTACGTCCGGTGAAGTACGTGCGATCGTCCGACCACGGCCGGACGTGGCAGGACACGCAGCGGCTCACCGGCGACCGGTGGGCCATCGCGCCGACGGACCGCGCGGACAACATGAACGAGATCTACATCGGTCAGCTTCGCTACCAGCCGGCCGGGCGGCGCCGGCCGGAGCGGGTCCACATCGTGTACACGCTCGCCGGTGGCGGACCCGAGGGCCACCTGCACGACCGGTACCACCGCAACGTGTACTACACCGTGTTCACGCCGGCAGACCTGCGCTTCTCGGCGGCGGACGGCACCGACCTCGGGACGAGCGTCGACGACGCAGCCCAGGAACGGCACTTGCGTATCGTCAAGACGCCGCTGGCGACGCTGCCGGCCAACCCGGCCGGCCACCTGGTCCGGTCCCCGGACTACATCCAGCTCGTCGGCGCCCTCGCCGGTCGTACCCCCTTCGCGGTGTGGATGCAGACCGACACCGCCGGAGCGTTGAGTGACCACGCCGCGGTGTGGACGCCGCTTGGTTGGTACGTTCGGAGGCTCGGCACGGGGATCCGGGTGCGCGACATGGAACCGGTCGGGCCGTTCACCTGGCGGATCTACACGACGGTTGACGGCACCGCCGGTATCCACACCTACCTGTTGCGACTGGGCGCCTGGTGGCGTCCCGGTCCGGTTGTCCCGACCGCGCGTCCGGTCCAGCGGGTCGAGGTCGTCACCCGCTACCGGGACCCGGCGCGCATCCTCGCCACCGGCGCCAGCAGCGCACGCGACGTGGCGGTCTGCGACGGCGACATCCACGCCATCGGCGTTACCGGGCTCGCTACATGGGGGGCTGGATAGTCTCCCTTGGAGGGTCAGGTCTGGAGGGCGCTGGCCAGCAGGCCACGCAGGAAGAAGCGGCCGAGAACGACATAGACCAGGAGGGTGGGTACGCAGGCCAGCAGCGCGCCGGCCATCGCCTCCTCGAACGGTACGGACTGGCCGCCCGCGATGTTGTTCAGCGCGATGGTCACCGGCCAGGCCTCGCGGGTCGTCATCACCGCCCCGAACAGGAAGTCGTTCCATACCGAGGTGAACTGCCAGATGATCGACACGGCGAATGCCGGGCGGGCCAACGGTATCGCGATGTCGACGAAGGTACGCAGCATTCCGGCCCCGTCGACCTGAGCCGACTCCACCAGCGAGTTGGGCAGCCCGACGAAGTAGTTCCGGAAGATCAGCGTGGTGATCGGCAGGCCGTAGATGATGTGGACGAGCAGCAGCCCGCGCAGCCCGCCGGTCGGGTCGTCGCCGCCGCGCAGCCCGGCCGCGCCCATCGTCTGCACGAGCGGTATGAGCACCGCCTGGTACGGCAGGAAGATGCCGAACAGGATCAGCGGGAAGACCAGGTTTGCCCCCCGGAACCGCCACTTCGCCAGCACGAAACCGTTGGCACAGCCCAGAAGCGAGGAGATGAGGCTGGCGGGTATGGCGAGCACGATGCTGTTGCGCAGGCCACCCGCGAGCTTCGGCCAGGCGAGGGAGAAGCTGTGCAGCGACAGCGATCCGGGCAGTTCCCACATCCGGGTCACGCTGACGTCGGCCGGGTCCTTCAGCGCGGTGACCACGAGCACGTACACGGGCATGAGGAAGAACGCGGCCAGGCCGTAGAGCGCGACGTATCGCAGGACGGTCGGCCAGCGTCGCTCGACCCGCTGGGCCTGAGGTGGTGCCCCAGCCATCGTGGTCATGCCCGCTCCTTCCGTACCGAGTACCAGATGTACGGGCCGGTCAGCAGCGCGACCCCGAAGAGCAGGATGGTCGCGATGGCGGCGCCTCGGCTGTAGAAGCCGCCGTCGAACGTGGTGAACCACATGTAGAGCGACGGCGTCTCGATCTTCAGGTTCCGCTGGTCCAACGCGTACAGCAGATCGAACGTCTTCAGCGAGATGTGAACGAGGATGACCACTGCGCTGAGCAGCACCGGGCGCAGCAGCGGCCGGGTGACAAACCAGAAGACCTGCGCCTCGCTGGCCCCGTCGACACGGGCGGCCTCCCGTACGTCTTCGGGCACCACCCGCAGGCCGGCCAGGAACAGCGCCATCACGTAGCCGGACAGCGCCCAACCGGCGGGCAACGCGACCGCGGCGACCGCCAAGCCGGACTCCGACCGGTGCCAGTCGCTACGCAGGAATCCGAGCCCGACGTAGGTCAGCAAGGAGTTGAGGCCGGTGGTCTCCGGGCCTTCGCCGTTATCCAGCAGCCAGCGCCAGACGATGCCGGTGGCGATGAACGACAGGGCCATCGGAAAGAGGTAGACGCTGCGCAGGAAGCCCTCGCCGCGGACGCCCCGCTCGATCAGAAAGGCCATCAGGAAACCGAGGGCCAGCGAGCCGGCAACGAACACGACCGTGAAGATGACGATGTTACGGACGTCGATGAGCCACCGCTCGTCCCGCCACAGTGCCACATAGTTGCGCAGCCCGACGAAGTCGTAGCGCGGGGTCAGCCCGCGCCAGCTCGTGAACGACACGCGGATGTTCCAGCCCATGAAGCCGTACACGAAAACGCCGACCGCGAGCAGCGACGGCGAGACGAGCAGAAGCGCCGACGCCCAGCCGTGGCCGCGGCGCCGAGCCGCCCGGTGGGCCGTGCGGGCGACCGTGCGGGCCACCTCGGTCGGCGGCTGGCGGTGCCGCTGGATCGGGCGAACGCCGGTCATCGGGTCGCCTCGTAGGCGGCGCCCACGGCGGCGGCGAACCTCGCCGTGTTTCCGTTGCGCAGGAACAGCCCCAGCGCCGTGTCGATCTCGGCGTTCCAGGCGTTGTCGGCCACGACGCCGTGGGCGAGCGAGCCGACGATGCGGGTATGCGGGTCCTGCCACTGACGCAGATCGTCCGCGAGATAACCGGTGTAACGGCTGGCATCCGTGTCCGTACGCGCCGGGATCGAGCCCTTGAGCGGGTTGAAGAGGTCCTGTCCGGTGGCTGACCCGCACTCGATCAGCCATCTACGGGCGAGGTCGGGGTGCCGGGCGCCGACCGGCAGGGTGAAGGAATCAGACAGGAAGTCATAGACGCCGTCGGTGCCCGGCGAGGCGGCAACGGCGAACTGCTGCCCCAAGAGCATCCGCTTGGTGATCGCGAGGTACGAGTACGTCCAGTCGCCCATGACGGCGTACACGGCCGAGCCGTCGGTAACCCGGTCCAGCTGCGGTTGCCAGTCGGCCGCGCTCGAGCCGATGTCGGACTGGGCCAATACCTTCCGGAAGGTTTCCAGCGCCGCGCGGGTGGCCGGCTGGGTCCAGCCGGACGGGCCGCGCCACAGGTCCTCGTACCCGTCCGGGCCGAGCTCGCCGAGCAGGACGGTCTCCAGCAGATGCTTCTGGGTCCACTGTGGACCGATGCTCAACGGGGTGCGGCCCTTGGTGCGGATCAGCTCGGCCTGCTTCAGGAACTCGGCCCAGGACCGGGGGGGATGCGCGATCCCCAGGGCGCGCAGCGTCGCCGGGTTGTACCAGACCAGGTTGGCGCGGTGGATGTTCACTGGTACCGAGTACAGCTTCCCGTCGATGGCGAGCTTGTCGAGCAGGCCGCGGGGCAGGACCTTGGTCCAGCCTTGCTCGGCGTAGAGTGCGGTGAGGTCGGCGACCTTGCCCGACCGCACGTCGTCGGCCAGCTCCAGCCCGGCGTGCCGCTGGTAGGAGTCGGGCGGGTCATTGGCAAGCAGGCGGCTGGCCAGGATCGCCTTGGCGTTGGAGCCCGCACCGCCGGACACCGCCGCGTTGACCAGGTGCACACCCGGGTTGCGCGCCTGGAAGTCAGCGATCATCGCGCCCAGGCCGTCCTCCTCCCCCGGCCCTGTCCACCACGAGTAGACCTCCACTTGGTCGGCCCGGGTACCGCCGCCAGCGCCCGCGTACAGCGGTACCGCGACGACAGCGGCAACCAGTACCAGTACGAGAATCCCGACGCGACCGCGCCACACGATGCACTCCCACAGGACCGATGTTGTCGCCGGCAACGTCGTCGCGCGCGATCGGCCGGCCAGGTACCGAAGAGCCGCTTAGTCGGCGTTGCTATATTTGTCGTTACACGATCATTCGTTGACGGGTCACCCGAACGTCGATCAACCATGTCCGTCCGGTGAGTCGCCGTCCTGTCTGCCGAAAATGCAGCGTACGGTCATCTGACGATGATCGACAGGGTTTGGGCGGCCCATTGTTGACGGACAGGACGGCTGCCTCACCGGCGCCGGCCGGCCCGCGGTACAACTCGATCTCGACGTCACCCCGGGAGGCTCTACCCCCAGCATGACGGGGGCTCTGGGCGGTCGTAGGGTCGGTATAGCAGAGCGGCTAGAACTGCACCGACGTCTACAGGAGGATCGCCATGTTCGTTCAGGTCGTCCAGGCCAGGACGTCAAACCCGGAAGCGCTGCGTGCCGCCTTCGACCGGTGGATGCAGGACCTGGCGCCCGGTGCGACCGGGTGGCTTGGCACCACTGCCGGAGTCACCGAGGACGGTCGGGCCGTCGCGGTGATCCGCTTCGAGTCCCAGGAGGCGGCCCACCACAACAGCGAGCGGCCCGAGCAGGAACAGTGGTGGACCGAGACCGAGAAGCTCTTCGACGGCGGAGCCACCGTCCGTACCAGCACCGACGTCAACGTCGACGTGCACGGCAACCCCGACCAGGCCGGCTTCGTCCAGATCATGCAGGGCCGGAGCACCGACCCCGACCGTGCCAAGCAGCTCATGGCCCAGGACTCGGACAGGTGGGCGGCGTTCCGCCCCGATGTCATCGGCACCGTCGGAGTCAGTCACGACGGCGGCGCCTACACCATGGTCATGTACTTCACCTCCGAGGCCGACGCCCGTGCGGGCGAGCGCAAGCAGGTGCCGCCGGAATTGCAGGCCGCCATGGAGGAGATGAACAAGCTCAGCGTCGGCGAGACCGAGTTCTTCGACCTCCGGCAACCCGTGATCCGCTCCCCGAAGTAAGTAAGTAAGTAGCCGATTCCCCTCGCTAAACAGCCGACCCGGCCGCGGACCGCCGCCGGACCGCCGGTCGGATGAATCATGACGAGGCCGAGGTCAACGGCTCGAACGAAGTTTCGGTACGGTACACGCCGGGCTGTCAGACTGCCCGTGACTCAACCGATCCCAACCGCAGACAGGACGGACCGGCATTGATGGACTTGGACGGCTTCAGGCGACGACGCAGCTGGTCGTACGGCAGCGGATCCGGCTGATGGTCAACCAGTACGAAGTACACGCAGCCGGACCGGACGGTTCGGAGGGTGAGCTGATCGCCTTCGCCCAGCAGAAACGCCTGGCGTTCAAGGAACAGGTGACCTTCTACACCGACGACAGCCGCCAGTACCCGGTGCTCGGATTCAAGGCCCGCCAGGTTATCGATCTCGGCGCCACCTATGACGTGTTCGACGCGACCGGCAGACCGGTGGGCCTGTTCCGGAAGAACTTCGGCCAGTCGTTGCTGCGTTCCACCTGGCACGTCGCGCAGCCCGGCCTGGGCGAGGCGACCGGCCAGGAGCGTAGCCCGGTGGTCGCCTTGCTGCGCCGGCTCGTCGACTCGCTGTCCTGGTTGCCGTACCACTTCGAGTTCACCATGAACGGCCAGCCGACCTTCTCGGTCGTACGCAAGTGGGGGCTTCGCGACCGGTACCTCGTGGACATCCACGACCCACGGTTCGACCGGCGGCTGGTCATCGCGATGGCCGTCGCGTTGGACGCGTTGCAGGCTCGCTGATCCCAGATCTGCTGCGCGCAGTACCCGAACTGGCCAACCACGGTTAGGGCGCCGCACACCGTGCCAAGCGCCACCGCCACCACGGCGACCCGGTACCCCGGCCCGGTCGACACGTCGACCGGGCCGGGGTACCGTGCCGGGGATGGGCCGCGGTCCGACCGCCGTGTCTAGGTTGTCACCCTCGATCTGTCTCGACCGGCCGCACGGATCAGTAGGACTCCCATCAGGAGCAGCCACAACGTGATGACCGTAGGCGACGCGATACCCAAGGCATCGGTGATCGGCGTCGGCTCGCCGAGGTACGCCTGAATCAGGCCCGATACCGCTCCGCCGACACCGCCGGCCGCGACGATCCATCCGAGCCATCGCGGGTACACGTCGCTCGCCGCCACCGCGAGCCCGAACAGAACAAAGGTGAAGCCGGCAAAGACCAGGTTCAACGGACTGAGCAACGCGAAGTTGATGGAATCGTCGGCCCGGAACGATGTGAGCGCGCCGGCCCGAGCGTCTGCCGGAGCGGACGACCACGCGTCGGCCAGGTGCTTGGCGGCGAAGCCATCGAGGCTCACCACGATCACCCCGATCGCCGTCCCGACAACCGCCGAAGCCAGCCCCAACCGGGCCAGTGCCCCAGCCAGCCCTCCCGTGATCGAGTCGTGGATCGCTACCAGGCCGAGGAGCATCAGGATGAACGCCACGGCGAGTGCAAAGTGGAGTGGTACCCAGATCTGGCTGTCCGCGACCACCCGCGCCGTCGCCTCCGGATCACCCGGCCCGGAAGTCTCGGGGTGGATGAGGTTCCCGACCAGTCCAACGACCGCGCCCGCCACCGCAGCGTAGCCGCCAATCCTGAACATCCATCGCTTGTCAACCAACACTTCAGACATCGGTCCGCCTTTCGAGTGCTACGGCTCTGCGGCAACCGGCCGAGTATGCCCCGCCCAGGTCCGGGGGGTCCGGCGACGCGTCAGCCTCCAACGGGTTTGCCGAACTGACCGTGGAAAAGAGCTGGTCGAGGAAGTCGGTGGCGTCGCGGTCCGATGCCGGTGATCGGGTGGCGCTCTCCGAGCTGGAGAAAGGCGGCCCGGTCGGCACAGGCGGTGTGCGATCCGACGAAGCCCAGACCTCCGCTTACCGGAGTCATGTGCCGCTACCCGTATGTGACAGCGCAGAGTCGGGCGAAGACGAACGCGAACGCGAGGATCAGCAATCCGGTGATGACGAAGTTCGTCCGCTGCGTCCACCCGGACGCTCCGATTTCCAGCGAACTGACCGGATGCCGGAGCGGGCTGTAGCCCGGGCGGGTCGCGCCTTCGATCAGGAACACGACGACGAACAGCGGCGGTCCGATCGCCCCGCACGCCAACAGCACCCGCGCAAGCCGCGACGGCGACGACACCGGCGCGGTTTGTCGCACCTGGGCTGGATTGGTCTGATCCGTGCTCATCGGGTTACTCCGCTCTCTCGACCGCCTGCTGGTACCGGTCGAGTCCCTTGCGGATGTCGGCTTCGACACCTTCGTGGATCATCCGCTCCACGGCGAGGAACAGCCGCGCCCGACCGATTCGGGCGACGACGGAAGGGTCCGCGTCGTCGGCTCCCAGGCGGCGGTACATGTGCTTGGCGAGGATGGCGAGCCCGAGCTGCATCGCCGTATGCACGGCCACGATCGCTTGGACGTCCTCGCTTTCGGGCAGGGCCGGTCCGGTCTGGCCGCTGGTCAGCACTCTCCGGTACAGCTCGGCCAGCTCGTCGAACAATTTCGCCGCGCTCGGTGTGTCGCTGACTAGCGACGTCGCCAGGTAGGGCACGACCGGTCCGATGAGCCGGTGGACGCCGTCCACGAAGCCGACGTCGGCGGGTGTGCCGTCCAGCACGCCCCGGCTGTTGACCTCCCGCAGCACGGCCAACACGTAGGAGTCGCACTCGTCGCGCAGCGCCTGCTTGGACGGGAAGTGATGCTGGACCAACCCGGGCGACACCCCCGCCTCGTGAGCGATCCCCCGGATTGTCGCGGCCTGGCTCGGGCGCTACCTTCCAGATCCGCCTTCCGCAATGATCAAGAGGTCCAGCAGGGGTCGCGCTTATGTCGTTACATTATTGAAGTCTTGATGCATTATCGAGTCAGGGCTGGGTTAGTCTGCTCCGCAACCGGAGCGATCGGTGGGGCGGGATGGATTCGAAGCGAACAACGGCTCGGGACATGCGGCGGGCCAACCGGTCGGTGCTGCTCACCAGGCTCTACCGCGACGGGCCGCTGAGCCGCCACGAGCTTGCGCAAAGCACCGCGCTGAGCCAGGCGAGCGTCAGCAACCTCGCCGGCGAGCTGATCGACGAGGGGATCATCGAGGAAGCGGGGCAGGTCGAGTCCGACGGTGGACGACCGCGCGTGCTGTTGCGGGTGGCCCCGGAATTCGGCTATGTGGTCGGCGTCGACGTCGGCGAGACGCGCGTGCAGGTCGAGCTGTTCGACATGTCGATGACGGCGCGGGCCAAGTCCGACTACAGCATCGAGCCCACGGCGCCAGAGCCGGCCGGGGTGGTCAGCCGGGTCCTCGATGGGCTGCGGACGGTCATGGCGCAGGCAGGGGTCGATCCGGCGCGGGTCCTCGGCGTCGGCGTCGCGGTGTCGGGCGTTGTCGAGCGCACCGGCGACGCCGTCGTGCACGCCCAGACGCTCGGCTGGGACGGGGTACCGCTTGGCGCGATGCTGCGTGCCGGGACCGACCTGCCCGTGCACGTCGACAACGGGGCCAAGACGCTCGGGCAGGCGGAGATGTGGTTCGGCGCCGGCCGCGGAGCCCGGCACGCGGTCATCGCGCTGGTCGGCTCCGGGGTCGGCGCCGCCGTGGTCGCCGACGGCACCAGCTATCGGGGCTCCCGCAGCAGCGCCGGCGAGTGGGGGCACACGACGATCGTCTACGGCGGCCGCCCCTGCCGCTGCGGCGCACGGGGTTGTCTGGAGGCGTACGTGGGTGCTGAGGCGGTGCTGGACCGCTACCGCCAGGCCAACCACGGCCGGGCGGCGCACGGCGTTGACGAGGAGTCAGCGATCAGTGCGCTTCTTCAGACACCGACGAAGACCGCGACCAAGGTGCTCGCCGAAACGGTCGGCTACCTCGGTGCCGGCTTCGCCACGCTCATCAACCTGTTCAACCCGGAAAGGATCGTCCTTGGCGGCTGGGCCGGCCTCGCGCTCGGCGAGCGGTTCATGCCCGAGATCCGCGCCGCGACGGCCGAGCATGCGCTGCGCCTGCCGTTCGCGCAGACCTCGATCGTGCTGTGCGAACTGGGACAGGACGCGGTGGCGCTGGGCGCGGCGACCCTGCCCATGGCGCGCCTGCTCAATAACGGCGGCGCCCTCCGCCCCTAGACCCGGTCATGCGGCGGGTTCGGCCCGTTCGGGCCCGGTGGTCCTGCGGTGCGCGCTGATCAGGTCGGCATACCGGTAGCCGCTGGCCTTGATGGTGCGCCGCTGCGTGTCGTAGTCGACGTGGACGAGTCCGAACCGCTTGTCGTATCCGTAGGACCATTCGAAGTTGTCCAGCAGGGACCAGACGAAGTAGCCGGCGATCGGCACGCCGCGTGCCGCCGCCCGGGCGCAAGCTTCGATGTGCTCCTCCTGGTATTCGGCGCGCTCCTTGTCGTCGACCGCGCCCGACGGCGTGACTTCGTCCCGCCACGCCGAGCCGCTCTCGGTCACCATGATGCGCCCCGGCCGGTACTCCTCGCTGACCGAGACCAGGGTCTGTTCCAGCCCGTCCGGGTAGACCTCCCAGTCCATCGCGGTCTCCGTCGCCTCGGGCACCCGGATCTGGCGCGCGTGTGGCGCGGGTCCGTCGGGGTCGTCCACCACGACCTGGCGGAAGTAGTAGTTGACGCCGAGGAGGTCGGTCGGCGTGGCGATCCACTCCAGGTCACCGGCGCGTACCGGCGGCTCGACGCCGTACGTCTCGACCATGTCGACCGGATAGCCGCGACCGAACACCGGATCCAACCACCAGCGGTTGGTGTGCCCGTCCATGCGGACCGCGGCCGCGACGTCTTCGGGGCGGTCGCTGGCCGCCTCGACGGGGCTGAGGTTGACCACGATGCCAACCGACGCGGGCCGGCTGGCGCTCGCGCGAATCGCCTCGGTGGCCAGGCCATGGCCGAGCAGCACGTGGTGCGACGCGGCCACCGCCCGGCGCAGGTCCCGCTCGCCGGGCGCCATCCGGCCCTCCAGGTGCCCGATCCACGCGATGCAGAGCGGTTCGTTGACCGTGTTCCAGGTGGAGACACGGTCACCCAGGTGGTCGGCGACCACGGCGGCGTAGTCGGCGAACGCCTCGGCGGTGGAGCGGCGGGGCCAGCCGCCACCCTCCTGCAGCACCTGCGGCAGGTCCCAGTGGTACAGCGTGACGACGGGCGTGATGCCGCTCGCCAGCACCGTGTCGACCAGCTGGTCGTAGAAGGCGAGCCCGGCGGCGTTCGGTTTGCCGACCCCGTCCGGCACGATTCGCGGCCACGCCACGGAGAACCGGTACGCGTCGACACCGAGCCGCCGCATCAGCTCAAGGTCCTCGGGCCAGCGATGGTAGTGGTCGCAGGCGACGTCGCCGGTGTCGGCGTTGTCGATCGCCCCCGGCACCCGGCAGAAGGTGTCCCAGATCGACGGCTTTCGCCCGTCGACCGCGACGGCGCCCTCGATCTGGTAGGCCGCGGTGGCGACACCCCAGACGAAGTCGGGTGGCAGCGTTGTCAGATCTGGCACTGATCGGTTCCCCTCGTCCTCATGGATATGATCACTTGATGGCGCCCGCGGTGAGGCCGGCGACGAAGTAGCGCTGCAGCAACAGGAAGCCGGCGACCACCGGTACGCTCACGACCAGGGACGCGGCCATGACCTGGTTCCAGTAGACCTGGTACTGCGTCGCGTAGCCCTGCAGGCCGATGGCGAGCGTCCGGCTGTGCTCGTCGGTCATGACCGAGGCGAAGAGCACCTCGCCCCAAGCGGTCATGAAGGCGTACACGATGACCGCCACGACGCCCGGGATCGCCGTCGGCAGGATCACCCGGAACAGGATGCGCAGCGGGCCGGCGCCGTCGACCTGGGCCGCTTCGTCGAGGCCGCGCGGAATCGAGTCGAAGTAGCCGACCAGCATCCAGATCGAGAACGGCAGCGAGAACGTCAGGTACGTGATGATCAGACCGGTCCGGCTCGCGTACAACTCGATGCCGGTGGCGTTGCCCAGGTTGACGTAGATGAGGAACAGCGGCAGCAGGAACAGGATGCCGGGGAACATCTGCGTGGACAGGACGGTGACCGAGAAGGCCTGGCGGCCGCGGAAGCGGTACCGGCTCACCGCGAACGCGGCGAAGATCGCGACCGCTACCGAGAACACCGACGCGGTGCTCGACACCACAAGGCTGTTCGCCAGGTACCGCCCGAGCGGCACGGTGGTCCACATGTCGATGAACGCCTGCGCCGTCGGATGGCTGGGCAGCCAGGTGAACGCGCCCTGCACATCGTTCAGCGGCTTCATCGCGGAGCTGACCATCGCGTAGAGCGGGGTGAGGACGAACAGCGCCAGCAGGGTCAGCACGACGCGCCGGGCCCAGCGCTCGGCCGCGGACTCACGCATCGGATCTCCTGCGGTTGGTCACGAGCAGATAGACAGCCGTAACGACGAGCAGGAACACCAGCAAGGCGACCGACATCGCCGAGCCCTCGCCGAAGTTCCAGGCGATGAACGAGCTCTTGTAGATGTGGATCGAGATGATGTCCGCCTGCTTCGGGGCCGAGCCGCCGAACAGCACGTACGGCGTGTTGAAGTCGTTGAACGTCCACAGGAACAGCACCAGCAGCAGTACCTGGTTGACCGGGCGCAGCATCGGCAGCGTGACCGAGCGCAGGCGGCGCCAGAAACCGGCGCCGTCGATCGCGGCCGCCTCGTACATGTCGCTGGGCACGTTCTGCAGGCCGGCCATCAGACACAGGAACGCGAACGGCCAGGACCGCCAGACCGAGACGATCAGCAGGGCGACGAAGCTGTTGTCGCCGATGAGCCAGAACGGCGCTTGATGGGTGAGCCCGAGCTGGTCGACGATGACGTGGTTGACCAGACCGGTGTCCCGCTGGAAGAGGAACGTCCAGGTGATGACCGCGGCGTACACCGGCAGCGCGTACGGCGTCAGGAAGAGCGCCCGCAGCAGCGACCGCCCGCGGAAGGGGCGCTGCATGAACACCGCGGCGGCGAGGCCGAACACCCAGGACAGCCCGACGGACAGCACGGTGTAGGCGACCGTCACCCAGAACGAGTGCAGCAGTTGCTGCCCGGTCGCCGAGTTGACGTTCAGCGTGGCGCGGTAGTTGCCGAGCCCCAGAAACGGCGCGGTGGACCAGTCGCGGATGTGGAACTGGGTGAGCTCCAGGAGGCTCATCCACACCCCGACCGACATGGGGACGATGTGGATCGCGAGCTCGAGGACGAGCGCCGGCAGGAGCAGCAGGTACGGCAGGCGCGACCGGTTGCGCCGGCGCCGGGTCGCCCGGCGTCGCGCCGCGGCCTGGTGTTCTGGCGGACCCGCTGGCCTGGCCTGGCCCGCGGCCGTGGTGGTCGCCATCGTGGTCCCTCTCGACGTGCGGCCGTGGAGGGCGGCGGGAACCCCTCCACGGCCACGTGGTCCGGCTGGACCCCGGCTCAGTGCACCTGTTGCTGCGCCTGCGTCAGCTTGGCCCTGATCGCGGCGTCGGTGATCGCCTTGCCACTCGCCGCATCGGCGAACAACTCCTTCATCGCAGTGCCGATCAAGGTCTCGAACTGGCTCTCCTGCGCGACCTGCGGCAGGGGTGCCGCACTGGAGTTGAGAACCTGCGAGAGCACCTTCTGCTCCGGAGCCTGGAACGCCGGGTCACCGCCGGCGGTCTTCACCGACGGAAGCGAACCGTAGGTCTTGTTCAGCACGACCTGTTCCACGTCGCTGGTCATGAACTTGACGAACTGCAGGGCGGCGTCCTTGTTCTTGGTGAACTTGAACACCGCCATGTTGATACCCGCGACCATGCTGTTGACCTTCTTGCCGCCGCCCGGGGCGTTCTCCAGGAACGGTACCGGCGCGACGCCGTACGCGTCGGGGCTCATGTTCTGTGCCTTGAGCGACGAGCCGGCCGCCTGCCAGAGCAGCATCGCCGCCTTGCCGTTGGCGAAGTCGGAGACCGACTGGTTTTGCGCATACTCTGCGTTGCTCGGGTTGACGATCTTGTCGGTGGCCATGAAGCCGATGTACCGCTTGATCGCCGCCACGTTCTCGGGGGTGTCGAAGGTCGGCTTTCCGGACGCGTCGAACCACGCGCCACCGTACTGCTGGCTGAACGCGAACGCGTGGTGCACGTTCTCGGATACGTTGGCGCCCTCTTCGGCCAGGCCCCACTGGCCGTTCTTGGTCAGCTTCTTGCCGTCCTCGACGAGCTCGGCCCAGGTCGTCGGGGCCGCGCTGATACCCGCGTCGGCGAACGCCTTCTTGTTGTAGTAGAGGGCGTAGGCCAGGCTGTACAGCGGTACGGCGGTGGGTGGCTTGCCCGCGGCACCGGCCGCCGCCAGCGCGGCGGGCACGAACCGGTCCCTGCCGCCGACCGAGTTGATGGTCGCGTCGTCGAACTGCAGGAACGCGCCGGTCGCCTGCAACGACGCCGACCAGGTGTTGCCGATGTTCACCACGTCCGGACCCTTCCCGGAGGTGGCGGCGGCCAGCAGCCGGTTGAGCAGATCGGACCACGGCACGACTTCGACGTTCACCTTGATGCCGCTCTGCTTCTCGAACTTGTCCAGCTCGGGTTGGAGGATCTTCTTGTCCGCCTCGAGGCTGGAGCCCTGGTTGCTCGCCCAGTAGGTGAGGGTCTTGGGCGCGTTGCTGGACGATCCGTCGGACCCGCCGCAGGCGCTGAGGGAGGCCGCGAGCATCGCGGCCACGGCGGTTATTTCGAGGTGCTTTTTCGACACGGTCAGCCCTTCCTGGGTGCGCGGCCGCCCGGTGGGCTGAGCATCCGGCGCGTTGCGCGCGGCGCCGGCCGGATCCGGGAACGGCCGGAGTTGGCGTGGTGGTCGCGATGGTACGGCCGGGTGAGATCATCTATCCAGGTTTAATCATCTCTTGAACAATGTTGTCATTAAAGGCCTCCCCCGCTCGCTCGTCAAGGGCGCGGATGGCTCACCAGCCGACAGCGACGAGCAGGTACTGGGGGCTGCCGTGGGAGATGAAGGAAGACTGGCCGGCGTAGTCGTCGTAGGGGAAGCCGTAGGCGAGGCGGTTGATGGCGTGGTCGTGCCAGAACCTGGCGTAGTAGTTGGCCGGGGCGGCCTGGTAGTACCGGCTGGGATCCGACCACTGCGACTGGGGCAGCGTCGCGACGTGCCGGTTGAGGGCGGCGCACATGCCCGGGTTGTTGGCCAGGCTGGCCGCGCAGCCGAAGATGTCGGAGGTGGCGGCGGTGACCCCGACCGACGACGCGTAGGCGGTGAAGTAGTCGGCGTTCACGCCGCCCGCCCGGAAGCTCGGGTGGCTGCCGGGCGCGGGGATCCGGTACGGGGCCTGGTCCTGCGCCAGCACCTTGAACTCGGTCGGTACCTCGTTGATGAACCTCTGGAAGGTGACCGAGCGGTCCTCCTGGAAGGTGGCGAGGTCCTCGCCGACGGAAACGTCGTACCCGTCGTGGGCGTGCAGTCGCATGGCCAGCTTGATACTGAACGCGTCGACCCGGGTGGTGTTGCCGTTGAACGCCGACGCCCCGACCGTGAACTCGATGAAGTCGGCGTACGGGCTCGTCGGGGAGCCGAGGTAGAAGTACATCCGCCCGGCGGAGTTCACCGGCATGTCGAGGTACTGCTGCTCGGCGATCGAGTGCACCTGCCCGTTGAAGCTCCAGTACACCTGGCTATCCGGGTAGTGGCCGTTCGTGCGGTTCAGGATCTTGACCATGAGCACGTTCTGGGCCGCCGGGATGCTGCCCGTGTCGCCCCAGAACGAACCGGGATCCGGAGTAGGTGTCGGGCTCGGCGTGGAGCCCGCGGCGCGGACCGCGAACTCCCACAGCGAGTAGCCCCACGGCGTGGCCCGGGTGGTGCCGTACATCCGCACGTACCGGCCGGTGCCGCTGGCGGTGAGCGTCTGCGTGCCGCCGGTACCGGTGGTGGTCGAGTAGATCGAGGTCCACGTGGCGGCGTCGGTCGACACCTGGATCTGGAACGCCGTAGCGTAGGCCGTTTCCCAGGTCAGTACGACCTGGCAGATGCCGACCGTGCTGCCCAGGTCGACCTGCACCCACTGCGGATCGCTGAACTGGCTCGACCAGCGGGTGCCGGTGTTGCCGTCGAAGGCCGCCGCGGCCGGCAGACCGGCGTTCTCGACCGAGGAAGCGGTGGCCGGCCGGCCCTGCGCCGCGTTGGCGGTGCCGCAACCGGCGCCACCCAGGGTGCCGTAGACCTGGAACTCCCACAGCGAGTACCCGTACGGCGTGGCCCGGGTGGTGCCGTACATCCGCACGTACCGGCCGCCGCCGGTCACGGCGAGCGTCTGCGTGCCACCGGTGCCGGAGGTGGTCGAATAGATCGGCGTCCAAGTGGACCCGTCCGTGGACACCTGGATCTGGAAGGCCCGGGCATAGGCCACCTCCCAGACCAGCACCACCTGGTCGACGGTGGCGGTGGCGCCCAGGTCGACCTGCAGCCACTGCGGGTCGCTGAACTGGCTGGACCAGCGGGTACCGGTGTTGCCGTCCACGGCGGCCGCGGCCGGCGTACCGGCACCTTCGGTGGACGACGCCGTCGCTGGCTTGTTCTGGGACAGCAGCGTCGGCGCGGCGAGGGCGGGAACCGTCGAGGCGACGACGGCGGTACCCACGACGAGGATCGCGGCGACGGCGACGGCGACCGCTGCCCGGCGGCCGATGCGGCAGCGCGCGGCCAGCCGGGGAAGCGCACGCGATGCGGAAAGATCCCGGTCCATCGGGTACTCCTTCGGGTCGGTCCGGCCCGCGCCGGGGGTTGTCCCCCGCGCCCCGGGCCGGACCGCCGTGGACGGTGCGTTCAGGGGTAGCTGACGACGTTGCTGGGAACGGTGGCGGTTCCGGTGGCCGCTCCCCCGGTGTTGTTGATGACGTGGGTGATCGTCCCGTTGCCGCCAAGGGAAACGGTGAGCAGGTCGTGGAACCGCACGCCGGCCGTGTTGGGCACCTCGAAGCCACGGTCGGCGACGATCGACGGGTCGACGTTGAAGTAGCAGTAGCTGCCCAGGCCCCAGGCCTCGTGCGAGGTGACCGTGTCCGCCACCTTGTACGCGGCGTAGCCGTTGGCTCCGGTTCGCCAGGCTGCCTGGTTCGGTGGGTCGTAGGGCATCTCGTTCTGCAGGAAGATGGTCCGTCCGCCCTGCCCGTTCCAGATCACTTCGTACTTCTGGTAATGCTCGACGAACAACCCGTACGCCGTCACGTTGTTGCCGTTGACGATCAGCCCGGTGTCGGCGGTGTTGGTGGTCCAGCCGACCCCGCTGCCGTGGTCGGCTCGCCAGGCCCAGATGTGGTCGATGAGGGTGTTGTTGCTGTTGACCGTCAGGCTCGTCCGCGCCGATCCGGGCCCGGCGCCGCCGATCCGGAAGAAGATGTCCTGGATCGACGTGGGGTTGGTCGCGTGGCCGGCCGTCGAGCCGGCCGGGCCGACCTGGAGAAGCACCGGCGAGGTCACCGTACCGGCGTCGAAGAGCAGTCCGCCCAGCTTGACACCGTCCACATCGGACACCGTCATGGCGGTGACGCCGTTGTCGGGAATCAGCGTCGGGTACCCGATGCCCAGGACCACGGTGTTGGCGCGGGTCACGTTGATGGTCTGGTTGAGGTGGTAGATGCCGGGCGTGAACAGCAGGTTGAGGCCTTGGCTCAGCGCCTGGTTGATGATGGCCGCGCTGTCCGCCGGCTTGACCACGTAGAACTGGCCGAGCGGGATGGACGAGCCGGGCGTCTGCCCGCCGGCCCAGGTGGTGCCCTGCGAGTTCGACCGCAGCGACGGGACGAACACGCGGTACCCACCGGCCGCGTCGACGTACAGGTACGGCTTCTCCCGCGTCACCGGGCTCTGCGCCAGAGTGGTGTACGGCGGATTGGGGAAGCTCTGCGCGGGAGCGCCGACGACGCCGGAGAACGTCATGTTCCACACGCCGTTGAGCCACCCGCCGACCTGGCTGTCCCGGGTGAGCCACTGCTGCTGCGAGTATGGCTGGACCGTACCGGTGATCCGGCTGTCGGCGATGTACCCGCCGCTGGCCCACCCGAACCCGGCCGGGGCCAGGTTGAGGTCACCGTGGACGTCCATCCGGCGGAACGGCGCCGCCTGCGCCACGGCCCACCGCGTGAATCCCGCCGAAGGGTAGACCGACAGGTTCTCCGCGGAGCGCCAGAAGTTCTGCGTGGCGTTGCCGTTGAACCACCCCGCGTCGACGGTGATGTCGCCGTTGATCCGTACGTCGTCGGGATTCTGCCCGAGGCCGGCTATCGAGGTGTAGAAACCGATCTGGGCGTTGAACCCGCTGTAGGTCCCGGGCTTGAACAGCAGGGCGTACCGCTGGGTGCCGAACTGGTTGCTCTCCTGCTGGCTGAACACCGCGTCCAGCTTGCTCTGGATGCTCGCGCTGGACATCGACGGGTCGAAGACGATGACATTGGGACCGAGCGAACCACCGCCCGGAAGCGGCGTTCCCGTTCCACTGTGGACGACGAGTTCCCACAGTGAGTAGCCCCAGCCGGTCGCCCGCGCCGTGCCGTACATCCGCAGGTACCTGCCCGTGCCGCTGACGTCGAGGGTCTGCATGCCACCGGTACCGGTCGTGGTCGAGTAGATCGTCGTCCAGGCGGTCGCATCGTCGGACACCTGGATCTGGAAGGCCCTTGCGTAGGCGGTCTCCCATTGCAGCACGACCTGGCAGACCGTGGTACCGGAACCGAGGTCGACCTGCAACCACTGCGGGTCGCTGAACGCGCTCGACCAGCGGGTACCGGCGTTGCCGTCGACGGCGGCGGAGGCCGGGGTCCCGGCGTTCTCCGTCGACGAGGCGCTGGTCGGCCGGTTCAGCGCCGCGTTGGCGGTGCCGCAACCGGCGCCGCCCAGGGTGCCGTAGACCTGGAACTCCCACAGCGAGTACCCGTAGGGGGTGGCTCGGGCCGTGCCGTAGACCCGGATGTACCGGCCGGTGCCGCTGACGTCGAGGGTCTGCGTCCCGCCGGTACCGGTGGTGGTGGAGTAGATCGTGGTCCAGCTGCCCCCGGTGTCGGACACCTGGATCTGGAACGCGCTGGCGTACGCGGCCTCCCACTGCAGCACCACCTGGGTGATGGTCGCCGAGCTACCCAGGTCGACCTGGAGCCACTGCGGGTCGCTGAACGCGCTTGACCAGCGGGTCCCGGTGTTGCCGTCGACGGCCGCGGCGGCGGGCGTACCGGCGTTCTCGATGGATGATGCGGTGGCAGGTCTGCCCTGAGACAGCAACGTGCTCGCCGCGGTGGCCGACGTGGCGACCACGACGGCGTAGCCGGTCAGCAACGCCAGCGCGGTGATGACCAGTGCCACAACTTGGCTGCGCCCACGGTGGCGGACCGCGAGACGAGGGACGGACGGCATGACGGCTCCCTGGTCGGGGTATGGCAGTGCCAGATGCCGTCGCGGCGGTGCCGCGACGGGCATCTGATGGGGAACTCGAACCTGTACCGGGAGAGCGCTCAATCGACAGAGTTCCCTATCTTAAATTAACTGTCAAGATAAGTCTCGAACATCCTCGCCGATCTGGCGGCTCGGCCAGGGCATCCAAGTATCTCGATGCACTGCGGTACCGGCGAACGGCCGCCACAGCCGTGAGTGGTCGGCGACGTGGCCCGCGTTTCGCCCTGTATATACCGTTTCGGCCTGCCAATCACGTCCCAGGCATCACGCCGCAGCGGCGAGTAGTGCAAGGCTGGCATTAACGAGCCAGCCGGTCCGGCTCAGGAGGTGTCTCGTGTCCACGGACGATACTCAGCTACCCACGCTGCTGCCGCTGTTGTCGCGCGGCAAGCACCGCAATCCGCGCAAGGGCGCGTGCTTCATGGAACTGGCGTCGTTGCTGGCCGGGGAGCGGTGGAGCGACCATCCGGCCTGTACCCACCCGCTGCTGGCCGCCGTTGCGCGTCATGTCAACGACTACACCTCGGATGCGGGCCGGCCGCGCCTGACCGGGCTGATCCCGTCGGTGATCGGCCTGACCAGCGACGACCTGCATGTGGATGCCCGGATCGCGCTGCGCTGCGCGACGACCGCCCTGCCCGTGGTGTCGGCCGAGCGGCAGAATGTCATGGCAGTCGCCGTGTTGGCGGCCGACCGGGTGCTGGCGGATCTCGACGGGCGACCTGGCGGAAGGCTCGAGGAGCATAGCGCGCGGGCGTTGGCCGACGTACCGGATGCCGCGCGATGGGCCGAGCGTTTCACCGGCGAGCTGCGCATGACCCCGAAGGCGTTTCGCCGGCGCAGCGCGCCGATCACCGTCAGCTGCGCGACTGTGGGGATCGCGCAGGCGTGCGTGCCAGATCCGGACGCGATCCTCCGCGATCTGCTGATCGGTGCCATCGACGACTGCGCCGCCTGGGTGCGGCGCGGCGCCGACCCGGGGCAACCTGCTTACGCGGCCGCACCCGAGCCGGAGCCCGCCGATGAGCGCTCGCCAGCCCGCAGGACGATCCAGATGGCGCTCTAACCACGCGGTGTCAGAGCACCGAGAAGCCCGCCGGCAGGCCCGGCCGGCCCCTCTACGAGGTCTGACTATCGGGCGGACAGCAGCCGGCCACGGTAGCCCAGGACGGCGTCGCGGAACGCGCGTACCGGCGCGGGGTATGCCCCGTCGGCGAGCCATACCAGCGCGATCGTCCGCGTCGTGCGCGGCGCGGTGACGTCGAGCGCTACCACGTCCGGGCGCGGCGACCCGACCCCCTCGGCGGCAGACCGGCCGACCGGGAGCAGCGCGACCCCGAGGCCGGTCGCCACCAGGCCGAGTACCGTGTCGATCTCCTCACCCTCGAAGGCCAGCCGAGGGGTGAAGCCCGCCTGCCGGCACCACTCGTCGGTGATCCGACGCAGCCCGTACCCCGGCTTGAGCCCGACGAAGTCCTCGGTGGCCGCCTCGGCGAGCCGGATCCGCCGCCGGTGCGCCAGCGGATGCCGGCGCGGCACGACGAGGCGCAGCCGCTGCTCGTCGAGCTTACGGGCGCGCAGGTCGGGCTCCCGCGGTACCGGCGAGGTGAGGCACAGGTCGACCGCCCCGGCCCGCAGCTTGTCCAGCATCGCGGCGTGGCTGTCCTGCACGAGCGCGAACCGCACACCCGGGTGGCGGGCGCGGAAGTCGCGCAGGATCACCGGTACCGCCCGTACCCCGAGTGAGTGCAGGAACGCGACGGCCACCCGGCCGCGCTCGGGGTGCAGCTCCTCGGCCAGTTCGTCGAGCCCGGTGGACAACTCGCCGAGCGCCCGCTCCACGTGCGGCAGGAGTTGCTGGCCGTGCCGGGTCAGGCGCACGGTCCGGCCGGTGCGCCGGAACAGCGCGGTACCGAGGTCGGCTTCGAGGCGCGCGATGTTGCGGCTGAGCGTGGACTGCGCCAGGCCGAGCCGGGTCGCGGCGCGGGTCACATGCTGCTCTCTCGCAACGACCGCGAACTGCCGTAACCGAGGCGCCACAACGGCCAGCGCCTCGTCATGTATCGCGTCAATTGATCCGGCCACAACTCATACATTGGACGCATCGGCGGTACCGTGTCTAGCGTTCCTGTTGTGATCGTGGCGGAGCTGACCGGGCGCGCCGATCCCCGGCTGCGTCGCGGCGCACCCGGGTTCCGCCGGGTCGGCGTCGCCATGTTCGCCGCGGGTGCCGCGATCTTCGCGTTGCTCTACAGCCCGCAGGCGGTACTGCCGGCGCTGTCCGCCGCCTTCGCCGTGCCGCCGGCCCGCGCCGGCCTGGCGATGTCGCTGGCCACCGCCGCGCTCGCGGTCGCCGTGCTCCCCGCGAGCGCGCTGTCCGAGCGGTGGGGCCGGGGCCGGGTGCTGGTCGGCTCCGTCGGGCTCGCCGCGGTCCTCGGTGTGCTGCTGCCGCTGTGCCCGTCGTACCCGGTGCTGCTCGCCGTCCGTGCCCTTCAGGGGCTTGCGATGGCCGGCATGCCGGGCGTCGCCATGGCCTACCTCGTCGACGAGATCCACCCGTCCGCGCTCGCCGGCGCCGTCGGTACCTTCGTCGCGGGCAACGGCCTCGGCGGCCTCACCGGTCGGTTGCTCGCCGGCCTAGCGACCGACCTCGGCGGCTGGCGCGCCGGCCTCGGCGCGGTGAGCGCGCTGTCGGCCGGCTGCGCGGTCGCGTTCACGCTGCTGCTCCCGCCCCAGCGCAACGCGCTTCCCCAGCGCAACGCCTCCGCCGCGTCATCCGGATCCGGCGGCGGCGCGCTGCGTCGGCACCTGACCGACCCCGGCCTACGCCGCCTGTACCTGGCCGGCTTCGTACTCATGGCCGGCTTCGTGACCGTCTACAACTACCTGGGCTACCGGCTGCTGCGTCCGCCGTTCGCGCTGTCCCCCGGGTGGGTCGGGCTGATCTTCCTCACCTACCTCGTCGGTACCGCCGCATCCGCCGTCGCCGGCCGGCTCGCCGACCGGTACGGGGCGCGCGTGGTGCTCGCCGGCGCGGTACTGCTGGCGATCCTGGCGGCCCTGGCCACCGCGTCGAGTTCCCTGCCCGCCGTGCTCGCCGGGCTGGCGCTGATGACCGCCGGGTTCTTCGCCGCGCACGCGGTGACCAGCGGCTGGGTCGGCCGGCTCGCCCACCGGGCCCGCGGCCAGGCCGCCGGCCTGTACCTGCTCGCCTACTACACCGGCAGCAGCCTCGGCGGCTGGGTCGGCGGCCTGGTGTTCGAGCGCGCCGGCTGGTCGGCGACGATCGCCTACGTCGTGGCGATGTTCGCCGCCGCGCTCGCCCCGGTCCTGACCGGGTCGGGTCGAGGCGGCAACCGGCGCGCGCCGGCCCCACCCGCCGCTTCCCGGGACAGCCCAGTTCAGCTCGAACCCAGCGCTACGGCTCTACCTCCAGTCCAGGCAGGGCAACCCTGACGCATCGGCCGCGCCACGCGGGGCAGGGTGGGGTTTGCGCAGCGCGTCCACGACGGCCGGTAGTACCGTCCCGAGCGGGGCGTTCACGGTCAGGGCGGCGTACCGGTCGCCGCGGGTCTCCCCTTGGTTGACGATCGCGATCTGGATATCGAGCCGCGCCGCCTGCAGCACGAACCGGCGGCCCGACATGACCGTCAACGAGGATCCGAGGACGAGCAGCAGCCGTGCCCGGTCGACCAGCTCGAAGCAGGCCCGCACCCGCGGCATGGGCACGTTCTCGCCGAAGAACACCACATGTGGTTTGAGCATCCCCCCGCAGGACCGGCAGCCGACCGCACGGAACTTCGCTGACTGCGATTCCCGTAGGTCGGTGTCACCATCTGGTTTGACGACGGTGGCGACCGCATGGAAATCCGGGTTGGCCGCGGTGAGGCGACGGTCGAGTTCCTCGCGGGTGGTCACCTCCCGACACTCCAGGCAGATCACCTGATGAAGGCTGCCGTGCAGCTCGATCACCCCGTGGGCACCGCCGGCCTGGTGCAGACCGTCGACGTTCTGGGTGATCACTCCCGCGAGCAGGCCCGTGCGCTGCAGCTGGCCGACCGCGCGGTGCCCGGCGTTGGGCACCGCCCGCGCGACGGTTCCCCAGCCGAGGTGGCTGCGGGCCCAGTACCGTCGGCGGGCGGCGGCCTCCCGGGTGAAGGACTGGTACGTCATCGGGGTGGCCCGTACCCGCCGGCCGCTCGGCCCCCGGTAGTCGGGGATACCCGACTCGGTGGACAAGCCGGCGCCGCTGAGAACCACCACCGCGCCACCGGCCATCAATTCGGCGAGATCGGCTACCGCCGTGGCGATCCGGCCGCCGGTCGCCGGCCCGGTGTCGCCGTGCTCTGCCAGGGTCTGCCCGGACACCCCTCCATGCTGCCTCACGGCCGGCCGAACGAATGTGTCGTCGCGGTGTCCAAACTCGACTGTCTCGACGCCGCGTGGGTGTACCTCATCGACCCGGCAGCCCGCACCATCAACGTCCATCACGCCGATAGCGGCGAGAGCCCCCGCCACCCGCTCGCTGGCTAGGACGACCCTGAATAATCGGGTGTCGGTGCGCCTGTCCGGGTGCCAACCCGCTCATGGCGGGCATGAGCGACAATGGCGAATGAGACCATCATCAATGGCTTGGGGGGATGATGGGCAGGCAAGAACGGCCCTTGAATCCGTCGGAAGGAACGCTGGAAGCGTTCGCATCCGGTCTGCGAAGTCTGCGGCGTGCCGCTGGTAGTCCGAGCTATCGGGCGCTTGCCCGCCGGGCCGGCTACTCGGCTTCGTCCCTGGCGGCGGCCGCGAGCGGCCGGACCGTTCCGTCGCTGGCCGTCACCCTCGCATACGTCGGGGCTTGCCGCGGAGATCTGGCGGAGTGGGAGGTGCTGTGGGAGGGGTTGCAGGTCAAGCTCGCCGCCGAGGGCAAGGCGACAGCGCCGGTGACGCCAACCGCGTCCGCCGCGCCTGAGCCTGCGGCCACCCCACGGGAGCTGCCCCTTGACGTGTACGGGTTCACCGGTCGCGACACTGAGTTGGCCGCGCTGGATGCCTTGCTGGAAGCCGGTGGCCACGACTCGGATCTCATGATCGCGGCGGTCTCGGGTACCGGCGGGGTCGGCAAGACGGCGCTGGTTGTGCACTGGGCACATCGGGTCACGGACCGGTTTCCGGATGGGCAGCTCTATGTCGACCTGCGGGGTTACGACCCGGAACGACCGGTGCAACCCGCCGACGCGTTGGCGGCGTTCCTGCGCGCCCTGGGCGTGAGCAGCGACCGGCTTCCGCACGACACCGACGAGCGGATCGCGCTGTACCGGTCGCTGCTGGCCGGACGCCGGGTGCTGGTGGTGCTGGACAACGCTCACTCCACGGCCCAGGTGCGTTCGCTGCTGCCGGGAACCTCATCGTGCCTCGCGGTGGTGACCAGTCGGGACAGTCTTGAGGATCTGGTGGCTGGCGAAGGCGCGCGTCGCGTCGACCTCGACCTCCTGCCGCGCGCCGAGGCGGTGGCTCTTCTGCGCACGCTGATCGGCGAGCGGGTCGTCGCTGAGCGCGAGGCGGCTGCCACGCTGGCCGAGCGCTGCGCCCGGCTGCCGCTCGCGCTGCGCATCGCCGCGGAACGGGCCGTGGACCGTGCCACCGTGCGCCTGACCGACCTGGTCGCCGAACTCGCCGGGCACCGCGGTCTGGAGCTGTTCGAGGCGGGCGCCGACGAACGAACCGCGGTCCGGGCGGTGTTCTCGTGGTCCTACCGGTACCTGCCGCCCGACGCGGCCCGGGCGTTCCGGTTGCTCGGGCTGCACCCGGGACAGGACATCGACCGGTACGCCGTGGCGGCGCTTGTCGGCGGTGCGGTTGACCAGACCTGGCAGACCGTTGAAGTGTTGGAGCGCGCGCACCTGGTCGCGCCCACCCATACCGGTCGTGTCGGCATGCACGACCTGCTGCGGCAGTACGCGGCGGAGCATGCGACCAACGACGACAACGATGCCGACCGGCACGCGGCGCTGACCCGCCTGCTCGATCACTACCTGATGGCGGCGTCGGCGGCGATGGACACCCTGTTCCCGCACGAGCGACACCGCCGGCCCGATCCCCCGGTGCGGGGGGACCTGTCCATCCCGGACCTGTCCGAGCCGGCGGCAGCCCGGGCCTGGCTGGACACCGAACGGAGCAACCTGGTGGCGGCCACGGCGTTCGCCGCCCAGCACGGCTGGCCGGCCCACGCCGGCAAGCTGGCCGCCGTGGTCTGGCGCTACCTCTATGCGGGCGCACACCACGTGGACGCACTGACCATCCACACCCATGCGCTGCAGGCCGCCCGCCAGGAGACCAACCGGTCGGGTGAAGCAGCGGCCATCCACAACATCGGTCGCGTCTACTGGCGCTGGGGCCGCCACGACGAGGCGCAGGAACACTTCGAGCGGGCCCTGGCGATCTACCGGGAGGTCGGCGGGCCCAGCGAGGTCGGCGCCGTACTGAACAACCTGGGCAACCTGCTCGACCTGCTCGGCCGCTTCGACGAGGCGATCGACCGGTACAAGGAGGCGCTGGCCATCCTGGGCAACAGCGGCGACCTCGCCGGCGAGGCGGCCACCCTGGGAAACCTCGGTATCATCTACGAGATCATCAGCCGGCAGGACGAAGCCATCGAGAACCACCAGCAGGCGTTGACCATCTTCCGGCAAGTCGGCGACCACGGAGGTGTCGGCCGCACCCTGGACAACCTCGGCTCGGTGTTCTTCCGTCAGGGCCGGTACCACGAGGCGCTGCACCACCACGAGCAGGCCCTGGCCATCCTCCGCGAGCTCGGCGACCGGACCAGCGAGGCCGAAACCCTCAACAGCCTGGGCCGCGTTCATCTGCGCCTGGAGCACACCACCGAGGCGCTGGACTACTTCGAGCAGGCGCTGGCCCTCGCCGATCGCATCGACAACCGGGTGCGGCAGACCTCCGCCCTGGTGGGACTCGGCGACACCCTGCGGCTGACCGGCCATCCCGGCCGGGCGCTCGCCCGCTACCAGACCGCGCTCGACCTGGCCGGCCAGACCGGCGACCGGTACGAGCGGGCTCACGCGCTGGAAGGCATCGGCCATGTCCTCTGCGACAGCGGGCATACCGAACCGGCCCGCCGGCACTGGACCGAGGCGTTGGAGATCTACACCGACCTTGACATCGCCGAGGCCGACCTCGTCCGCGACCTCATCCGGGGCGCGGCGCAGGGATCGCGGTCGTGACCGGGGTCAGCTCACGGTCAGCGAAGAACTGGCTGCCGTTGGTACTGGGACCGCCGCTGGCCATGGCGACCATGCCGCGCGGGTAGTACGTCTAGTCGAGCCGGCGGGCGCGCCGGGCCGGGACGCGACGAGCACTTAGGTGCGAGGACGACGGCGAGACCCACCGCGGAGAGCACGATCGCCAGCGTCGCGTTGGTGCGGCGCGGGGGGACGGGAGCGGGCGGCGGGTAGCCGTAGCCGTACTGATCTACCGGCCCATCCTAGGAGCGGCGCGCGCCGCCCCATGGGGATGGCCGGTGCGGTGCGGTGGGTAGGTGGGCGGTGCGTAGCCGGGCGGATGAGGCGCCCAGTATGACCGACACGGCTTGGATCAGCGCTCCGGTCAGGAATAGCGGGTGTGGTCCGGCGGAGTTGGCTAGGGTGCCTGCAGCGGCGTAGGTGACCGGGGTTAGGCCCATCGTGGCTAGGAACATCAGGCTGGTCGCCCGGCCGAGTTTGTCGGGGTCGGTGCCGGCTTGGAGCAGGCTGAACGCCGACGAGCCGGCCACGGTGAGGGCGAAGCCCATGCCGGCCTGTACCGCGGCGGTCGTCGGTAGGCCGCCGGCGTACGGGGTCAGGGCGGTGCAGAGCGCCTGCCCGGCGGTGGCGGCCAGCAGGAGCCGGCCGGTGCCGGCGCCGGGTAGTAGGCCGAAGCCGAGCAACGCGGCGCCGGTCGCCGCGCCGGCGCCCAGTGCGCCCAGGACGAGTCCCAGGCCGGCGGCACCCCAGCCGGCCTGCCTGGCCAGCAACGGCAGGCCGACGTTGGTGGGGCCGGTGAACCCGGCGTTGGCCAGCGTGGAGAAGACCAGCAGCGCCGCGAGGAACCGGTTACCGGCGGCGTAGCGCAACCCGCCGGCGAGCTCGCCCCAAAACGAGCCCACCCGGGCGCCTCGGGCGGTGGGTGCGCCTGCGGCGGCGTCGACCGCGATGGCCCGTACCGCGGCGAACGACACCACGAACGTCGCCGCGTCGAGCAGGAACACCCAGCCCAGCCCGCCGGCGGCCAGCACAAGCCCGCTCAACGGGGGGCCGACGAACTCGGCCACCCGTACCGCCAGGGTGCGTAGCCCGTTGGCGGCCGGCAGCTGCTCCCGCCGCACCAGCGCGGGAAGAAACGCACCACGGGCGGGGTGGAAGAACGCGTCGACCGCACCGAAGAACGCCGCCACCACGAACAGCCCGACCAACCCACCAATCCCGGCGAACGCGGCCACCGCCGCCGCCAACGTCACCACGCCGCGCAGGGCGTCGCTGGCCAGCATCACCCGCCGGCCGCCCAGCCGGTCCACCACCACCCCGCCACCGAGCATCAACACCGCCCGCGGCGCCGCGGCAACCGCCAGCAGCAGACCGACAACCGCCCCGGAAGCACCGGCCTGGATCGCCGCCCACGGCAACGCCAGGAAATAGAGCTGATCCCCCACCAGCGACACGAAATGACCAAACAAGAACACCCGAAACGCTCTGTTCCGCAGCGGCGCCACCTGCGGCACCGACGCCCGGTCCACAGCGTCCGGCACAGCACCCCCCGTTCGGCCGGCCAGCTCCGGACGGGCGGTGCCCCGCCCGCCCGAAGCCCAACGATCACATCACCCAGCTCACTCCCACTCGGCCTTGGCCATCGTCGTCACCTCCCTCCGGAGCGCCAACCGTGGTCGTACCGGCCGCGGTTGCGTTCGATGAAGTCGCGTACGGCCCACTCGTCGTACTGCTCCAGGATCCGTAGGCAGCCCCACGAGGTCAGCGCGACGCCGCGCGGCAGGGCCAGGTACGGCGCCAGCACGACGCCGCCGGCGTAGTCGCGCACCAGCCCTTCCAGCTGCCGCACGGTCGCGGCCGGCGTACCGGTGGCGTACTGCACGGCGACGTGCCCGTGTTCGAGCGCGTGGACGGTGAGGCCGTCGGGGACGGGGCTGCGGTAGACACCCGGCGCGACGGTGAACGCGAAGTGCGGCCCGGAGGTCGGTGGCACCGAGTTGTACCGGACGGTGGCCGCCCGCGCCTGCGACACATGGGGGCTGTGCAGGATGGCGATCGTCTCCCCCTGTGGACAGCGGGGCGGATCGCGGTCGGCCACCGAACCGGTGACCGAGCCGGCCGCGCTGCCGGCGAGCGGACGCCAGGCCCCGGCGAGCAGCGCCGCCGCCACTACCATCGCGGCGGCCAGCGCCACGCCGGTGCGCCACCACCAGCGGTACGGGTTCATCGCGGCGTCCCCTCCCGGCGCCGGCGCCGTTCCCGGACCGCCAGCAGCGGTGGCCCGGCATAGCTGATCAGCAGGACCCCGACCACGGCGACGGACTCCCAGAACGCCGGCCGCTGCCACGACAGTGCGGCCAGGTTGCCCACCGCCCAGGTCGCCATCGCGATCAGCAACGGCAGGGCGAACACCAGGTACAGCCACGCCATCACCGCGGCGCCGGCCAGGTACACCGCGCCGAACCACCGCGCGACGGCCCGGTCGTGGGTACTGATCGCGGCCAGCTCCGCCGCTTCGGCGGTACCCAGCCGCCACAGCCGCCACTTCGTGGTCAGCCAGGTGGCCCGGGCCAGGTTGTGACAGCGCAGCGCGTTGGCCAGCACCGCGTACCCGTCAGTGCGCAGGAACACCGCGGCCCACTGCCATACGAGGTTCACCACCTCGACGAGCACCACCGCCGCCAGGGCGCGGTCGAACGCCGGTGGCAGGGTGAGCACGGCTTCCCGATGGGCGAGCCGGAGCGTAAGCGCCGCCGCCAGCACCACGCTGTCGAACGCCATCCCGGCCAGAAACGGACCGTACCGGCGCCGCCGGGGCAGCGTGACCAGCTGGCTCAGGTCCGTTTCGAAGACCACGTACACACCGCGGTAGCTGACCCGGAACCGCGCCGGTACGCCGGCCGCCCGGCCGGCCAGCCAGTGCCCCGCCTCGTGCAGAGCGGCAAGGAGCATGCTGACCGGCCAGAGCACGAGCAGGGACGACACCGGATCGGTCAGGAACCACGCGTCCTCGAACGTCGGGCGCAGCTCGGGACGGACGGCGATGATGACGACGGCGGCCGAGGCCGCGGTCGCGTACACCGTCCAGCCGGCGCGCCCGAACAACGCCGCCGCGGTGCGCGGGCTCACGCCCTCGATCCAGCGGATCTCCCGGCCCCGGCTCGCCGCGCGGTCCGCCGCCGGCTGCGCCGGCGGGTCGAGCAGGCCGGCACCGGCCAGACCCGCCAGGAAGTCCGCCCCGTCGACCTCGGCACCGGCGGCGGAACTGGCTCGCGCGGTGGCCTCGGCGAACGTACAGCCTTCCTGCAGGGCGGTCACGAACACCGCGCCAGGCTCGGGCACCACCACATACCGGCCCAAGTCCGGCCGACCCAGGACGACCTCGTCGCCGTCGCGGGCGACGACGAGGCCCCGGACCCCGGCCGCAACCGTGTCGGTCATCGTCCCCCCCGTTCCATCCGGCCGGATGGTGGGCGGCCACCGGGAGTGCACCCGGCGGCCGCCTACCTCAACCGGCTACCGGCTAGCAGGTAGTGAGTTGGCAGATGACGGTGAGCCGAACCTTCTCGACCACCCGAATCTCGATCTTCATGGCACCTCCTCTCCCCCGTTTCCGCATGCGCAGCTTCGGGACGCACCGACCACCACCCTGGCCGCCCCCGCCATGAACCCGTCATCAATCGATCACAGGTACGCTTGGCGGCGTCGGTCGATACCGCACGGCACCATTTCGGGGGATTGGTTCGTGGGTCGGGTCATGTTCGGTCTGCTCGGGCCGGTCCAGGTCCAGATCGACGCGCGGCCGGTGCACGTCGGCGGTCCGCGCAGCCAGACGATTCTCACGGCCCTGCTGATCGAACCCGGCCGCGTGGTGTCCACCGACCGGCTGGTCGACATCGTCTGGGACGAGCATCCGCCGGCCAGTGCCCGTACCCAGGTCCAGAACCGGGTCTCCGCCCTGCGCCGGCTGTTGCGCGAGGCGGGCGCGGCCGACGCGGTCGCCGCGGCCGGCACCGGCTACGTCGCTCGGGTGAGCCCGGACCAGGTCGACGCGGCGCGGTTCGACCAGCTCGTCGAGCGGGCGGTCGAGCGGGCCGGGCGCGGTCAGGACGACGACGCGATGGCGACGGTGACCGCCGCACTGGCCCTGTGGCGCGGGCCGGCGATGGACGGCCTGGACGCCCCACCACTGCTCGTGGCCGCCCGGCGGCTCAACGAACGCCGGCTCGACGCGCAGCGCCTGCGACTCGGCCTGCGGTTGCGGCAGGGCGACTATGCGGCTGTCGTCGCCGACCTCGCCGCGCTGCTGGCCGAGCACCCGTGGCACGAGGGGGTGGCCGGTCAGTTGATGACCGCGCTGTACCTCGCGCAGCGCCAGAACGACGCCCTGGCGGTGTTCGACCAGATGCGGGCGCGCCTGGCCGACCAGTTGGGCGTCGACCCGTCGCCCGAGCTGGTCCGGCTGCGCGACAGCGTGCTCCGCAAGGAGATCACTCCCGACGCGGCCCTCCCGGCAACCGGCACTGTCACGGTGACCCCGCCCGATCATGACACGCGGTCCGGGCCGCTGCTGTCCCGCGAACCGGCCCCGCCACCCCGGCTGATCCCCGCCGATTTGGCCGACTTCACCGGGCGTACCGCGGAAATCCAGAGGTTGGTCGCGGACCGCGACGAGCGGGCGGTCACCGTCACCGTGATCCACGGACTCGCCGGGGTGGGCAAGACGGCTTTGGCGGTCCACGTGGCGCACCGGTTGCGCCACCGCTTCCCGGGTGCCCAGCTCTACGTCGACCTGCGCGGTCACGACCAGCCGCTCGATCCGGCCGAGGCGCTGGCCGGGTTCCTGCGGGCCCTGGGGATCAGCGGTACCGAGCTGCCAGACAGCCTGGACGAGCGCGCCGCCCGGTTCCGGGCCGCCGTCGCTGGCCGGCCGTGCCTGGTCCTGCTGGACAACGCGGCAAACGCGGCCCAGGTGCGCCCCCTGCTGCCCGGTGCCGCCGCGACCGTGCTGGTCACCAGCCGTCGCGCGTTGTTCGACCTGGAGGGGGCCGCGCAGGTCCGGCTCGGCCCGCTGCGGCCGCCGGAAGGGCTGGGCCTGTTCGCCGGGGTGATCGGGGCGGCGCGGGTTGCCCGCGAGCCCGGGGCGGCCGCGCGGATCGTGCGGGGCTGCGGACTGCTGCCGCTCGCGGTCCGGATCTGCGCGGCCCGGCTCGCCGCCCGGCCGCACGTGCCCCTGGCCCAGACCGCCGACCAGCTGGCCGACCTGGCCGCCCGGCTGGACCACCTACAGACCGCGGACCGCAGCGTGCGGGCGGTGTTCGAGACCAGCTACCGCGCGCTCGCGCCCCCGGCCCGGCGGCTGCTGCGCAGGCTGGCCAGCCTCGACGCCGAGGACGCGCCGGCCTGGTTGGCCGCCACGGCGCTCGGTACCGACCCGGTCGAGGCCGAGGACGCGCTCGCCGGTCTGGTCGAGGCCAACCTCGTCGAGGTCGCCGGGCCTGACCCGGTCGGCCAGTTCCGGTGCCGGATGCACGACCTGGTCAAGGCGTTCGCCCGGGAGCGGGCCCGGTCCGAGGAGGCCCCGCAGGACCTGCTGGCGGCACTGGCCGACGTCTGCGCCGCCTGGCTCGCGCTGGCCGAGGAGGCGGCCACGCTCGGCGAGTACGCAGCGGGTGCCTTCTTCACCATCGCCCCGCGGGTACCGCGCCCGCCGGCACCCACCGACGCCCACCGGCGGGACCCGCACGCCTGGTTCGCGGCCGAACGCGCCTGCCTGCTCGGCACGATCGCCCAGGCCCGCGCCGTACCCGCGCTGCGCCGGTACGCCTGGCCGGTCGTCTGGTTCTGCGAGCACCTGCTGCAGAGCGACGTGCACCCGGACGAGCTGGCCACGGTGTGCGGGCTCGGCCTGGCCGCCGCCCAGGAGCTCGACGACCCCCAGGCGGTCGCGTGCATGCGGGTCAGCGCCGCGTTCGCCGCATTCATGCAGGAGGACCTCGCCACCGCGTTCGACCACATCGAGCACGCCCGGAGGGTCGTCGCCGGGCCCGCCGACACCTGGTTGCTCGCCGAGATCTACGGGGTCCGCGGCCAGATCCAGGAGGCGCGCGGCGACGTCTCGGCCAGCCGAGCCGACCTTCAGCGCGCCATCGAGCTGTACCAGGCCGCCGGTGACCGGCTCACCGCCGGGTTGAAGCTGGCCCGACTCGGCGACCTGGCCGCCCGGCAGGGCGACCCCGCGGCCGGTACCACCATCCGCGAGGGAGTGGAACTGCTACGCACCGCCGGCGCCGGCGGAGCGCTCGCGCACGGCCTGCGCCGGCTCGGCCAGTGGTACGACCGGTGCGGCGAGGTCGACCGGGCGCGCGCGGCGTACCGGGAGGCGCTCGAGCTGACCCGGCGCCAGAAGGACCAGGTCGGGGAGATGTGCCTGCTCGGTGAGCTCGGCGCGCTGCTGGCCGGCGCCGGACGGACGGCCGAGGCGGCCCCCTACGTCGCCGCCGCCCTGGACCGGGCCCGCGCGGCGGACATGCCGCTGTACGCCGCCTACGCCCGCTACGTCAACGGGCGGCTGAGCCTGGCCAACGGGGACGCGGCCACGGCCCGGCGGCAGATCACCGAGGTGGTCGCCGTCCTGGAGACCAACCCGCGGTGGCATGTCGCGGCGCTCGTCGACCTCGCGCGGGCCGCCGACCGGCTCGACGACCGGGAAGCGGCCGACGAGGCGTGGCGCGCCGCGCTCGCCGTCGCCGAACGCGTCGGGGCCGCGGTCGAGATCCAGGCCGCGCGACGGCAGGCGGCGGGCGGTTGACGTAGGCCTGCTGCTCGTTGCTGTAGACCTGGTTGTGCACGTCGGTCACTTCGACGTTCCACCGGCTCGTGTCCAGACCGCGAAATCTCCCCGTGCGGGTCCGGCGACCCGCGACGAAGATAGGCGACGCGGCGCAGGCGTGTCCCGGTACGGCCCTCGCACCCGGGCGACGGCCGGCGGCTTGCCGTCCGCTCGCCGGCATCGGACGCCTGCGACTATCGAGTTGGGTCGATTTGACGGATCCGGCGCCGGACGGGAAGGTAGGGCTTGGACGGCCGCCAACCCGCACATCAGCCGGAGAGGAACGATCCTGCCGTACCTGACGCCACCCCGTCTCCCCGTGCCCACGGCATGCCCGAGCCGGTGACGGGAAGTTGTTCTTCGTGGCGTCCACCTCCTACACCATTTCGGTCAGCACGCGGAAGTGCTCGTCATGCTGGGCGAGGGCGGTGACGGGAGGGTCCTGCACCGATTCTGCCGACGGTTCCGACCGGGACTCCGGCGAGCCGTTCAACAAAGACAGCAACCGAGGACGAGGAAACAACGAGGAGTTACCCAATGCTTGCGGTGACAGACAACGCCTTGGCCGCGATCCGCAGTCTCACGGCCGAGCAGCGCGTGCCCGATGGGGCCGGGCTGCGCATCGCCACCGACCCGTCGGCCGGCTCGTTGACGCTGAGCCTGGCGCCGGAGCCGGAGGACGGGGACCAGGTGCTCGATGCCCCCGGCGCCCGCCTGTTCCTGGAGGCCCAGGCGGCCGAGCTGCTTGACGACAAGGCCCTCGACGCCGCTGTCGAACCCGGAGGTGCGGTGCAGTTCGCGATAGCCGAGCAGTCCCCCTGACCCTTCCCTGGGCCGCCCGGTGCCACGGGCGGCCCAGGGAGCAAACGGGCTGACCCGGCGGACCACCTGGCCACGCCAAACGGCGGCGACGTCCCTGACGGTGGCCAGGTACAGCCAACCCCGTCTCCTTCGCGAAACGCGGCCGCCCGCGGCCAATCCGACTGTCAGGCGCTGGCAGATGCCAGGTAACGGAGCACGGCAAGGACCCGCCGGTTGTCGCCCTCGGTTTGGGGTAGGCCGAGCTTGGTGAAGATGTTGGCCACGTGCTTTTCGACCACGCCGCCGGTGATGGTGAGGGTGGCGGCGATGCCGGTGTTGGAGCGGCCTTCGGCCATCAGCGCGAGTACCTCGCGTTCGCGCGGGGTGAGTTCGGCGAGGCTATGGGCGTGGCGATGGGCGCCCAGGAGCTGGCTGACCACCTCGGAATCCAGGGCGGTGCCACCGGCCGCGACCCGCGTGAGCGCGTCGACGAAGTCGGCGATGTCGGCGACTCGGTCTTTGAGCAGGTAGCCCACGCCCGCGGCGTTACCGGTCAGCAGCTGGGCGGCGTAGCGGGTCTCGATGTACTGGGACAGCACCAGTATCCCGGTGTCGGGGTGCTCGCGGCGCAGGACGAGGGCGGCCCTCAGTCCTTCGTCGGTGTGCGTGGGTGGCATCCTGATGTCGACCACGGCGACGTCGGGGTGGTGCTCGGCCACCGCGGTGAGCAGGGCCTCGGCGTCGGCCACGGCTGCGCAGACCTGATGGCCGCGGTCTTCCAGCAGCCCGACCAGGCCCTCGCGCATCAGCGCCGCATCCTCGGCGATCACCACCCGCATGGCCGGGATGCTTTCACGCCCGCATCGGTAGCTCGACGGTGATGCGGGTCGGGCCGCCGGGCGGGCTGACGACGTCCAGCCGGCCGTCCACGGTGCGCACCCGCGTGGCCAGCCCAGCAAGCCCGCTGCCACGGTCGGGATCGGCACCGCCGACGCCGTCATCGGCGACGCACAGCCGCAGCACGTCGTCATGTTGCGCCACGTGGATGGTGACCGTGTTGGCATGGCTGTGTTTGGCGGTGTTGGCCAGCAGTTCGGCGGCGCAGAAGTAGGCGATCGTCTCGATGGCCGGGCTGGGCCGGACGGGGATGTCGGTGGTGAGCCGTGCCGTGATCGCGGAGCCGGCGGCGAGGGTGGCCAGCGCGTCGGTGAGCCCGTTGTCCAGTACCGGCGGGTGGATGCCGCGGGCGAGGTCGCGCAACTCGGCCAGGGCGTCCTTGGCGCCGCGGTGGGCGGCGTCGACCAGCTCGCGGGCCCTTGCGAGGTCGGTCGGGTCACCGTGGTTGCCGAGCTGCTCCTTGGCCCGGCCGAGGTTCATGGCCAGCGCGGCCAGCCGCATCTGGGCGCCGTCATGCAGGTTGCGTTCCAGGCGGCGCAGCAGCGCGGCGCTGTCGTCCACCGCCTGGGCCCTGGTCTGCTCCAGATCGCGCAGCCGCTGCGCCAGCCGGCCAGGGCCCAGCAGGCCCCGCATCAACGCCCGGTCCAGCGTGGTGGCGGCCCGGGCGATCCACGGCGCGGCGAGGACCATGCCCGCGCCAGCCGCGAACGCGGCGAACGTGCCCGCAAAGGTGGCGACCTGGAACGCCCCGAACGGAGTAGCCACGGGTACCGGATCCAGGTGCACCTGCGGCGGGTGATTGCGGAACAGCCGCCACCAGAACGGGTAGCTCAGGTTCACTAGCCCGGCGATCCAGCAGAACACGCCGTAGCCTTCCGGTACCGCCAGGGGCAGCTTCGCCAGCGAGTACGCCACGGCCCGCCAACCGGCGCCGTCACGCAGCACCGCCCCGATCCGGGCGACCCGCCCGCCGCTGGACCGGACCGGGGCCGGCGCGGGGACCGTCTCGCCGAGCAGCCCCGTGCCGAGCCGACGGTGCACCGCGCCCAGGCCCCGGCCGGCGGGTGTGGCCAGGATGAGCAGTAACACCAGCACGGCCGGAAAACCGATGAGGAAACCGGGTGCCACGGCCGGCTGCGGCTGCCCGCCGCGTTCAACTGCCGCCGCTGCCCATCCGAGCCCAATGGCAAGCCCGGACGGAGCGACCAGGACGCCCACCCCGAACCCGACGCCGATCAGGCAGAACAGCAACTCGCGAAGCGCGCTGGGGGCGAACGGCGCCCCCACCACGGCCCGCAGCGCGACCACGGCGCCGCCCGCGTATACGCCACCGGGCCGGACAGCGCTCACCAGGTTCCGACGTGCCGGGCCCACCATGCGCTCATTGTCGCCGGTCAGGCGTCCCGGCGGACCAGCAGCCACCAGCCCAGGCCCAGCGCGACGGCGGCGTACAGGCACAGCACCCCGATCCCGGCCCACGCCGACAAGGTGGCAGGCACGGGCGTCACCACGGCGACCGAGTTGATCAGGATGAACAGCGGAACGAACTTGAGCACCGCTATCCCGGCCTGCCCAAACATCGCGCCCAGGAACATCGGCACGAACATCGCGCCGAACAGGGCGCCGATCGCGCCGCCGGTGTGCCGGATCAGGGTGCCCAATCCCACGCCCAGCAGACCGATCAGACCGAGATAGGCACCGGTGAACAACACCGGCCGCAAGACGGCCGGGTCGCCGAGCGGCACGCGCGGTACCGGTGAGCCCGAGATGGCGGCCTGCCCGGCGACAAGTCCGGCGAAGGCCGCCAGCTCCCCGACGGCGAACGCGACCAGGCCGAAGATCACCACCTTCGCGGCCAGCACCAAGCCACGGTGGGGGATCGCGGCGAACGTCGCCCGGACCATCCCGGACGAGTACTCGCCGGTGACCGCGAGCACGCCCAGCGCCCCGATCAACAACTGGGCAAGCACGGCCCCGCCCAGCGCGTTGTTGACGATCTGCGCGGCACTGGCGACCGGAGTATGCGAGCGGTACCCCACACCGACGCCAATCCCGACGCCGACCATGGCGAGCACGATGAACGCCAGCAGCATCCACGTGGAGCGCACGCTGCGCAGCTTGATCCACTCCATCCGGGCCACGTGCCTGAACCGGTAGTGCCCTCCTTCTGCGCCGGGCACCGATCCAGTCACCATCGCGCCGGTCATGCCGTCCTCGCCTTCGAATCATGATCATCGTCAACCCGCTGCGGCCCGGGCGGGCACCGATCGGTCGCGCCACGGTAGTCGGTGACACCCGAGGTCAACTCCAGGAACGCGTCCTCCAACGACCCCGACCGGGCGGCAAGCTCCGCGACCGAGGTGTCGGCCAGCAGCCGACCCCGGCCGATCACCACCAGGCGGTCCGCGGTCAACGCCATCTCGCTGATCAGATGGCTGGACACGAACACCACCCGGCCCTGCCCGGCCAACGACTTGAGCAGATCACGGATCCACCGGATGCCCCCCGGGTCCAGGCCGTTGACCGGCTCGTCCAGCAACAGCACCCCCGGGTCTCCCAGCAGCGCCGCAGCGATACCCAGCCGCTGCGCCATGCCGAGGGAAAACCTGCCCGCCCGCCGGCCAGCGACATCGCCCAAGCCGACGACGCCCAGCACCTCCTCCACCCGGGAGCGGCTGATACCGTTGCTCGCCGCCAGCCCCATCAGGTGCGCACGGGCGCTTCGGCCCGGATGAAACGCACCGGCCTCCAGCACCGCCCCGACCTCCCGCAGCGGCCACGCCAGATCGCGGTAACGGCGACCGCCGATGCGTACTGCACCGGCATCCGGCACGTCCAAACCCAGGATCAATCGCATGGTGGTCGACTTTCCCGAGCCGTTCGGCCCGAGAAACCCGGTCACCGTCCCCGACCGCACGTCGAAACTCAACCGGTCCACCGCCAGTGTCGCGCCGTACCGCTTCACCAACCCACGAGCCTCGATCATCGAACCTCCCGTGCCAGGCCGTCACAACCAACCTAGGAAGCGGATCGACCAGCCGGAACGGGGAAACCGCCCATCTTCAACAGGGGGTTAACCCCGGTGCCGACAGGCTGAGTCCAGATGGTCGCCAGCCCATCGCCGGCTCGGACACCGCCTGTGGGCGACCGGCCGGAAGCAGTCCCAGCGGTGGGTGATCCGCACGTCGTTGAATGTGTGGTCGCCGTCGGTCAGCTCGACGACCAGGTCCGCCCGGTCGTCGGGACCTGAATGACGGGATCAGAGACTGTCGATCCCGGCCCGGAGGGTTCGGTCGGTGGTGAAGGCACGGATCGTATCGAGATCGTGAGTGGCCTGCTCGCGTACGGCCGCAACCTGCTCGTGCAGGTCGATCAGCGCGGCGGCGGTCTGCGCCGCCACCTTGTCGGCGTGCTGGGTCTCCGAGGAGCGGTGGTACGCCTGTTCGGCTGCCTGCCGGCGTTCGCGCTGCCAGCGCACCGCGCCGACGACAAGCAGTGCGGCGCCGGCGAGAACGGTCAGTACCGCGAGTACGGCCGGCCGGGCGAAGACCCCGAGGAGCAGCAGGGCACCGAGGGCACCGAGGACCAGGGTGAGCCGGCTCGGTACGCGGCCGATCGGGTACCTCCGATCGATCTCACCGTGCGCCATGGCGAGGTCCTCGGCGGCCGCTCCCGTCGGCCGGATCCGGACCGTCGCGTTGCCCAGCCTCACGCCGACCTCGTCCGGTGGTTCCACGTTCGCCTCGCGGGCCAGCCGTTCGCCGGCGGCCAGCAGGTGACGGGCGCCCGTGCCCAGCGCCAGCAGCCGCAGCCGGCGGTCGTGGCCGTCGAAGGCGTCGGCCAGCAGCAGGTTGAACGGGTCGCCGGCGGGTGCGTTCCAGCCGGCCGCCAAGGGCATGGACGAGTTGCTCTCAATGACCGCCCGGAGTTCGGCGACCCGACGCAACAGGGGAGCTTCGTCCGTCGTGCCTTCGTCGACGAGCGCGCGCAGCACGTCGGCCAGCTCATCGCGGTCGCTGGCGTCTGCCCCTCCGTCAACGGCGGGGTTGCTGGCCTCGGCGCACAGCCTCGCCATGGCCGAGAGCTCGCTGCCGGCCCGCAGGCAACGCTCGACCTCGGCGTTGCCCTGCACGACCCGGGGGAGCAGGACAGGGCTGCGGGCCAGGCCGTCCAGCCGCCGCGCCCAGGCGTCGTCGCGCTCCTCCCCCGCGCTCATGCACAGATCGGCCAGGCGGCGCCGGATCAACTCCTCGCCGGGGGGCCCGAAACGCCGGTTCGCCGCTGAAGCCCACAGCGCCCGCTGCGCGCGCGTCACCGCTGCGGCGGCGGTCATCGGCGGCAGGGCCTGCTCCAGCCACGGCCCGACCAACTCCGAACGGCCGGGCACAACAAGACCGATGGCGAGAAACACCGCGGTACGGAGGGGGTCGCGCTTGTTCGCCGCGTCCAGCCAGGGCGTGGCGACCTCACCACGCACCAACGCGACCAGTGCGAGTACGGCCGGAACGAGCCAGTAGTCCGGGACGTCGACATCGGTGACGCCGCCATTGATGTCCGCGATGGTGCCTCGGGTATCCGGCTCGGAGTCGGCGAACCCGGCGATGACCTGGCGAGCGCGGTGCCGTACCAGCGCTGGAGCGTCGAACATCGCCAGAACCGCCCGAATATCGCTGAGCTCAACGAACGCGTCGAACGAGCGGGCCAGGCGGGAGACCCGCTCTTCGAGCGAGCCTTGGGCCTGAGCCAGCTGCGAACGCAGCCGCCGTGCCTCGGCCGACTGCTGTGACAGCGAGTCGCTTAGCGTCTCGACCTCACTGTCGAGCCGGCGCAGATCGCGCCGCTGCCGGTAGTCCGACCAACTGTCCGTGGTCAGCCAGTCGTAGAACGCTTCTCCGGTACCCAAATGACCTCTCCCTCCGCTGGCCCAACACGGTAACGGAGCGGCGCACGCCGAGCTTGGCCGTGGCGGTCGACGGGATGACGCTCTTGCCACCCGGCCCCTGGTAACCTCCCGCCAGGCCGTTGACGGTCAGCGCCGGCCAGCCGGCGGTCCGCTCGTACAGCGTCTGGCCGCAGATCCCCCACGGCCGTGCGGTGCCCGCCCCGCGCAGCAGGTCGGCGTCGGGGGCCGAGCATCCGGGTGTCGGACGCGACGGCGACGTCCGCCGCAAGCTGAGGGCGCGCCGCCGGTCCAGTACCTCGGCCAGATGCGGGCTGCCGATCTCCTCCTCGCCCTCGAACAGGCACACCACGTTGACCGGCAGCCGGCCCCGGGTACGCAGCAGCCGGTCGATGGCCTCGACGTGACACAGCAGCTGGCGGCTCCCGCCCACTCAATGAGGGTGACACCTGTTCGTTCCTGGCCACCCGGGCGGAGAACTGCCGCCTTGACAACCTCCGTGCTGCAACAAAGACTGTTACAGCAGGAGGAGCGATGGCAGCGAACAGCCGATTGACAATCGCCGTACACGCGTTGGCGTGGATGGCGCTGGCCCAGCGACGCGGCCAAGAGCTTCTGACCTCCGATCAGGTCGCCGCCAGCGTGAACACCAACCCCGTGATCATCCGCCGTAGCCTTGGCGACCTGCGCCGAGCGGGCCTTGTTGACGTACGCCACGGCGCCGGGGCGGGTTGGAGCCTGGCCCGCGCCCCGGAGGAGATCACCATTCTCGACGTGTACGACGCCGTCGAACAGGAACCGCTGTTCGGCATGCACCGCACCGAGCCCAATCTGCAGTGCCCGGTCGGTAGGGGCATCCGGCCAACGCTGGGCAACGTCTACAGCGGCGTTGAGCAGGCTCTGCGGCGTGAACTGCGGCGCACGTCGATCGCCGACGTACTGCGTCAGACCCTGCGGGTGCGCTAGCCGACTGCCGCACCGGTCGCGAAACCCATGGCCTTAGTTGTAACAAGAGTTGTAACAGATGGAGACATGCATCGATGAACGACATACGGTACCCGATCGTCGAACTACGGCAATACACGCTGCACCCCGGCCAGCGGGACGTGTTGATCAATCTCTTCGACCGAGAATTCGTCGAAAGCCAAGAGGCGGTCGGCATGGCAGTAATTGGCCAGTTCCGCGACCTCGACGACCCAGACCGGTTCGTCTGGCTACGCGGCTTCGAGGACATGCCACACCGCGCCGATGCACTCGGCCGCTTCTACGGCGGCCCCATCTGGAGGATGCACCGCAACGAAGCCAACGCCACGATGATCGACTCCGACAACGTGCTGCTGCTGCGGCCGGTCACGGCACGTACAGGCTTCCCGGCGCCCACTCACATGCGCCCCCCGGCCGGCCACTCTCCACCGCCGGCGTCACTTATTTTGGCCACGCTCTACTACCGAGACCGCCCGTTCGATCAGGCGTTCATGGACTTCTTCGACCGCCAGATCCGCCCAGTGCTCGTCGAGACCGGCGGCACGCCGCTGGCATGCCTACAGAGCGAACACGCCGACAACTCCTTCCCCGCGCTGCCCGTGCGCGTTGGCGAGAACGTCTTCGTGTGGTTCGCGCGATTTCCCGGCCCGGCCGCTCTCGACAACCACCTCGACCGGGTGGAGCGCTCGGAACGCTGGCGGGACCGAGTCCTACCAGCGCTGTCGACGATGGTCGCCAGCCGTCCGCAGCAGTTACGACTGGCCCCGACAGCCAGGTCCTTGCTGCGCTGAGGCAGGCCGGGCCACAACGCGAGCCACAGTGCGCACTCGGTCTGCAAGTCAGAGTCTTGCCGGTCCGCCCAGGCTCATGCGTCGTCGGAGTGCGGCGCGTTCGGGTGTTCGGCGATGTAGGCCTCGCCGCGGTCGAGGGTCTCGTCGACGGAGAGGTCCTCGATCTTGGTCGCGATCGCCCAGCGGTGCCCGGCCGGGTCGGCGACCTGGCAGTAGCGGTCGCCCCAGAAGGTGTTCCAGGGCTCCATCAGCGACTTCGCCCCGGCGGCGAGCGCCTTGGCGTATGCGGCGTCGACGTCCGGCACGTACATGTGCAGCATCACAGAGGTGCGGCCGGTGGGTACGTCGATCCCCATCTCGGGGTACGGCTCCACGAGCAGTAGCCGGCCGCCCGCGATGAGCAGTTCGACGTGCCAGACCCGGCCGTCGGGCCCGTACGCCTTGTGGAACGTGTCGGCGCCGAAGGCCTGGGCGTAGAACCTGATGCCGGCCTCCGCGTCCGGCACCACGAGGTGCGGGGTGACACCGCGGAACTCCTCCGGAACGGGATCAACGCTCATCCTCGGCTCCTTCACCGAACAGGCCGCGCTGCTTCGCGGCGTTGACGAACACGGCGAGCCGGCGGGCCTCGGCGCGCGCCGCGTCCCGCCCGGCCTCGGTGATCCGGTAGCTGCGACGCCGCTCGGCACGCCGGTCGTCGACCGGGCCGGTGTCGTCCAGCTCCTCGATCAGGCCGTCGACGCGCATCCGCTGCAGTGAGCGGTACAGCGTGCCGGGGCCGAGCCGGATCGCGCCGTCGGTCAGCTGCTCCACGTCCGAGATCAGCGCATAGCCGTGGCGCTGCTCCTCTCCGAGCGCGAGGAGCAGCGCGAACACGGCTGCAGTGAGTGGAGCGTCGGCCACGTGGGTCCCTCTGGTTGCGCTGCTGCTAGTCGTTCTGGGTGATGCAGATCCGCCGGCCGTCCGGCTCGGTGACCAGGATGAACGTACCCCAGGGCTCGGTCTGCGGGCCGGTGACCTCGACGCCCGCCTCGCGGAGTTGTGCGGCGGTCGCCGCGGCATCGTCGCAGCCCAGCAGCACGTTCGTCAGCGGCGCCTCACCAAGGCGGTACGGCGACTCACGCCGCAGGTCCGCGTACGCCGCGTCGTCGTCCACCTTGTACAGCACGATTCCGGTGCCCTCGTCTCCCGGCGCGACCTCGATCCACCGGGCCCCAGGGCCATACGGCTGGTCGGTGCGCACCTTCATCCCGAGCTTGTTGACGAAGAAATCCAGTGACCTGTCCTGGTCCCGAACTGGCAGGTTGACGAGCGTGACATGAGTGATCATGGCGTTCCCTTCGAAGTGGGGGCTGTAGTATCCGCTGTGGTTATATCCATGTCAGATATAACCATCATGGATACGGCCTGTCAAGTCGTCGTGCCGGCATCGCGACCGGCACACCACGCAGACACCCGGCTCGACGACGACCAACATCAGAGTGACAACACCTCCACCGGGTTGACGGCGAGGACGCAGACGACGGGGAGGGTCGAGGTCGAGGGTTTCGGTTTTCATTTCTGTGAAGCCGGCGGCCCGGAGCAGGTTTGCGATCTCGCGGGCGGCGTCGAGCGAGGTGTTCCTCGTAGCTCCTGGGCAACGGGGTTGGGAGGCGATGGCGATCCGTCCGCCGGGCGCGAGTCGTTGGCGGCCACTGGAAATTCCGAGTGGACGGACAGTTCCATGCCTGAATTGCCGGGCTTACTCAACGTAGCGTTCGATCAGCCAGGCGCGGCAGTCGCACTTATGGGGATCTGGGATCGCAGTCGTCGAGGACGAAGACGACGCGGCGGTCCAAGAGGCCGGTGACCTCGTCGACGTACGGTTGTGCGTCGGCTACCTGTGCACCGCATGCGAGGTAGAACGGCACCGCGGACTCCCGGGCGTCGGCCCACATGAGGCGTTCTCCGCGGGTACGGGCGCGGTCAGCGACGGTGGCCAGCAACAGCCGGCCGTACCCCTGGCGTTGCCGTACCGGGTCGACCGCCATTGCCCAGAAGTAGCGGGCCGGTGTGGTGGTGTCGTCCGGGCAAGGCCAAGACATGTGCGACACGACCGCGACGATGGCACCGCCATCGATGACGGCCAGATGTGAGGCATCGTCGCCATCGAGCCGCGACCGCGGTTCGGCCCAGCCCAGCACGCGGCTCCGTAGAGAATGCGTCACGCCGCCGCTGCGACTTCGACGACATCGATCACGCGTTGCACGATAAGCCGGTTGCGGCGGGACAGCTACCAACGCGACGCCACCTAGCCCATAGACCACAGGTACCGCTGCCCACAAGGTCAATGCCGCCCGCCGATCGATGAGCATGACCGAGGTGCCTGCGGTAGCGATCGGCGTGCGCGGCGTCGAGGGCGAGCCGATCCGTGCCGCCGCGCTGCTTGTGGCGAGGAGCGCAATCAGCGCGGCAGCATGGCATTGCCGCTCGTCGCCGCGGCTCGCGAAACCATCGGCGTTCGGACGCCGGCCGTCAGCGCGAACTGATCGCAATCAGTAACGATCTGTCCGCCGGGTCGGATCCACGGTGTCCGCCAAGCCGGAGGCGCATGTCCGCATACCTGGAGAAATCCGTGTCCGCTCGCACGGGTCAGCGTGACCCGTCCGGCGTGGAGAGCGGCGGCGTTGGACGGCGTCCCGCTATCCGCGGCCAGGTCGGCCGTCCACCGCGCCACGTCGAACGCACCTTCAGCTGGCTGCATGCCTTCAAACGCCCACGCGTGCGCTGGGAATGCCGCACCGACATCCGCCAAGCATCTTTCAGCCTTGCCTGCTCGGTGATCTGCCTACGCCAACTCATTCGCAACTGATCTCTTAAGCGCTCGGGCTCCCCGTGGCCGCGGCTGACCCTCAGCTGTCGCGTAGGCGACGAAAGCGTATCCCAGCAGCACCGCGCGCACCCATCCCAGGAGAACAGCTGACCAAACCCGAGGGAGAGGACATGGACTCGTCCGCGTCCGCATGCGTCTCATCGCGGCGCAGCTACGCCATCGCCGAGACGGCGACCATGCCGGCCGAGGTGTGCCTGCGGTTTCTCCGCCAAGCCAAGCAGGTGCACGACGCCGGTCTGAAGTCATACGGACTGCTCGTCGCGGAGCCGGACGCACTCGGTGGTCCGTTCCGTGCCACCGACGTGGTCTTCCTGGACTCCCGGGGTAACCGGCGCAACCAATCGGGTAACCGGGAGGCCTTCGAGGCGCAAGGACGTTACTTCCGCCGGCACGACGACGCCGGGTTCGTGGCCGACCCGACCGAGCTGCTCGCCGTCCACCGCCGGATCGAAGAGTCCGGACGCGAGATCGTGGCGATGTTCCACAGCCACCGCCGGCAGCCGCCGAACTTCTCGTGGATCGACTTTCGGCTGCACAACCCGGCGTTCCCGTGGCACCTCATCATCTCGTTCCACCGCGGACCGTTCCCACGACTGCAACCTTTCCGGGTCGACAAGGAAGGCATCGAGCAGGGCATTAGCGCGGACGACAACCGGGAGGGTAGCGAATTGGCCTACCCCGGTCCTGAGGTCGTACCGCTGAGCCTCCTCGTCGACGGCACACCGGCCAACGTGGATGCCTGCGCCGCGGCCCTCGGGATGCGCTCCCACCCCGGCACCGCTGGGTGGGAGGTGAAGGTCAACGGCGCCCCGCGCGACCTCAACGATCTATCCCGAGAGTTCACCGGCCGCACGCGATCAAAGAGTGCATGACTGCTGCGATGGTTCGCCGGCACGGAACCGGTGACCCTCGGGTCGACCGCTTCCACTCGACCCGCGAAGTCCCTGTCCCGGATCTTCACCTTGGGCCCACGCAACCCGAGCGCCAGGTCGGTTCGGCACAGAACACCGGGCCGGAGGCCGGCGGAGGGTTGCCGCGTTGGCCAGATCGACGATCTGCGGACCGGAGCCGGTTTTGATGAGGACCTGGGTGGTGCCGGCGATGGCGGGGTGGGTGTCGGCCCCGGCCAGAGCCTCGGCTGCTCCGGTGTCTTCGGACAGCCCGGCGGAGGCAACGGTGGTGGCCAGGTTCCGGGTGAGCAAACCACCCGGGGTGCCGTCCGGCTTGCCGTAGACGCTGCCGGCGTAGAGCATCTGGGTCGGGAAGCGGTAGAAGCCCCAGCCGTTGCCGGTGCTGACCCGGCCGGGAACGCCTGTCCGAGCCGGGTTTGCCAGCGCAGCTTGCCGTCGTGGACCACCGGCCGGAAGTACGCCACCTTCGTACCGACACGGCGCGGCCCCGACCTGGGTCACCGCACCGACCGCGACCCCGTCCACCGCGAACAGCTGCCCGACCGGGTGCATACCGCCGCGCGACCACAACAACACCGAGCGGGCCGGTCCCGCCGGTGCCTTCTTCGCCGGCCGGGACCAACACCCGGTCAACGACACGAGGACGGCCAGCACGGCGACGACGCAACTCGATCCGGCGCCGGACGAGGCCGGGCCGGCAGGGCATCCGCCGCCGTACCTGGTCAGGTGCCCCCGTCCCGATAGTTCTCATGCGTAGCGCTTCTTATTCAGGTGCCGTCGGCGAGCGCGTCCTGGACCTGAGTGATGCGGCTGGTGAGGTGCAGCGCCCATTGGAGTTCGGGTGCGGTGGCGGCGAGGTGGCGCCGGGCTGCGTCTTGGTCGTCGAGGAGGGCCACCCAAACTGAGATGGACCACAGTGGCTGCCGCGCCATGGCGAGCGGTATCGCGGCCCGCTCGTGGGACAGCCTGGTGCGGAGGCCGGATTCGTAGGCGTCGGCCAGCTCGGTCAGTGGGGCTGGGTCGGTGGTGATGTCGGTGATGTCGACGCTGGTGAAGTACAGCGTGAGCGCGAGATCATCGGTTCGCGGGTGGTCTGCGAGGAAGTCGAAGTCGGTGACCAGGGCGACCTGCCCGTGATGGAACCGGACGTTGGTGTCCCAGAAGTCGCCGTGCACGAGCTGACGGCGGGGCTGGATGGGGCGGTTCCGCTCGTGCTGGGCGAGGGTTTCGGCGAGTTTATCGGCGAGGTCGGCCAGCCGCGCCTCGGCAGCAGTCGGCTGCCAGGCGCGGATGTGGCGGGTCCCAGCGGCGACGGCCTGCACGAGGCCGTCGGCGGCGATGTAGTTGGCGAAGCGGGGTGCCGCCGCGGCCGGGCTGGGTGGGAACGCCTGCAAAAGCGCGTGGATGCGCCCCAGCACTGCCAGCCCCGTTCGCACCCGGGCTAGCGTGTTCATCGCGGCCGGCGCGGCCACGTATGGTTCGACCTCCACGGCCCGGCCCGCGAAGGTCTCCCAGCCGCGGCCGCCGGCCGCCGGGATCGGCTCGGCGCTGGGCACGCCGTGGCTGGCCAGATGCTGACGGACCGCCTGCAGGGCGGCGATCCGCTGGCCGGTCACAAACGGCCGGTATACCCGGGCCACCTGCAGCGACCGGCCGTCGGTGACCAGCAGGTTCAGATTGCTCGAACCGCCCAGGTCCGGCGCTGGCCCGGCAGGCCACACGCCCCAGTTCGCTCGCAGGAACCCTTCGAGATCCGCCGAGACGACGGCCCTGGTGCCCCGCTGGCCGCCTGCCGCGTCATCCACG